>OLPO01002270.1_pt1 | contig 12186 bp, 11 predicted proteins | sample 1672831 | NCBI WGS metagenome assembly OLPO01 (sample SAMEA3136728, study PRJEB25190) | human gut metagenome
GCAGATCGTAGAGAAGAAGGCAGTCCGCCCGATCGCCTGTCCGCAGTGCGGAAAATGCGCAGAGGCATGTCCGGAAGGTGCGATCACCCAGAATGCAAAGGGCGTTTACATGATCAATAAAAAGAAATGTGTCGGCTGTGGCAAATGTGCAGAGGCATGTCCATTCGGTCTGATCGTCGTAACCGAGGGCAATCCAGCTTCCAAATGTATCGCCTGCGGTATCTGTGCAAAGGCATGTCCGATGGATGTACTTGAAGTTGTAGAGGAGTAATTGCTCCCTGCATCCAGCCAGCCCAATACCTGTGAAAAAGCAGCTGTACTTTGATTTTGTACGGCTGCTTTTTTCTGTTTTCTATCTCTTTTATTTTCGTTTTTCCCGCTCTCCGTTGTGATATCGCCCGATCGGTACAATCATTGGACTTCCGGAGACCGGATCCGAAATAACCATGCAGTTCAGTCCATACAGTTCCCTTATGAGCGGTTCCGTAATGACCACCTCCGGCGATCCCTGCGCGATTAGTTTTCCTTTTTTCACAGCAAACAGATAATCCGCATATTTGGCCGACAAATTAATGTCATGGAGTACCATAACAATCGTCGTTCCGCGCCTGCGGTTCAGATCTGTCAACAGATCCAAAATTTCTACCTGATAGGCGATATCCAGAAATGTCGTCGGTTCGTCAAGGAACAGAATATCCGTCTGCTGTGCCAGTGCCAGAGCAATCCAGACACGCTGACGCTGACCACCAGAGAGCTCATCCACCGGACGGTCGGCCATGTCCGCGATTTCCATCATTTCTAAAGCATCTTTTACCGCCTGAAAATCTTCCGTGCCAAGCCCTCGCATAAATTTTCGATATGGAAAACGTCCGCGGGATACAAGATCATATACCGTAATTCCTTCCGGCACAAGCGGAGACTGTGGCATCAGCCCTACCGTACAGGCAAATTCCTTCGGTGCAATCTCGTCCGTCTTCTTTCCATCCAGCAAAATCTCACCGTCAAAGATCCGATTCAGCCTGCAAAACGTCTTTAGCAGCGTTGATTTTCCACATCCATTCGATCCGAGAATGACAGAAACCTTTCCCATCGGGATTTCCACATTCACGTCATCAATAATCACTCTGCTATCATATCCCGTCTTCAATGCCCGTGCTTCCATACTATGTTCCATCGGCATCTCAGAATTCCCCTTTCTTATTCATCGCAATCAGCAAATACAACATATATGGCGCTCCGAGCAGCCCTGTAATGACTCCCACGGGATAATGAACTGGTAACACATGGCAGCCAATAAAGTCAGATGCCAACACAAGCAGTGCACCCGTCAGTGCGGATGGTACCACATTTGCCCGCGCATACCCGGCAAGCCTTGAAGCAATCGGACCGGACAAAAAAGCAACCGAGGCAATTGGGCCGGTCACCGCCGTCGGAACTGCGACCAGACATACCCCGCATAAAATCAGCACCAGATAATCTTTTCTTACATTCATCCCCAGAACAACCGCATAAGCATCGCCGAGCCCTAGCGTCTGCAAATGACGTTCCAGCAGACAAAGTATCATGCCGAGCCCCAGTACAACAATCGCAAGCAGTGGAATATCTTTTCGTTCCACACCATTTAAATTACCGCTCAGCCACTGCATTGTCGCGCTGACATTAAATTCTGCCGTTTTGGTCAGCAGATAGGAAGTGACAGCGTCAAACAGCGCCGCAACCCCGATTCCGGTCAGTATCATTTTTCCATGTGAAAAATGCCCGCCCGGAGATGCCAGAAGATATACCGCAACTGCCGTTAGAATCCCAAATACTACTGCAATAACCGCTACAATGCTTCCCTGTAATTTTAAATACAAAATGCAAAACACTGCCGCAGTGCTTGTCCCGGATGAAATACCAATAACATCCGGACTGGCCAGAGGATTGCGCAATAACGTCTGAAAACAGTATCCCGCCATTCCAAATGCTGCACCTGCCAATGCTCCACCTAGCATTCTCGGTAGCCGTACCTCACTGACCGCATAGGAAACGCCCGGGATCTCAGCTCCAAACAATGCTTTTAACACATCCTTTCCGGAATATGAAACACTCCCCACGCACAGAGCCAGCACAACAAACAGAAAAACCAGAACTGCCAGTACTCTGTTTACCCGGTGAAAGCGTCTCATCCGCCTTTGATAGCCGGACCATAACCTTTTTTCCTTCATATACTCCGAATCGTTCCTTTCCTGATAATTGCAATAAACAGCGGTGCCCCCAGCACGGCCGTGACAATTCCGACCTCCGTCTCCCCAGGCACACCAATCAGCCTTCCGATCACATCCGAAACCAGAAGCAGCGCACTGCTTCCAAGAAAAGAAAATGGCATCATCAGCCGCATCTCTGAGCCCAGAAACAGCCGGATGATGTGTGGTACCATCAGCCCGACAAATCCAATCGGTCCAGCCAACGCTGTCGTCGCCCCACAAAGGAGTACACTCGCGACAGTTCCGGCTGCCCTTACAAACCGTACATTTACGCCAAGTGAGGAAGCAGCCTCATCCCCGAGCGCCAGCGCATTCAGCTGCGGTGCCAGCAGCATGGCAAGCAAGAAGCCTACGGCAATAAACGGCGCAATCAGCCGAATGCTTTCTGTCGTTGCCCGCCCGATGCTTCCAACGGTCCAGAACCGGAAGTTCTGCATCACTTTGTCATTTGGCAGCATAATCGTACTGACGAGTGAGCCGAGCGTAATCGCTACCGCAGATCCGGAAAGTGCCAGCTTCAGCGGTGTCGCCCCTTCTTTTCCAAGTGAAGCCACACCATACACCAGCAGGGTCGTAAGCAGTGCTCCAAAAATAGCCAGCCAGATGTACTGGCTCGCTGCGGAAATATGCAGATATGCAATCCCGATCACAACAAACAAAGATGCTCCTGTATTTACTCCAAGGATACTCGGATCTGCCACCGGATTCCGCGTAATAGACTGCATAAGAGTGCCGGAGATGCCAAGCGCACCTCCGGCCAGAATTCCAAAGATTGTACGCGGTACTCTTGCCTGTACCACCTTTGCCCCCAGCGTCTCCACATGTTTACCGCTCAATGCCTCCAGCACTTTTGTAAAGGCAACCGTACGGCTTCCCAGACACAGTGACAGTACGATTCCTGCTACAAAAAGCAACACGCTGGATACTGCCACTGCGGCAATCTTCTTTTTCTTCATGTTCTGCCTGCTTACTGTACTTTTGCCGCTGCCACTGAAAGCAGATCCAGATACTCATCAATGACTGCCGGAATCGACAGAACTGTTGCATAGGTTCCCATGTACAGATCGCTGTCATCTCCGATCGTTGCTACTGCCCCGTTTGCAATCGCCGGAACGGTGCTCATCAGTTCGTTCGCCTGAAGCTCACCAAGAAGAGAATCATCACCATAGCATACGATGACGTCCACATCATTAAGCAAATCAATATTTTCCGCACTCAAGTCTACCGAAAAATCACCGTCGCCTGCCATCGAAGTGATCGACTCCGGCACTTTCATACCAAGCTCTTCCAGAAACGCGGCACGCGGATCCAGAGGCATATAAATGTATACCATGCTCAAGTTAGAAGGATCAATGTAACAGAATGCCGCCGTCTTTCCCTCCAGTTCCGGATGCTCTGCCAGTTTTTCTGCAATCAGTGCCTTTGTATTTTCAATCAGCTCTGCACCTTCTGCTTCTTTTCCAAGTGCCTTTGCTGTAACCTCTGCCTCTTCCTCCCAGGTCGTTGCATACGCAATCTTTGCATACGGAACCGTCGGTGCAATCTGTGAGAGCCGCTCATACTCCTCTTCGGTCACCCCGGAATTCGGAATCAACACCAGGTCCGGCTCTGCCGCATTTACAGCTTCGTAATCGGTTTCCTCCGTATCATCAAACACATTCGGTGTCACTCCAAGCTTTTCAAATGCCGCATTTGTCCACGGAAGTAATCCGTTTTCTTCCACATTTCCATATCCAACCTTTGATACGCCGATCGGGGCAACACCCAGTGCGAGTACTGCATCTGAATTACTGTCAAACAACGTCACTACCCGTTCCGGCTGTTCTTCAATCATCGTTGTGCCGTAAGCATGCTCGATCTCTACCGGAAATGCAGCCTCCTCTGCAAATACCGGAACTGCACAGGTGCTGATGGATAACGCTGCAAGCAGCGCAAGGATTCTTTTCTTATTCATTGGTGTTCTGTCTCCTTATTTTTGATGTGCTATATGTTAGCACATTGTCATTTTGATTTCAATCGTCTAACTTAACAAAGTTTCAACTAACATACAGCAATCCATCTGACAGTTTACCAACATTTCAGAATACTCCCCTTCCTTTTGCTTCAGGTTTTCCTGCTCTCTATTGTGATATCGCCCGTTCAGTACTCATTGAATTTCCAGCTACATATTCTCCCACAGCTTGCAAATACAGGTCGGACGAACTGCATCCGCCCGGATCGCCGTCTTTTCGAGTCTTTTTTTCTCCCGGTTGATATGCAGCACCGTAAGGCTGTCTGAATCCTGATTCGCCACCACAAGAAAATCACTGAATATCTGGAAATCCCGCGGCGTCTTTCCTCCGGTCTTTTCAATTGAGCAGAGACGCAGACTTCCATCTTCTGCGATCTCATACATTGCAATGCTGTCATCTCCCCTGTTTCCAGCAAAAAGAAAGCCTCCATACAGTCGGATCGCAGAGGCAGTGTTTGCACCGGAAAAACCGGTCGGAAGTGTGGAAATGTCCTGCAGCATCACATACTCTGGTTTGCTACGCTTATCTTCTGCTTTTTTTTCTGCAAATACCACAACCCGACTGGCAAGTTCACAAAGGACATAAATCACTTCTATGTCTTCATGCCAGAATGCCAGATGTCGCGGTCCATAGCCTGCCGGAAGCTGCAAGCGTTCCCCGCTGTCCGTCAGCGTTCCAGTTTCATAGTCGATCACATAAGCTGTCACCTGATCCAGTCCAAGATCTGTACACCAGATCCATTCGCCTGCTTCCTCAGAAAAGTGCACGTGCGGACCTTCCTGGCGTTCCGGGTCTGCTCCCATCCCCGTATGCTGCAGCAAATCACTCAGTTCCTGCAAATGCCCCTGTTCATCCAGTGAAATAACGCCCAGAGATCCACTCGAATAATTTGCCACCATCAAAAGCTGTTCTCTCCCGTCAATGCTCAGGTGGCATGGATCCGCACCGCCTGACGGCAGTTCTCTTATAAGCCGGAGCAATGCCGTTCCGTTTCCTGTCGGCTGTTCCGGATTTTCTGATGATCGCAGTGTCTTCAGCTCATACACACCACCTTCCGGCGTCTCCTCCCTCACGGCATACATCGTATCTCCACGTTCATTTAATGTAATCCAGGACGGGCGAATCGCCTGTGTATCCGCTTTGAGCATGCTCAGCCGTTCACTCCTCGTGCTCAGCTTCCACAGACAAATGCCGGGCTCACCTTTTTCTGCATAAGATCCGGTGTAAAAATAATAGTTTGCCTGCTGAATCTCATCGAGCTGATCCCAGAATGCCCAGAATTCCTCTTCTGTGATCTTGCCATTTAAAATCAGAATTTCATACATGACGCCCCGCCAGCCATAAGAAATACCGGATTTGCGATAGCCATTCCGCTCATAAAATGCGATCCGCTTCGTCCGCTGTTCCTGATTTTCCGCCTCCGGATCCGGCATCTCCACGTCCAGAATCAGTCGCTTGTCCGGATATGCCCGTTTGACCGCATCCAGGATCTGCGAACCGTATCCATTCCCCCGAAGTGTTTCCTCTACAGCCAGAAACAGGACATGTGTAATATCCCCCATCGTCAGTGTCGAATAAAATCCGCACAGCATTTCGCCATCATAGCAGGCAATAAAGTCATACGGCCCGTCCGTCTCCAACAGCAGCTCCAGCGCCACCCGCTCTTCACGCGGAAAAGCCGCCCGGTACAGCCTCACGATCTCCGGAAATTTTTCTGATTCTTTTGTCACCTGAATGGATGTAAGCATATAGTCCCCCTTTACTTGTCTCGCACCGGATTATTCACCTGGTTGCTCTTCTGATCTTTTTATTATAGCGTCTCCAAGAAAAATCCGCCATATCTTTTCTCCGAAAACAGGATGCAAGCTTGTGATTTTCGCTTTTCTGTGCTAAGGTTTTTACTAAATGCATGCCAAAATGCGCTGTGGAGCCAGGACGGTAAATGATATAGGATTGCGTACCCGTAAAGTAAAACAAAACATTTCGAAAGAGGGATTTATAAAATGGAAGAAAGGCACTTATTCACCAATACAGATATCCGGAAGCTGCTTCTGCCGATCATGGTCGAACAGCTTCTCGCTTCGCTGATGGGAATGGTCGATACGATCATGGTCAGCAACGTCGGCTCGGCAGCGATCTCGGCTGTTTCTCTCGTCGACTCAATCAACATTCTGGTCATCCAGCTGTTCTCTGCCCTCGCGGCAGGCGGTGCGATCCTGTGTTCCCAGTATATGGGCGGAAAAAATATCCGTCAGGCTGAAACTTCCGCTAATCAGGTGTTGCTGACCGTGACGGTACTCTCCAGCCTTATGACCGGAGTCTGCCTGCTGTTCCGCCGTCCGCTTCTTTCCCTGATTTTCGGTGCGGTAGAGCCTGCAGTCATGACCAATTCTGAAGTTTATTTTCTCTACACGGCACTGTCCTTCCCGTTTATTGCGATCTATGACGCAGGCGCTTCCATCTTCCGCGCCCAAAACAACACGCGCTGCCCGATGATCATTTCTGTGATCTCAAATTTCATGAACATTTTCGGCAATGCGATCCTGATCTGGGGCGTCGGCATCGGCGTAGCAGGTGCCGCAATCTCTACCTTGCTGTCCCGGATTTTCTGTGCGGTCATGGTCATGTTCTGGCTGCACCGGCCATGTTATGCGCTGCGCGTCTACAACTACCGTTCCATCCGGCCACAAGGGAACTATATCCGGAAGATTCTCTCCATCGGCGTTCCCTCCGGTATTGAAAACGGAATGTTCCAGTTCGGAAAGCTCGCGATCCAGTCTACTGTATCAACACTTGGCACAGTCGCAATCGCCGCTCAGGCCATGACCAACATTCTTGAGAATTTAAACGGTGTCGCAGCCATCGGCGTCGGTATCGGACTGATGACCGTCGTCGGCCAATGCATCGGTGCAGGACGGGATGATGAAGCCGTCTACTATATAAAAAAATTTACTGGTATCGGTGAAGTCGTAATCATGATCAGCTGCGGGCTCGTCTTTGCAGCCGGTCGAATGGTAACCGTTCTTGGAGGCATGGAACCGAAAAGCGCGCAGATGTGTCTGTATATGCTCACTGCCATCACGGTCGTAAAGCCGCTCGTATGGACATTCTCCTTTATTCCGGCCTATGGCATGCGCGCTGCCGGTGATGTAAAATATTCGATGATTGTCAGCTGCATCTCCATGTGGATGCTGCGTGTAGCGCTCTGTGTTTACCTCTGCCGCGTTCAGGGCTTCGGGCCAATCGCCGTATGGATTGGCATGTTCACCGACTGGACTGCCCGTGGAATTGCCTTTTTATGGCGGTTCCACAGCCGGAAATGGCTGCGACATCATGTGACAGTATGAATTGAAAATCTGAACGAACCGACTTGACTTTTCCTGTATAAAGTTTTATATTATTAATAACAGTTATTATTTTTATTTTAAGGAGGCCTTTTTATGAAGTACGTATGTGATGTCTGTGGCTGGGAGTATGATGAAGAGAAAGGATATCCGGAAGGCGGCATCGCACCGGGAACTAAATGGGAGGATGTTCCGGACGATTTTGAATGCCCGCTCTGCTCCGTAGGCAAAGATCAGTTTTCAGCTGAATAAAGCTGAAAAAAGGCGCTGGATCACGGAAATCCTGCGCCTCTTTTTTATTCTTATCCGTTGTTTTAACCGTAAAAGCAGGATCTTTCAGCCCTTTTGCCGGTTCTGGCACGCCACGATTCGACTGCCAAACACATCCAATGCCAGGACATCTCCTATTGAGACCGGCAATGGCACAATCATCTGATTCAATTGTTTCATTGCTTCCAACAGTCGGTCCTTCGGGATCGGCTGCTCTGTTTTGACTGCTACGACACCGCCGTCTGCGCAGCGAAGAGTCGTCGTCAGCGTCCGCCTCGGATCCGTACATTCCGTCCTCGCATATTCTGCACCCCGTTTGCACGTGTTTCCGCTCACACTCACAAATTCTCCGGTTTCTGTCAGCTTTGCACACAGCTGACATCCCAGCGGACATCCGATACAAATCATTTCCCGTTTCATTTTGCATCCTCCAGTGTAAATACAAGCTCCTTTGTGCCTGCAAACAGCTCTTTTTTCAGAGTAATTCGTTCCATCTCACCAGGCGCCACCTTTGCTCGTTTCTTTGTATAAATCTGTTTTCCGTTTTCATAGATACAGATATTGACATTCCGAAATACGTCGGATACACGAAAATAGATCTCTACGTCTTCCGCCCGCGTGATTTTCTGCGGAACGGTATATCGAATCCGCCCATCTGCCCGGATCAGGACCGATTCCGTCTTCTGATTTGCTCCAAGCAGATAATTTGCCGCGCTCTTTCCTGCTGTCTCTGCCTCCTGTGATACAAAATCGACCAGGTCATGCACATGCAATACATTGCCGCAGGCGAAAATGCCATCCACTGATGTCTCGCGATCCTGATCTACCACCGCCCCCTTTGTGATGCCGTCCATACAGATCCCGGCTCCTTTTGACAGCTCATTTTCCGGAATCAGCCCGACAGAAAGCAACAGCGTATCACAGGCAATATACTGCCGCGTGGCATCGATTGGTTTTCGCTTCTCATCCACCTGCGCAATCGTCACGCCCTCCACCCGGTCTTTTCCATGGATTTCTACGACTGTATGGCTCAAAAGCAACGGAATATCAAAATCCTTCAGGCACTGTTGAATATTTCGCGCAAGCCCTCCTGAATATGGCATCAGCTCGCAAACTGCCTTTACCTTGGCACCTTCTAAGGTCATCCGGCGCGCCATGATCAGCCCGATGTCTCCGGAACCAAGGATCACGACATCACGTCCCGGAAGATAGCCCTTCTGGTTCACATATTTTTGCGCGGTTCCGGCGCTGTAGATACCTGCCGGCCTCGTGCCGGCGATATTTAAGGATCCCTTCGCCCGCTCCCGACAGCCCATCGCAAGTATGATCGCCTCTGCCTCAATCTCAAAAATACCAAGCGATGCATTCGTCGCGATGATCTTCTTCTCTCCGGTCACTTCCAATACCATCGTGTTTAACATCACTTCCATTCCGGTCTCCTGCACCATTTGCTCATAACGCCATGCATATTCCGGGCCGGTCAGTTCCTCACCAAACCGGTGCAGACCGAAGCCGTTGTGGATGCACTGCTGTAAAATGCCGCCCAGATGCTCATCCCGCTCCAGAAGCAGGATATCCCGGATTCCGCTTCGATGTGCCGCCACCGCAGCACTCATGCCCGCCGGACCGCCTCCTATGATGACCAGTTCCTTTTTCATGCCTCCACCCCCTTCGTTTTTCCCACATTAATATAGGATGCTTTCCCTGATTTTGTCACCTGTTCATAAGAAATCCCAAGCTCCCGCGCCAGCAGCTCTACGATCTGTGGCCCGCAAAAACCGCCCTGGCATCGTCCCATCTGTGCCCGCGTGCGTCGCTTTACGCCATCTAAATCTCTGGCTCCCGGGTTGGTATGGATCGCATGCAGAATTTCTCCTTCCGTGATATGTTCACAGCGGCAGACGATTTTTCCATAAGCCGGTTCTTTACGTATCCACTCATTTTTCTCTTCTACAGACGCTTCGCAAAATGCATGATCCGGTTCGCGATATGGCTGATAATTCTGTTTTCTCTGCAAACCTGCTCCCTGCTGTTTCAGCAGCTCCACTACGTATTCCGCAATCGCAGGCGATGCGCTCAGTCCCGGTGATTCAATTCCTGCCACATGGAAAAAGCCACGTTTCGGAGACCGGATGATAAAGTCACCGGTACTCCCGACTGCACGAAGCCCGCAAAAAGAAGTAATCGTCTCTCCAAATGGTATATCCGGCACATACTCCCGCGCCTGTTTTTGAATCTGCGCAAAGCCACCTGCTGTCGTAGCTGCCATCTCTTTGTCCTCCTGATCCACCGAAGTCGGCCCTGCGAGCAGATTGCCATCTACGGTCGGCGTCACGAGAATTCCTTTTCCCATCTTTGTCGGCGTGCGAAAAATCGTATGCTGCACCAAAAGCTTCTTTTCCCGGTCAAGCAGCAGATACTCGCCTCTTCTTGGATGAATATGAAATGATGTATCCCCAACCATCGCCGCGATCCGATCCGCATAAACTCCCGCTGCATTGATGATGTTTCGTGTCTGCAGCACCTGCTCCCTGCTGCACACCTCAAAACCGTCAGCACTCTCCCGTATATCCGTGACCTCAAAATTTCGAAGAAGTTCAGTTCCATTGTCCATCGCATTTCCGATGGCTGCGATCGTCAGCTCATATGGACAGATAATGGCACCGGTCGGGGCATACAGCGCAAACAGTACCTCTTTGGAAAGTGCAGGCTCCAGCGCTCTCACCTCTTCCTGATCCAAAATTCTCAGTCCCTTTACGCCATTCTGGCATCCCCGCTCATAAAGTGTCCTGATTGTCGCACGATCCTCCTCACAAAATCCAAGCACCAGCGATCCGTTTCTCTTGTATTTTACTCCAAGCTCTCTTGCGACCTGCGGCATCAGCTCCGATCCGCGTACATTCAGCTTCGCCTTCAGGCTTCCCGGCGGCGCGTCAAAGCCCGCATGGACAATCGCAGAATTTGCCTTCGTTGTCCCCATCGCCACATCATTTTCCTTTTCTACGATACAGATTCTTAATTCAAAGGCGGACAGCGCCCTTGCAATCAGTCCCCCTACAACACCAGCTCCAATTATCACGACGTCATACATTTGCACGCCCTCCTCTTTTCATTTCTCCTATTTTCCAGTATAATGAAATGAGCAGATTTATCAATAATTCGAGCAATAATAGGCAAATGAGCAGATTTTTAAGCGTAATACGCAGATTTTGCGTGTTTTTATGGAGGGATTATGTATCAGAAGGAACGAAAACAGCAGATCTTATATCTGCTGCAGGAAAAAAATGAAATGACGGTTGCGGAGCTTTCCCGGCTGCTGTTTACGAGTGAATCCAGCATCCGCCGCGATCTTCAGGCGATGGAACTGAGCGGGCTGGTGAAGCGGACACATGGCGGAGTGAAGCTGCTCGGTGACAATCCGACGATCGTGCCGTTCGCGAGCCGCCTGCACTATAAGGTCGCAGAAAAGAAAAAAATGGCGAAAAAAGCGCTGTCCTATATTCAGGATGGACAGGTCATTTTTCTCGACCAGTCCTCCAGTGCGCTCTTTCTCGCCCATGAGCTGGTGAATCGACGGCAGGTCACCATCATCACCAACAATATTGAAATTCTCGCCACGATGGCGAAGTCCGAATTAAAGGTCTATGCCTCCGGCGGCTACATCTGCCCAACGAACCGCAACTGCCTGATCGGAGAGGATGCACACGAAATTTTCCGAAAAACGCACGCGGATCTTCTGTTTTTTTCGACCAAGGCGCTCTCTTCCGACGGTGTGCTCTACGACGCTACGCGCGAAGAAATCCACATCCACAACGCGATGCTCGAAAACTCCGCCCGGAAGTATTTTCTGTGCGATTCGGGGAAATTTGACTCGTATGCAAGCTATCTGCAGTGTACATTATCAGAGCTCGACGGGATGATCAGTGAAGCTTCGATTCCGGAGAGATTCGCGAAATTTCTGCCTGATCCAGATCGGGCTTAGGACTCCGCACACCTGAAGCGGAAAATGCTTATTCTGCATCAGGAAAAACGAGTCTGTCCAGCGCATCAAACACCCGCTCTGCGTACATCTGCTTGATCTCGTGTCTCGTCATCCCGGTGACATCCGCATTTACTTCAAAGCAATTTGCCTCATCGTGTATCAGAATGCAGAAAAATACCCTTCCCTGCACGCTGTCCGCATTGTTCAGATCGAGATTTCCGGTCGTGCCGGTGATCCCGACTGCGATATCGGTATGCAGCTTCTCCTGTACCGTCCGCGCCATCGCCTCCGCACACTCCTTCGAGTAGACACCGTATCGCTCAAGCACCTTC
>OLPO01002271.1_pt1 | contig 12183 bp, 8 predicted proteins | sample 1672831 | NCBI WGS metagenome assembly OLPO01 (sample SAMEA3136728, study PRJEB25190) | human gut metagenome
ACGCATAGGCGCGGAGCGTGATTGAAAGCAATAATGCGCCCAAGAGTGTCCGCCGGCCTAATTGTAGGTCGAAGAAGTATGCTGAACTTGCGGGAAATGAACTGCAAGAGCTGCGGGATAAAAAGCCTGCAGGGTAACAAACTGCAAGGCAAGTCATGGCTTCTGGCTGTGTTTTGCTGCGTGCGATGTATCCTGTACCCTGGCACCAAGGTCTGTATTGCCTCGGGGACGCGGGGACAGAGTATCAATGTCCTGGAAAAAATCAAAATGGAACTGATGCCGATGTCGCCCCTACTCAGAAATGAGATAGGGACGATTCTCATTTCTACAACGGCTGCCACCGTTGAGTTCAAAAATGGCTCATCTATTAAGGTGGTCACGGCGTCTGACTCCGCCAGAAGTAATCGAGCGAACATTCTGCTGGTGGATGAGTTCCGTATGGTTAGTAAGGATACGATTGATACCGTTCTCCGGCGGTTCCTTACGGCACCGAGAATGCCTGGGTACCTTCACAAGAAGGAATACGCCCATCTGAAAGAGCGCAACAAAGAAATTTATCTGTCCAGTGCTTAGAAATAGGCCGCAGGTGTCGTGAGGCATCTGTTGCACCCATTGAATTGCTGGGAACCCCTGAGAGCCATATTGGCCACAACATACGGATGAGACAGGCCGAAGTGTGACGGCGGAAAACAATGTGGATTGGGCAATCAGCAGCCAAGTCCTGATGAGGGGAAGGTTCAACGACTAAGGGCTCCGCAAGCGACAGGCGGAGACAGCGGTGGGCTTCTGCTTTTTTTTTTGCAGAGGAAGATATAGTCTGGACTGTGTGGAGACACACAGGGCACATAGTGCCGGCAGGAGTGGCGTTCTGTTGAAACACAGGTATTTCAAATCTCATTGGTCCTATGAGAAAGTCAAGGATTATGCGAGAAATATGCTGGATAGTACAAAGCGGTATTTTGTCTGCGGGCTTCCGTACCAGCTCTCCATTGCGGAGAATTTGTTGGACAACGAGGCAGTGGCGGACGAGATGAGTGAGGCTGGTTTTAACGAAACCAAGTGGAGCATGGAGATGGAATGTGTTTGGTTCGGTGATATGGACGGTACCTTTTTCGATTTCGACACAGTTTCGAAGAACCGGAAAATCAAGTATCCCATGCTACCGGACGACTTATCAGTCAGGGTGTCTGACGCGAAGAAGGTAAAGATCCCACCCAAGCAGAACGGGGAGAAACGGCTTTTGTCCGTGGACTTAGCTCTGATGGCGGGATCCAGGAGGAACAAAAACGACGCCTCGGCGATTTTCGTGGATCAACTGATCCCGACAAAGACGGGGCGGTACATCAACAATATCGTCTACACGGAATCCTCCGAGGGCGAACACACGGCAGACCAGGCGCTGCGGGTCCGCGAACTCTATGATATGTATAATTGCGATTTCATTGTCATCGACGTGCGCGGCGTTGGCATCGGTGTGGCGGACTGCCTGATTCGGGACATCACAAACCCGGAGACGGGGGAGGTGTACCCGGCGCTGTCCTGTTACAATGACGCCAACTGGGCGGCGCGATGTACGACCCCGGGTGCGGAGAAAGCGCTTTGGGTCATCAATGCCACTGATAAGTTCAATTCAGAGTGTGCCATCCTTTTGCGGGATGGCTTTCGCTCTGGGAAGATTCGGCTGTTGGACACGGAGTACGACGGGGAGGTTAGTCTCGGTTCTATGAAGGGGTATAAAAGTTTGGATCCCGAATGGAAGCTTGCTATGCAGTTGCCGTACATCAACACGACGCTGCTGATCAACGAGCTGATCAATCTGCGTCATGAAGAAAGTGCCGGTATGGTTCGGCTGTTCCGGAGCAACGGGATTCGAAAGGACCGGTATTCCAGTTTGAGCTATGCTTACTGGGTGGCTTGTCAGCTGGAGAGCAAGATACGGCGGCGGAGAGAATCTGAGGGGCAAAAGAACATGTTCCTATTCCGTGCGCCGAAAATCAAGTAAAGGAGGTGAGGGCTGATGGAAAGGAAAATCACAGAAGTGAAGGAAAATCCCAAACGGGACAGTCTAACTTTTGATACCAATGGTGTGATTAGGCTGCCACAGCGGTTTGCGGTTTTGAACCGCCTGATCACCAGGGATCTGAATGGGACGAACACATCACCTACCTTTTATCGATATTCGAAGGACGACATCAACAGCTTCTTGCAGAATCCATATACGAACCAGAAGAATCTGCGGAATGCAGCCATCTATATTTATGGGGCTAGTTCCCACTTTCGAAGGTTGGTACAATATTTTGTGGGTCTGACAGATCTGGCCTATGTGGTGTCGCCATACAAGATCGACACCAGCAAAGCGAAAGCAACGTCGGTGGCCAGGCAGTACCGCCAGACGTTGAATCTGCTGTCCGCTATGGACATCAAAAATCAGTTCCCTAAAATTCTGACGGTATGCCTTCGGGAGGACACATTCTATGGAACCATGTGGGTGACCAATGACAACGTGACCATACAGCAGTTGCCGTCCGATTACTGTGACATCGCGGTGATTGAAGGGAATGTTCTGAACGTGAGCTTTGATTTCTCCTACTTCGATGTAAACACAGCTTATCTGGATCTGTATCCAGAAGAGTTTCGGAGGAAGTACACGATTTATCAGAATGACCGAACAGGATCACGTTGGCAGGAATTAGATTCCCCGACCTCCTTTGCCGTGAAGTGCAACAACGATATACTGAACTATTCTATCCCGCCTTTTGCGGGAATTTTTCGTGAGATTTATGATTTGGAGGACTTAAATATTAGGTCGGCGCATTGGAAACGGTGCGCATAAACAAGCCCTTGAATTGCTGGGAAGCCCCTAAGCCATATGAACCACAGCGTGAGGATGAGAGAAGCCTGGGTGCGATGGCGAAAGAATCATATGGATGTGGGTGATCAGCAGCCAAGCCCTGAAGAGGGGAAGGTTCAACGACTACTGCGGAGCAGGTAGGGACAAGCGTCCCGAAGTGGGGGCCCCTAAACCGCCTAAGCGCGGCATGGTGAAGATATAGTCTGTACTTTGGTGAGAGCCAAAGAAGCGCAAAAGCGCTGGTCTGGCTTGGCGAGCCAGGCATCAACATGTTAGATAAGAACCTGAAACTCACGAAAACAGAGTTGGAAAACTACGCCATCCTGGTTATGACCCTTGGTATCAATGCCGATGGGGAATGGGAGATGGACGAGAAGAAAGCGAGGGACTTCTATTCCAACCTGGCCAATGTGTTGCCAGAGGAGATCGGTGCGGTTTTGAGCCCGATGCCTATCAATAAGATCTCCTTTGAGAAGAGCAATGTGGGGGACACTGATACCATTGCTGCGGCAGAACAGAAATTGTATACCGCAGCCGGTGTGTCCTCTCTGTTGTTTAACAATGAGAAGGCCAGCAGCAACGCCTTGCTGCTCTCCATCAAGGCGGACCAGGCAATCACCTACGGAATCGTCAAGAGTATCGAGGGCGTGGTGAATCGATTCGTCCAGAGCCAGTCCTACGGGAAGAACTTTAAGGTTACTTTTTTGGACTGCAGCCCATACAACCGGAAGGAGCTGGGCGATATGTACCTAAAGGCCTGCCAGTATGGATTGCCGATGGTATCCTATTATTGTGCAAGCCAGGGGCTGTCCCAGGCGGAGATGGACACTATGAACTTCCTGGAGGACGATGTGCTTCAGGTGAAGGATCGCTTTATCCCGCTTTTGAGTTCTTCTACGCAGAGTTCGAATGCAACTGCTGCCGATGGAGGTGGACGACCGCAGTCCGATGTTGGGGACCTGACGGACAGCGGAGAAGCTTCCAGAGAGACAGAAGACGGGGACGACGGTGGAGTATAAGGAGGATTTCCATGAAATTCATTTATGTCATGCGAGAGGCGGACCGGGATAAGATGATGGAGCTCGGCTATCACTTAATCAAAGGAGACGACAGAAATTCCATCTGGGTGTTCGACAACGACAAGTGGATGGATTTCGCCTTTGAGATGGAGGTGAGCGAGGCTGGGATCTCCTATATTTTATCTGATGTTCTTACTTTTTGAGGTAAGGTATCCGCGTTTCTTGATGTGTAAAGTTAGGGGGCGAAGATGAAGTTGGAAAATCAGCTAAAGCTGACATACAGTTCTTCTGTAGAGCAATTGTGTACAGTGAACAGCTCGTTTGACGCTGGCGTGCTAAAGGTAGCCTATGTGGGAAAGAACCGAAATGGATCCAGTATTTCCAAGGAGGCATTTGAGCGCAGCATCCACACGATTTACAATTGCCCCATTGTTTGCAACTATGACCGGGAGGGTGACGCCATTGGGAGTCACGACATGGAAGTAGTCCAAAAAAACGGAGAGGTGAGACTGGTCAACTTGACACAGCCTGTTGGTGTGATTCCGGAGTCTGCGAATTACTGGTGGGAAACCTATGAGGACAAAAATGTGTCCCGCGAATACCTTTGTGTGGACGCGCTGATTTGGAAGCGGCAGGAGGCCTACCAGAAGATCAAGGACAATGTTGTGACCGACGAATCCATGGAGATCAAAGTTCTGGATGGTCGTATGAAGGACGGCGTGTATGTTATTGACGCCTTAGCGTACAGAAGCTTGGCATCGGGGCAAAAGCGGCCTCGGTTGGTATGAATGCTTTGAAGTCAGCGATGAACGGTATGCTGGTCGGGTTGGTGACATTTGGAATCACCGCTTTGATAGAGAAGATTGTAGAGCTGTCGCAAGCCACAGAGAAGGCAGTTGAAGATGCTGATGCTGCTGCAACTGAGCTAAATGAACGGACATCTGCGCTAGATGGTTATAGAGATCGCATTTTTGAGCTTAGAGAGGCCATCGATTCTGGAAATTTGTCGCAAGAAGAGGCGAGACAGAAACGAGAAGAACTAATCGGAATTAGCAATTCGCTTGCCAATTCATACGGTATTGAAGCGCAAGGAGTCAACCTTCTTACAGGAAGTTATTCTGATCTAAACGCTCAGCTTGATGTTCTGGAGGAAAGAGATTGGAGACAGTGGCATAACGAAAACCAAAAAGGGATTCAGGAAAGCATTCGTGTTATGACAAATCCCAATGCTGGAGATATCGAAGGTATTGGTCAGACCGGAACTGGAACCAACGGGTACAAATTTTACTTTCCAGAGGAAAAAGAAATTGAAAACGCAATAAACAACCTTGATATGGACTATGCCGTAAACGATTTCTATAAAGTGTTACAAGAAAAATTCGATGAGAAGGAGCTTGGCATTGAGATCGGATTTGATGAAGAAGGCAATTTTAATGGGCAAAATTTTATTCAGCCAGATCTTTTAGACAAATCGCTGTATGAGATGGCAGACTATTATCAAGGTGCGTATGATGCGTTGAATGAGGCTATGTCCGAAGTTTTCGGGGCAGATAATATTGGAGAGATTGAAAATGGACAAGGGTATTTGGATGCCCTACAGGGAAACATGAACTCCATAGAGGCTGCCATTGCAAAACATAGCAATAATTTAAATACTGAGGTAGAAGGTTTGTTAAAAACCGAGGCCGCATACAAAGATTTCTGGGCATCGGTTCAGCAGGCAGAAGAGAACTATGACAGTGCTGCTTTAGAGGGGAATGTTGAGGACCAGTACGCTGCCATGCAGCAGATGGCAATGTTACAAGCTCAATATCAAAGTAATGTAGATAATGGTATCAGCGGATGGGATAATGAGGCTGTCCAGGAATATCTTAATAATTATTTCAAAATATTTGAACAGGAGTCAAGAGAAGTTAATGTTAGGATGAACCTGAAAGCCGACATGGAAGATGAGAAAGGCTTTAAAGACTCTGTCATAGATGCAGTTAATCAGTTTAAGGATGCGAATGGCGTTGTTGACGTTGATGAAGTTGTTAATGTTGGACTTGATATGGAAGCAAGCGGCAGGGATATCGACTCCCCAGATCTCACAGGAGATGAGAAGGGGTATCTCGCTTTAAAGGAAGCGGCGGACCGTTATGATATCTCTGTGGAGCAGTTGTGCGCACACCTTACCAATCTTGGATATATACAAGATGGTGTAACGGAAGGTCCACGAAAAATCTATGACAGTTTCCAGCAGGTACAATCATCCGCGCAAGCCGTTAAAACAATGATGTCCGGCCTCAACGGTGTCTATCTGGAAAACACCTATTTGACAGAAGACACCTATAACGCCATTGACCAGCTGGTGGGCAGCGAGATTGACTTGTCATCTTGTATTGATGCGAATAATGGATATCTTGTTACTAATGCAGCAAAGCTCGCTGAGGTAGCGAAGGCAGCCCAGGAATATGCCGCTGCCAATCTTGAAATCTCCAGGTCCCATGAATTGACCAACTATCACAAGCTTGTCTCGGAATTGGGACAACTCACTTCCGGAACCGAAAATTATACAGAGGCACAACAAGCACAGATAAATGCTATTCTGGACACCATTGATAAAACCAAATTGCAGATTGAACAATTTGGGGTTCTGAAGGAACAGATCCTTGGAACGACAAGTGGGTTTGACGAAATTGCATCCGCCAAGGAATATGATGCAGTTGTTGATTATACGGACGACCTATCCAGCGCGTTTAGTGATCTGTTTTCCTCTTTCGAGAAGCATGAATTTGGAACAGAAACATTTAAATCTGCGTTTGAAACTCTTGTCCCAGAAGATATATATGACCAGATTGTGGATGCGGAAGATCAAATTCAGGCAGGATGGGAGTATCTGAATGGAAGGGTTAGTCGTTATTTCACCTTTGATGATGGCAATGTTTCTATCGATTACGACAACACGAAGAAATTTGTCCAGGACGCACTGAACACAGCATATGAGGGGAGCACGGTATTTACTGGCACCTTAGAAGACTTTGACCTGAGTCCGCAAATCGAATCGGTCTATGAGTTGGCGGAAGCTATGGGCGTAACAGAAGAGGTTGCGTTCGGTATGATTACTGCCATCAATAAGTACAACGCCGATGGCGACAATATGTTCTCTGAATTTATTGATGGGTTTGACGGAGAGGTCTATGAACTTCAAAACAAGCTTGCCGAACTGTATGATGAGGAGTACAAGCTTGCTCTTAGCGGGAAGCTTGAGGGCACAGAAGGCGCACAGGTAACCCTAGACATTCAAGAGGCAGAGGCGCAACTTGACACGCTCCGTCAGGAGGCCGCACAGGATTTCCATGCCTATGTTGAAGTGGATTCTGATATCGAGAGAACGGAAGACACCATTGCCCAGTTAAAAGAAAATCTTAAAGGTATGGAAGAAGACGATCCAGAAATTACTTTCACAACAAATCGGATTGCCGAAGCAGAGGCCGAACTGCGGAGACTGAAGACAGAAAAGGCTCAGCTCACACAACCAACGGAGGTTGCCCTTACCCTTGCGTCTGAATATATTGATGGAGAATTAAGCAGACTAAAAGGCGAGTTGCAACAGCTCACTGGCCAAACTTATGAGGCAGAAATTACTACTTATGTTGCGACGGATCCGAATAGCCAGGCACAGGTTGATGAAATTGTTTCTAAAATTCAAAGTTTAGAAGGAGACCAGGCGCAGATTGGGGTTTACATCAACGCTGACAAGACACAGGCGGAAACCAATCTGCAAGCAGTGCAGGATTTTGAAATTGAGGGAAAGACATTTTCCGTAAATTTCAATTATGGAATGGTGACGGCACAACTTAAAAACGTTGCTTCTGAAATAAGAAGAATCCCGAGCTCAAAGACAATTACGATTACAGTCAAAAGAGAAGGTACAGGGAGTGTCCTCGATGGTACTGATGATGGAACATCGGGGTTCAGTGGGCTTGGTTTTTATCGAGGAACAGCTTACGCAAGAGGTACACTAGGCATTAAGCACCCAGAGAGAAATGCCCTAGTCGGAGAGCTTGGGCCCGAAATGTACGTGGACCCACGTACCGGAGTGTACCGTACCGTCGGAGAATACGGGGCTGAATTGATTGACCTGCCTCGCGGAGCTATTATTTTCAATCATATCCAGACAGAGCAGATTCTGAAGAACAGGCGGATCAACACCAGAGGGAAAGTATATGGCTCTGGGAGTATGGAGGGTTCTGGGGCGGCCTATGCAAACGGCACTATGCACGCAGAAGGAAAGTCGCATTTTACATTTGTTGATGGGGACTTCACTTTTGGCGGGTCTGGCGCGTCTGGTGGCGGTTCCAGTCATAGCTCTAATTCTAATAAAGGATCTAGCTCTACCCATACTGTTAAGGTGGAGGCCGACGCTACAGATCTGGAAGAACAGCTGAAAGATACTCTGGACAAGATCAAAGAGGAAATTGATGACATCATCGGAAATCTGGAGCATGAGATTTTCCTGTTGGAAAAGAATCATGGGGATCCAGATGAGATCGTGTCCATCTATCGGGAAATGCAAGACCAGGTCCACGCTTACGCAGAAAAGTATCGTGCTCAGGGGTTGGATGAAAACTCCGATTACATCCAGGACCTGCAGAAGCAGTGGTGGGAATATCAGGAGAGTATCCAAGAGGTCATCGTAGACACCTACGAGAAGGCAACCCAGGAGCAGGAAAACGCTATTACTCTGACGGAGAATTGGCTGGACAATGCCTTTGCTGACCGTGACTTTAAGAATGTCCAGATCTACGTGGATGATATTGTCGGCTACTACGAGAAGATGCAGCAGATCATCCATGAGCAGGCGGAGTATTATCGTTCTCAGGGGTATTCCGATACCAGTGACGAGGTCAGCGAACTGAGTGATCTGTGGTGGGACTACGAGGAGAACATCAAGGAAGTCAAGCAGCAAGTGGTTGACCACCTGATTGAGATGGTGGACACGGCCAGCGAGGCTGTAGACAATATCCAGGATGTGATGGATACCTTTAAGGATGCTGCGGACGAGTACGCTAAAAACGGCGGGTTCATTTCTGTGGATGCCTTCCAGGAGATAGTAAAGCTGGGTCCTCAGTATATGCAATACCTAGAGGATGAGAATGGTCTGCTTCAGATCAATGAAGAGAGCATTAACCGTGTAATTGCGGCTAAGACAGAACAGCTTGCCTTAGAGAGCGCTATGAACTACATTGAACGGTTGCGGCTGGCTCTGCAGGCGGAGTCCATCGAGGACCTGAACAATCTACTCTATGCCACAACAGAGACCACCAACGCTACCTGGGGACTGGTATATGCCAACCTGGCATTGCTGGATCTCACTGGCCCGCAGTACGAGGCGGCGCTGCACAACATCAATGCTATTCGGGCATTGGCGCAGAACGCTATCAGCGGGATTGGAAAGGTTACTGGTGAGGCGGAAGAGAATCTTCAGGACATGAAGGATGGCCTGGACGACATTCTTCAATATGTCATGGACATGCTGGAGGATCGGGTTCAGCGGCAGATTGATGCTCTGGAGGAGATGAAGGATTCCTACGCTGAGCTCATCGAGCTAAAGAAGGAATCCATGGAGGCCACCAAGGAGGAGACCGACTACCAGGACGAGGTCGCCGACAAGGTGAAGGAGATTGCTGATCTGCAGGCGAGAATCAATGCACTGTCCCTGGATGACAGCCGGGATGCGCAGGCGCAGAGGATCGAGCTGGAAGAGCAGATGGCGGAATTACAGAAGGAACTGGCTTAAATTAGGTCAGTATAAACCTGTTGAACTGCTGGAACACCCTTAGAGCCATGCCAGCTACAGCATACAGATGAAATAGGCTGAAGTGCGAATGCTAGAAAATGGTATGGATTGGGCAATCAGCAGCCAAGCCCCGAACAGGGGAAGGTTCAACGACTATCCTTAAATAGGAGTAGCCTAGAAGCCTAGGCGAAGCGGCAGGTGCCAGTATATTGGTAAAGATATAGTCTGTTCCCATGTGAAAGCATGGGGCTTTTTTATAAGCGTTTATAGGTAGCGACTATAAACAAACATGTCAAAATAGATTTATTGCCAATCCATATAATCAGGAGGTGATAAGATGGCGGATACATGTGGAATATATAAAATTGAAAACAATATAAATGGACATATTTATGTTGGACAGAGTCGTCATATACATAGAAGATTTATCGAGCACAGGAGCTCATTAAATAATGGAACAGCACCAAATCAACATTTACAGAGGGCGTGGAATAAATACGGTGAGGATGCATTTGATTTTTCAGTATTAGAGGTATGTGAGGAGTGTGATCTTAATGAGAAAGAGGTGTTTTGGATAGAACTGCTTCATTCAAAATTGGACGGATATAACATGACCTTGGGAGGTGGAGGATGTAGTGGGTTCAAAATGCCAAAATATGCTGTCGAGAAGATCAAGTCTGCCCTAACTGGAGTTCCTAAAAGTGAAGAAGCAAAAAGAAAAAACAGCATAGCTCAGAAAGAGTGGTATAGGACTCACTTGAATCCGCGTTCTATAAAGATTGTTTGCTTAAACACTGGAGAAGTGTTTCCGAATTCTGAAGAAGCATCGAAACATTACAACACTGCGCTCGGGAAAAATATTAGAAGGTGTGCTAAAGGAGAATTGAGAAGTTGTGGTGTGTTCAATGGAGAACGTCTTGTGTGGGTTGATTATGATGACTATATAAAAATGGGTGATTCTGAGGTACGGCGTAGGATTGAACACGCAAACTCATCCTATACAGGGAAAGATAATCCTCGTGCTAAAAAGGTTATATGTGTGACAACAGGAGAAATTTTTGATTGTATTAAAGAGGCCTCAGAAAAAACAGGTGTAAACATAAATTCTATTATAGCTTGTTGTAAGAACAAGAGGAAACGTGCTGGTAGTATGGAATGGCAATACTATACTCCATAAATTCATTATAATATCTATTTTGACTAAAGGATACACAAGCTGACTACGCCTATGACCGCCAAGAAGAATCCCTGGACAAGATGCAGGATGCCTATGAGGAGCAGAAGGACCAGGAGATCGAGAAGCTAGAGCAGACGATCAGCAGTCAGGAAAAATTATATCAGATGGCTTAATCATTAGGTCATGAACGCAGTAATGTGGGAGGTAAACATATCGAATTGCTGGGAAGCCCTTAGAGCCATTTGAACCACAGCATACAGATGAAATAGGCTGAGGTGCGAAGGTTGAAAATTAAATGGATTGGGTAATCAGCAGCCAAGCCCTGAAGAGGGGAAGGTTCAACGACTATCCCGGAAGGGAGTACACCATAAGCGATGGATGGTGGAAGCGGTATGCCCCGGTTTTGTCGGGTGAAGATATAGTCTGTACTTGCGGGAAACCGTGAGAGCGAGTGCAGTATCTGCGTAGCGAACAGGTACTTAACAAATAGATTGATTACATCGAGAGCCATTGGGATACTCTGTATTCTGAATTGATCAGCTGGAATTATGAATATGGGTCGGTATTGAATAAAGAGATCACAGAGGCGTGGAATAACTGCCTCGCGGCTGCCCAAAAATACGGCAGTTACGTAAACGCTCTAAACCAGATCGACGCTGACATTGAGAACATGGGAAGTGATCATTCCAGTAATATCACCGTTGGCAAGCCAGTGGACGACAATTCCTACACCAACTTGGATATGGTGCGGGCTATTGTCTCCCAGATGAAGGTGCTATCCGGTCAATGGGATGCAGAGAACAAATCGGAGGCTGAGAACGACGCCCTCCATGACAAGGCATCTGCTCTGGCGGCTCGCCTTGGACAGTACGGCGTGGTGGTCAAATACCGTGGCAGTGATGGAACTTGGTGGATTGAGCGAGATGAGTTGAACCCGGGGAACGCGGGACAACTCCTTTATTCCAGGTACCATTCTGGCGGTATTGTGGGTGACCAGCCTACGGTAAAACAGAACGAGGTACTGGCATTGCTCGAGAAGGGCGAGGCAGTGCTGGACAAGCAGAAGGAGAAAGGGCTATACCGCCTGATCGACTTTGCTTCTGATATTTCGGAAAAGCTACGGGCCTCCATCGGGATCGCAGATCTCAGTGGCGTTGTGGACCGTATGCGCGACAACATGAGCAGCATTCAAACCGAGGCGCTGGCCGGCGTGACCAACAATGTGGGAGCCATCCAATTTGGTGACGTGTATATCTACGGCAGCGACGGGGATACCGTCCAGCAGCACATTGATGTGAATCGCAGATTTGTCAATGAAGTTCTGGACAGATTGAATATAAGGAAGTAACGACGG
>OLPO01002284.1_pt1 | contig 12143 bp, 10 predicted proteins | sample 1672831 | NCBI WGS metagenome assembly OLPO01 (sample SAMEA3136728, study PRJEB25190) | human gut metagenome
CAAGCCGGGCAAGCGCATCCTTCTGGAGCGCATCCGCCCAGTGTGGTCGCGCCTTTCCTTCTCGTGGAAGGTCACCCTCCGAAACCTCTTCCGCTACAAGCGCCGCCTGGCCATGACGGTCGTGGGCGTCGCGGGTTGCACGGCCCTGCTGCTGACGGGCCTGGGCCTGCATGACTCGATCAACGACATCATCGACAGGCAGTACCTTTGCGACGACCCGATCTTCTCGTACAACATCGTCGTCGGGGTCGACGCGGACGATGCCCAAGAGGCCCTGGGCAGGGTCTCCGACACCCTCGCGCGGAAGGGCGACGCCTCCGGGGTCGCGCTGGTCGACGTCGAGAACATGCAGGCACGCGGCACCACCGACACCGACGTCGCGGCCCGCGTGATGGTGCCGACCGACCCTGTGGGCCTCACGCGCTTCGTTCGCATGCGGGACCGCGTGTCGGGTAGGCCCGTCGACTTCGGCGACGACTCGGTGGTGCTCTCCGAGAAGCTCGCCACGAGGTTGGGCGTGGGCGTCGGCGACGAGGTCTCCCTCTACGACCAGGACGACATTGGCAACGCCAGCGGCAAGCCGCACGTCTTCACGGTCACGGGCGTGGTCGAGAACTACATCGCCGACTACGCCTATGTGGGTCCCGTCGCCTGGCGCAACGTCATGGGTGCCGACGCCGCGGCTGACACGGTCCTGGCAAACGTGGGCGACGACGACTCGACCCATGCGGAGCTGAGTGAGGCCCTGCACGACACCGACGGCGTGAGCACCGTCACCTTCAACACCGAGACGATCGGCATGTACCAGAAGTCGCTGCGCAGCGTGAACATGATCGTCGTCGTGCTCGTGGTGGCCGCGGCGGCCCTGGCCTTCATCGTCCTGTACAACCTGACCAACATCAACGTGATCGAGCGCACGCGCGAGATCGCGAGCCTCAAGGTCCTCGGCTTTACCAGGCGCGAGGTCAGCGCCTACGTGTTCCGCGAGGTGGTGCTTCTCGTGGCGATCGGTGCGGCGCTCGGCCTCGTGCTGGGCGTGGGCATGGAGCACTTCGTGATCTTGTCCGCCGAGGTCGACGCCGTGATGTTCGGTCGCGACATCCACCTGCCGAGCTTTGCCATGGCGTTTGCGGGCACGATGCTCTTCTCGGTGTTGGTGATGGGCGCGATGGTGCCCAAGCTGCGGCGCATCGACATGGTCGAGAGCCTCAAGTCGGTCGACTAGCCCACTTGCCGGGTGGAAGGGGAGTTCCTTATGTCCAAGGTAGTCGTGTTCGGAAGCATGAACATGGACCTGTCCATCGAGGCCGACCGCATGCCGCGCGCCGGCGAGACGCTCGCGGGCCACGACTTCGTGACCAACGCCGGCGGCAAGGGTGCCAACCAGGCCGTCGCCGCCTCGCGCCTGGGTGCCGACGTCGCCATGGTGGCCGCGGTGGGTGCCGACGGCTTCGGCGACGAGCTTGTGGCGGGCCTGCGTGCTGCCGGCGTGGACACCTCCGAGGTCGAGCGCACCGAGCGCGCCACCACCGGCGTGGCCGTCATCGTCCGCACCGACGCCGACAACCGTATCGTGTTGCACCCGGGCGCCAACGTGGTCATGGGCGCGTCGGAGGCATGTGCCGCCATCGGGCGCGTGGCGTCTGCAGGCGACGTCCTTCTGGTGCAGGGGGAGTGCGACGAGGCCGCGACGCTCGCAGTCGTCCGCCATGCCCACGACATGGGAATGCGTGTGCTGGTGAACCCCGCCCCCGCCCGCCCGATTCCCGACGACGTGTGGCCGTGCGTGGACATGGTGTGCCTCAACGAGACCGAGTGCGAGGTCATGTGCGGCGTGCTTCCACATGACGAGAAGACCCTGCGTCAGGCGGCAGACCTCTTGGTTGGCCTGGGCTGTGGCTGCGTCGTCGTGACGTTGGGATCCCGCGGCTCCTACGCGCTGGACGCCCGCACCGTCGGTGACGCGCGCGAGCTTTGCGTCGAGGCGCGCAAGGTGGACGCCGTCGACACCACCGCCGCGGGCGACACCTTCATCGGGGCGCTGGCCGCGGGCCTTGCCGACGGGCGTGACCTTGCCGAGGCCATGGCCTTTGGCACCGCGGCCGCGGCGATCACGGTCACGAGGCTCGGTGCGCAGCAGTCCATCCCGACTCTGGACGAGGTGCGTTCGGCGCTCGCGTGAGACGGCTGCAATACAATGGCTTCGGCGGACGCGCCCTTCTCGGCAGCGCCCGAAAGAGAAACCGACCGAGGGGACGCCCCATGGCTGCCAAGTTCTATCTGATGACCGACTCCCCCTGCGACTTCACCCAACGACAGGTCGATGACGCCGGCATCGGCATGATGCACTTCACCTACACCGAGCAGGGCAAGCCCGACGGCGGGCTGTCCGGCGTCGACGACCTGTTCGTGTCGCGCTCGTCGCACGAGTTCTACGAGGCCATCCGCCACGGTGCGGCCCCAATGACCTCGCAGCCCTCCCAGATGGAGTTCGAGAAGAAGTTCTACGAGTGCGCCAAGATGGACGTCCCCACGGTCTACCTGGCCTTTACCTCGGCGTTGTCGGGTTGCTACGAGGGAGCGCTCATGGCGCTCGAGCGCGTGAAGGAGGAGCTGGGCCGTCCCGACCTGCCCATCCACATCGTCGACACCAAGCTGCCCTCAACGGCGCAGTACGTTCTCATCACCGAGGCCATACGCCAGCGCGACCGCGGGCTTACCGCCGAGCAGATGGTGGCATGGGCCGAGGAGGCCCGCTACTTCGTGAACGTCCTCTTCATGGTGGAGGACCTCGATGCGCTGCGCCGCGGTGGTCGCGTGCCGAGGGGCGTGGCCGTGGTCGGCGGCGCGCTCGACGTAAAGCCGCTGCTGTCTATCGACCTGGACGGTGGCCTGAGCGTGGTGGGCATCACCCGCGGCCGCAAGAAGGGCATCCGCAAGCTGGCGCAGTACTTCCTCGACAAGCACAACGAGGACGCCTTCTCCAACGTCGTGGCCGTCGGCAACGCCGACTGTCCCAAGGATGCCGCGCGCGTGGTCGACCTCATCCACAAGACCGACGACACCGTGCTCCCCATGGTCTCGACCATCGGTCCCACCATCGGCTGCCACGTTGGCCCGGGCATGCTGTCGTGCTGCTTCTGGGGTGCCGACCGCCGTGACGGCGTGTCGGTGTCCGACCGCATCGCCTCGGGCGTGAGGGGCGAGTAGGCGACCATGGCGGCATTCGTCACCGGGGACCTTCATGGCGTTATCGAGGTGGGCAGGCTGCTGCCCAGCCACTTTCCCATGGGCAGCGCGCTCACCAAGGACGACTTCCTGATCGTCGCCGGCGACTTCGGGCTCGTCTGGAACTTCTCGGCAGACGAGATGCAATGGCTGGACTGGCTCGACGCCCGCCCGTGGACGACGCTGTTCGTCGACGGCAACCACGAGAACCACGAGGCCCTGGCCTCGCTTCCCGAGGCCGAGTGGCACGGCGGCCGCGTACACGTGGCACGTCCGTCGGTCCTTCACCTCATGCGCGGTCAGCTGTTTGACATCTGCGGCTCCACGGTGTTCACGATGGGTGGCGCGGCCTCGGTCGACCGTGCGGCACGTGTTGAGGGTCGCAGCTGGTGGCCGTCGGAGCTGCCGTCGCGAGACGAGCTCGACGCCGCCTCGGCCGTGCTCGACTCGTGCGCCTGGGACGTCGACTACGTGGTCACCCACTGCTGCGCGACCTCGATGATGGGCGTGGCGGAGCCGCCCGACGGCAGGAAGGGCCCCGACCGGCTGACCGATTGGTTCGACGCGCTCGAGCACAGGCTCGCCTTCAAGTGCTGGTACTTCGGCCACCACCACCGTGACCTTACCATCGAGCCCGACCATCGCCTGCTGTACCACGACGTGGTCGAGCTGGGTGGGATGTCGGCCGTCTGCCACACGACGCTCTGAAGAATTCGTGCCCAGTCGTGCGGTGCCGTCGGTGCTGCACGTCCGACACACACGCGAGGTGGACAATGAAGGATCGAGACAAACTCGAATGGGAGTCAGCATGACGATCAACTGCACCAGAAGAAGCTTCCTCACCCTGGCCGCCGGCTGCAGCGCGGCCATGCTCGCCGCCTGCGGCAACCGCAAGGACGCCCCCGCCACCACCCAGGCCGCTGCGACGGGCGAGGGGGTCGACCTCAAGGAGTTCGAGAAGCTCGCCATCGACATGGGCGCCTGGCAGTACGACGAGGACAACAAGGTCTGGTGGCAGACTGGCATCACCTACTGCCTCAACCCCGCGTCCGAGACCTACGAGCAGGTGGCCATCTACGTCCCTGGCGCCTACCTCAAGGGCAAGAAGAGCGGATCGAAGTACGCCTGCGAGGTCGACGACCAAGGCAAGGTCGGTGACTTCACGGCCAAGACGGCCCCCGTCGTCATGCCGCTGAACCCCGGCGCCTACGCCGGCCAGGCGGCCTCCACCGCCTACTCCCACGACGGCCTGTCGCCCTACCTCGACGCGGGCCTCATCTACGTTTACGCCGGCTTCCGCGGCCGAAACAACGGCTACGACAGCATGCGCAACGAGTTCTTCCCGGGAGGCGCCCCCTGGGGCGTGACCGACCTCAAGGCCGCCATCCGCTACCTGCGCTACAACGCGTCCAAGCTGCCGGGCAACATGGAGCGCATCGTCACGTTCGGCTTCGCGGGCTCCGGCCAGCTCTCCCAGATCGTGGCCGCCTCCGGCGACGCCGAGGCATACGACCCCTACCTCGCCAAGATCGGCGCCGCCACGCACGACGTCGAGGGCAACGACCTGTCCGATGCCGTCTTCGGCTCCGCCAGCTGGTGCCCGTCCACGTCCTTCGACTCGGCCGACGCCGCCTACGAGTGGTCGATGGGCCAGTACGACTCGACCGTCTCGCGTGCCGAGAAGACCTGGACCGAGAGCCTGTCGCACGACCTGGCGGTCTCCTACGCCTGCTATGTCAACAAGCTCGGCCTGGTCGACGCCAACGACATCGCGCTCACCCTCGACGAGACCTCTGGCGGCACCTACGTCGCCGGCACCTACTACGACCACCTTCGTGCCATGGTGGCCGACGCCGCCAGCGCCTTCTTCAAGAAGCAGTCCTTCCCCTACGTCGCGGACACCTCCGAGCAGGCGGACGGCTGCTTCCCGGGCGACGGCAACCTCAAGGTCGTCGAGCAGGAGGCCATCGCCAGTGCCGCCACAACGCCCACGGCCGACGGAGCGACCGCGCTTCCCACGTTCGAGACGAGGGACGCCTATGTTGCCTGGCTCAACGAGAAGGGCCCCTGGCTCACCTACAACGAGAGCCGTCGCGAGGTCACCGTCGGCGACCTCGGCAGCTTCGTGCGTCGCATGCGCCCCGCCTCGCGCGAGGTCTGCGCCTTCGACTCGCTTAACCGCGACCAGCCCGCCAACCAGCTGTTTGGCAACGACGACGATGACTCCCTGCACTTTGACGGCACCATCTGCGCACTTCTCTCCCAAAACGCCGACGCCTACTCCAAGTTGGCAGGCTGGGACGAGAAGTACCTCAAGGCGTGGACGAAGGACCTTGCGGCGACCGACTTGCTGGACACCAAGGCCGCCGACCGCGTGCGCATGTACGACCCGATGTTCTTCCTGTCGGGCTATTACGAGGATGGCTTCGGCAAGGCGAAGGTCGCGCCCAACTGGCGCGTCAACACCGGCCTCAACCAGACGACGGTGCCCCTGACCTCCGAGGTCAACCTCGTGGCCGCACTCGGCGCCTACGACGGCGTGGACCGCGTCGACTTCACGCCGGTGTGGGGCGTGGGCCGTACCCTGGCCGAGCGTTCCGGCAAGCCTGCCGAGAACTTCGTCAAGTGGGTGTGCGACATCTGTAAAACGAAGAAGTCAAAGTAGCGTTTCCCGACCAGGCAAGGAGCCGTCCATGTCCGAGTCCCGTAGCACCAGTCAGATCGGTCCCGCGGCGCTGCCACACAAGCCCGTCGACGTGGCCCTGTGGTTTGCCGCCATCGTCGCCGCCGTCGCGATCATCGTCCTGTCTGCCTGCTCGTCGGGCGCCGGCGCTGGCGCCGCGGCCGCCTCGCAGGCAGCGACCGAGTCGTCCGACGGTCTCATCACCTCGGCTACGGGCGAATACGCCACCGGCAAGCACCACGCGCGCATCACGGTGAAGGACTATGGCACGATCGAGCTCGAGCTCGACGCCGACGCCGCGCCCATCTCGACCTCCAACTTCTGCCAGCTCGCGAGCGACGGCTTCTACGACGGTCTGACGTTCCACCGTATCATCAGCGGCTTCATGATTCAGGGCGGAGACCCGCAGGGCAACGGCACGGGCGGCTCCGACCGCTGCATCAAGGGCGAGTTCTCCGCCAACGGCGTCGTGAACCCCATCCAGCACAAGCGCGGCGTCATCTCGATGGCGCGTTCGAACGATCCCGACTCGGGCAGCTCGCAGTTCTTCATCATGCATGAGGACAGCAGCTCGCTCGACGGCCAGTACGCCGCCTTCGGCCACGTGACATCCGGCATGGAGGTGGTCGACGCCATCTGCGAGAAGACGCCCGTCACCGACGGCAACGGTACCGTCGAGAAGGACGACCAGCCCGTGATCGAGAAGGTCGAGGTCCTGGACTAGGCTTGCGTCTGCGGGTGGTTGTCTCGGCTAGTTGGCCTGGCGTGCCCACGCGGCACATGCCCCCATGGCAGCCTGCCACACGTCCTGGGTCGCAAGACCCCCCTGCGCGGCCAGGCGCTCGACGTCGTCGAACTCCGGGTATGCGCGACGGGTGCCGTCGGGAAGCGTCACGGCCTTGGCTGCCAGCGGTCCCGGCTCGCACGGCAGGCAGATCGCCTCGCGGGGGAGTACCGTGCGCTCGAAGGGAACGCGCCTGATGCCGATGGTCGTCGTCGAGCGGAAGATCTCCAGCTCGAGCGCCTCGCGCGCCCCGTCGGTGCAGATGACCTGCAGCTGCCAGGCGGGGCGTCCCTTCTTGGTCAGCGTGGGCAGGTAATGCGCCTCGCGCGCGCCCACCTCCATCAGGTGGCACGTAAGCGCCCCCAGGGCCTCGCCGGTGGCGTCGTCGATGTCGCACTCCAGCTTCCAGACGCGCGTCTCGTCGTCTGCGGGCACGGCGTCCAGGTCGCGCACGACCATGGCGCGCAGGACGCCCGCGCACTCGTAGTCGCGCTTGCCGGCACCCACGCCCATGGCGCAGATCGCGCGGCGCTCGGGCAGCATGTCGCCCGTCATGACGGTCGCGGCAAGCGCGGCACCGGTGGGCGTGACGAGCTCGCCCATGACCTCGCTCGTGCGCAGCGGCAGGGCGCGACGGATCGCGATGTTCGTCACGGCTGGAACGGGGATCGGCATGAGGCCGTGCGCGCAGCGGATGGTGCCGCGCCCGTCGGTGACGGACTCGATGACGCAGCGGGTGACACCGAGGTCGTCGAGGCACACCGCGGCGGCCACCACGTCGACGATCGAGTCGACGGCGCCGACCTCGTGGAAGTGCACCTCGTCGCGGGTCGTGCCGTGCGCGGCCGCCTCGGCGTCTGCCAGGGTGCCGAAGGCGGCAAGGGCGATGTCGCGGGCATGCTCAGTTATGGGAGCCGAGCGCACGATGCGCTCGACGTCGGCCAGCGTGCGGTGCTCGTGGTGATGGTGGTGGTCATGGTCACCATGGCCATGCTCGTGGTGGTGCTCGTGCGCATGGTCCTTCTCGGCATCGTGGTCGCCGTGGTCGTGGTGATGCCCGTGGGCGTGGTCGCCATGGAGCCATGCCATGTCGTGGTCGTGGTTGTGGTGGGCCTCGTCCAGCATGACGTCGAAGTCGAGTGCGTCCAGGCCGTGCTTGCTCACACGGGTCACACGCAGCCCCTCGAGGCCGTCGAGCGCCATGCCCGCCACCGCCTCGCGAACGCGCCTCTCGCTGGCGCCCAGGTCCAGCAGCGCCGCCACGAGCATGTCGCCCGCGATGCCCGAGGAGCAGTCCAGGTGCAGGCAGGTGTCCTTGCGCGCCAGAAGCGCCCTTGCGTCGGCGTGTGCCATTGCTACTCGCTTTCCGTCGCGCGCGGCGCGACATGGTTGATGAGGTGCGCCTGGAACCCGGCGCCGAATCCATTGTCCACGTTCACGACCGAGACGCCAGACGCGCAGGAGTTGAGCATGGCGAGAAGTGCCGCGAGGCCGCCGTAGCTTGCCCCGTAGCCCACGCTCGTGGGCACGGCGATGACCGGGCCGCGCGCGATCCCGGCGACCACGCTGGCAAGCGCCCCCTCCATCCCGGCGACGGCCACCACCACCGACGCGGACGCGATCGCGTCGGCGTGGTCGAGCAGGCGGTGTATGCCCGCGACCCCGACGTCGGTCAGGCGACAGACGTCGTTGCCAAGGAACTCGCAGGTTCGGGCGGCCTCCTCGGCAACCGGCAAGTCGCTCGTGCCCGCGCAGGCCACCACGACCCTCCCCGCGCCCGTGGCGGGTGCGTTTCCACCCACGACGCCCAGGCGGCTCGTGGGGTCGTACTCGAGCTCCACCTCACCCGACAGGAGTCGCCGGACCTCGTCGTTCTTCTCGGCATCAAGGCGCGTCACCAGCACGCGCCGCTGCCCCGCGCCCGTGAGCGCACGCACGATGCCCGCGATCTGGTCGGCGGTCTTGCCCGCGCCGTAGACGACCTCGCCCTGGCCCTGCCGCAGCTCGCGACTGGTGTCGAGCGTGGCGTAGCCGATGTCGCGGATCGGCGCCATCGCGATTCTGTCGCGCGCCTCGGCCACGCCCGTGCGTCCCGCGGCGACGCTGCCGAGAAGTTCGTCGAGCTCGCGTGCGTCCATCTGCCGTCCCTTCGGGTCTTGCCGTCGGCCGATATGGGTCGATGACACAGTGGAACAAAATCGATTAACGATAGCGAAACCGCAGTCCGCTTTCAATACCTAAATGTGCAATAGGTGGAAAATGGGCGGTTTACGTGCTATTGTTATAAGAACGTTGAAAGGGGTTGGCCACATGTTTGAGGTTGGCGAGTACATCGTTCATCCCGGTCAGGGCGTCTGCAGGGTTGAGTCTGTGGGGGAGGGGGACGATGCCACCTATAAGCTCATGCCGGTTGGCCAGCGCCACCCGATGCTCATCAGTTTTCCCGCGGCGCAGCAGGACAGGCTCCGCAGGGTGCTCTCGGCGGACGACGCGCGCTCCCTCATCGCCGCCTACGACGAGATCCAGCCCGACGACTACTCCGACCGCAGCAGCGCGTTGGAGGAGGAGCACTTCAAGTCGGTGATCAAGCACGGCAGCTGCCTGGACTCCGTCCGCGTGGCAAAGACCTTTCGCCGTCGCATCGCCCAGGTCCGTGCCAACAACAAGCGTCCGCCCGTCGCCTACGAGCGCATCCTCAAGCAGGCCCAGGAACGCTCTCTGACCGAGCTGTCGATTGCCCTGGATTGCAGCTCCGAGGACGTGACGCGCCTTCTGCGTGAGAACGGCTCGGATTCGGACCTGTAGTCGGGGCCTGTGGCCTTCTGGGTCGTGGCCCACTGCCTGCTGTCCGGGGCTTTTGGAGAGACGAGCGCACGCATGCCTTGCGAGCACACGCCCGCGACGCCGCCTGGGGGGGTTGTCGCGGGCGTCTTGCGTGTGGCTGCGGGCGGCGCGTCCTTCCGGGTAGGGGGCGTGGCTTTGTTACATGACGGGTTCGGGGAATGGGATGGCTGGGCAGCCACCGGCGTCGCTGGGCTACAATCGACTGATATGCGTTCGACCGTATCGCGACAACCTACAGCCAAGGAGGGCCCATGGCCACCACCGATGACGTCTCGAGCAACCGCGCGATCGTAACCGTCCTGGGCAGCGACCGCTCGGGCATCGTCGCCGCCGTGACCGGCGTTCTGGCGGGTCACGAGGTCAACATCCTCGACATCTCGCAGACCATCCTGCAGGGCATCTTCACCATGACCATGCTCATCGACCTGGGTCAGGCCGACGACGGCTTCTCGACCATCCAGGCCGAGCTGACCGAGCTTGCCGACAAGCTTGGCGTCCAGGTGACGGTGCAGCGCGAGGAGGTCTTCAAGTTCATGTACCGCCTCTAGGCGCGTGCATGCTGGTCGCGTCGTCCGTGACGGATGCGTGACCGCCGCCAACACAATGCGAAAGGAGCCATCGTGGGTAAGCTCCCGTTCAACTTCCTCACCCGTGATGCCACGTCGGCGTTCGAGGACGTGGCTGACGCCTACCCCATGCCGTCGGTGAGCCTTGGTCGTCCCGAGGTCTCCGACAGGTTGTACGAGGGCATGAAGCAGGTCGACGCCGTCCCGGCGGAGCTGTATGCCCGCTACGACGTCAAGCGCGGCCTGCGCAACGCCGACGGATCGGGCGTGCTGGTGGGCCTGACCACCATCTCCAACGTGCACGGCTACAACAAGGTCGACGGCCGCGTCGAGCCCGACGAGGGCGACCTCACCTACCGTGGCTACCACGTCTCCGACCTCGTGCGCAGCTCCCAGGCAGAGGGTCGCTTTGGCTACGAGGAGGTCGCCTACCTGCTGATGACGGGCGAGCTTCCCACGGTCGCGCAGCTGGATGACTTCCGCGCGCGCATCGGCTCGCGCAGGCAGCTGCCCGAGGGGTACTTCTCGATATTCCCACGCAAGACGCACTCCGTCTCGATCATGAACGTGTTGCAGCGCGCGACGCTATTGCTGTACGCATACGACCCCACACCCGACGACACGACACCCACGCACGAGGTGGACGTGGCCCTGTCGCTTCTGGGCCGTTGGCCGCGCGTGGCGAGCGTGGCGCACCAGTCCTATGTCGCCGACTCGCAGGGCGCCCGCCTGGTGATCCCGCCCGCGCGCGAGGGCTACTCGATGGCCGAGACGGTCCTCGACGTGCTGCGCGGCGACTCCGGCTTCACCCGTGACGAGGCCATGATGCTCGACGTCATGCTCATGCTGCACGCCGAGCACGGCGGCGGAAATAACTCCACGTTCACCTGTCGTGTGCTGTCCAGCTCGGGCACCGATGCCTACTCCGCCTATGCGGGCGCCCTGGGCTCGCTCAAGGGCCCCAAGCATGGTGGCGCCAACGCGAAGGCCGGCATGATGGCTGACGAGATCGCGGCCAACGTGCGCGACTGGTCCAGCGATGACGAGGTGGCCGCCTATCTCGAGCGCATCCTGCGTGGCGAGGCCTTTGACGGCTCGGGCCTGATCTATGGCATCGGCCATGCTGTCTACACCAAGAGCGACCCGCGCGCCCAGGTCGTCAAGGGCTACGCCCGCGAGCTCGCCCGCAAGAAGGGTGGCGAGCAGTCCGAGAAGTTCGAGCTCATCGAGAGGATCGAGCGACTGGCCCCCGAGGTCATGCGTGAGGTTCGCGGCATCAACAAGCCCGTCTCGGCAAACATCGACCTGTACACGGGCATCGTCTACTCGATGCTGGGCATCCCGCGCGACCTGTTTACGCCGATCTTCGCAATCGCGCGCATGGCGGGTTGGGCGGCGCACCGCATGGAGGAGCTCTACGGCTCGGCACGCATCATCCGTCCCGCGTACAACTCCTTCATGGAGCGCCGCGACTACGTTCCCATCTCGGAGCGCTAGCGTGGCGTGCGGGGATCCTGCCGGCGACCGTTTTGCTGCCAGGCGGGCCGGGAACGCGTGTTCCGCTAGCGCACGTCGCCTGATCGTCTTCTCGGACATGGACGGAACCTTCGTCCACACGGACAAGAGCGTCCCGGCGGCCAACCTTGCCGCCCTGGACGTCCTGAGGGCGCATGGGGGAGTGTTCGTGCCTTGTACGGGACGACCCGCTCGCATGTTGCCTACCGAGCTCCTGAATCACCCTGCGACCCGCTACGTGGTCTCGACCAACGGCGCTTGTGTGTCGGAGGCCGTTGACGGTGCGGGAGGGACCGTCGGCGACGAGATGCCCGCGCGCGAGTGGCGCCGCGTACGTTCGGTTGGACTGGGTCGTGGGCGCGCGCTCGCACTTCTCGACAGGCTCTCGGGGCTCGACGTCGTGCTGGATGCGTTCACGGATGCCGGCGCCCTCATGGCGCGTGCCGACTACGACAGGCTCGACGAGTTCGTGCCCGAGGCCAACACGCTGCGGATGCTGCATGACATTCGTCGTCCGGTGGAC
>OLPO01002285.1_pt1 | contig 12142 bp, 9 predicted proteins | sample 1672831 | NCBI WGS metagenome assembly OLPO01 (sample SAMEA3136728, study PRJEB25190) | human gut metagenome
ATGCGAACCTCCAGTCCGGACCGCTTCACGGTCCAACTTTCTGTCCGCACCCCCTCTCGGCGCGAATAAGCCGGGCAATCGCATCCTCTTCACGCTCCCGAATCGGCACGTAGAGCACGGCGCATTGCCCACTCAGATGCAAGGCCGCATACACTAGCACGTTGGAGACATCTTCATGCGCGCCGCAAATCACGCTGAGCTTGCCCAGCCCAACGCCGCCACCTAGGGCATCATCGACCGGCATACCGGTCTTCAACGCCCGCGGGGCTTCAAGCACCGACGTCTCCACACCACGGTCGAGTCCAGAAGCCAGTCGCTTGCGAAACCCGCTGAGGTCAAAGCCCTCGTCATCACGCTCTCCACGATTCCCGCCGCACCGATTCGCGGACGGCGACATCACACCCGGGAAGCTCATCATCTCGCCCATGCCCACGGAACGCCCGATTCGGTCGTCCCCAGCATTGATCTTGAGCGCCATCACAATCCTCCTTCGAACCAAAGCGGCGGCTCTCACTTCGAACCGGCCAGCCTAGCCATCGATTTCCGTTTACCTACCTTTCGCCCTTTTCGGGTTCTTGTTGCTGCGAATACTACGGGCGGGCGGTCTACAATGAGTCCCAATAACGGGTCTTGTTTTGTATCTCCGGCTGATACCCTGCCGGCGAAAGGAGACATCGTGGCGAACAGACCAAATCAAAAGCTCCGGCTTCTGTTCCTGCTTAAAACCTTGATGGAAAAGACCGACAGCACGCACGGGCTCACAACGCAGCAGATTATCGAGGAGCTCGCCTATCACGACCTTGAGGCAGAGCGAAAGGCCATCTATCGCGATCTGCAAACGCTTCGCGACTTTGGGCTCAACATCGACCAGCGCGGTGGCAAGGAATGGGCGTTGGTCTCACGCCCGCTCGACCTGCAAGAACTCATCATGCTTGTTGACGCCGTGCAGAGTTCGCCGTTTTTGACCGATGAGTTGACCGACCACCTCATCGGCAAGCTGCAGAGCCTCGCCAGCCTGGGCGAACGCGAGCTGATGCACAAACGCGTCGACGTGCCTTCGCGTGTGAAGATGCAAAACTCCGATGCCCTGCTCAATATCGACTTGATTCAGCAGGCTATGCGCGAAAAACGCAAGATTCGGTTTCGTTACTTCCACTACGACGCCGCCAAGCAAAAAGCCCTTAATCATGACGGAAAGACCTACGAGCTCACGCCTGTGCGCCTTATCTACTCCGACGAGCTCTATTACATGATTGGATTTAGAGATAAATGGGCTAATGCCGGCTCGGGTCATCAGCCGTTCACGCCCTACCGCGTCGACCGCATGCTCGACGTCGCGGTATCCGAGGAGCCCGCGACCAAAGATCCGCGCATTGCCGGCTATGTGCTCGAAGATCACGTCTCGCCATCATTTGGCGTGTATGCGGCGGACAAGACCACCGTGGTACTGGAACTCGACGATCGTGCGATGAACCCGCTCATCGACAAGTTCGGGCTCGACGCCGTTGTGTTTGAGAACCAGGATGGGCGCTTGCTGGCGACCGTCAAAGCCCCGCTGTCTCCGCAGTTCTTTGGCTGGCTGCTGCAACTCAGCACGTTCATTAAGATCGTTCAGCCCCAGAGCGCCATCGATACATATCTCAAATACCTCGATGAAACGCGTGCGCTCTACCAGGAAGACAGGTAGTACTGCCATGAACATAACCACTGAACTCATCGCATCGCTCGACCGACTCAATCCCGAGCAACGCAAGGCCGTCGAATGTCTGGACGGTCCGCTACTCGTCATTGCCGGTCCCGGCACCGGCAAGACGCAGCTACTGAGTCTGCGCGCGGCGAACATCCTAGCCAAGCGCGATGCCGCCCCGCGCAACATCCTCTGCCTCACCTATACCGAGGCGGGCGCGGAAGCCATGCGCAAACGCCTGATTGAGCTCATTGGGCGCGACGCCTACGGCATCGAAGTCAGCACGTTCCACGGATTTGCAAGCAGCATCAGGTCGCACTATCCCGAGTACTTCATGCGCCCTTCGACCGACACGCTTGTTACCAGCCTGCACCAGCAAGAGATTTTTGATCGGCTGCTCAAATCGCTGCCCTTTGGTTCTCCGTTAGGCGGAGGGTCACCTGATATGCCTGCGCCAAATATCGGCAAGATGATTGGCTTTGTCTCCAAGATGAAACGCAGTGGCCTGGACTACGACACGCTGAGCGCCATCGCGCAGCAGAATATCGACGCCGCCACTTGGCTCACCGAGCATTCCGAGCTGCTTACGCTCGTCTGCGAAAGGGCAAGCGCTGCGTTGGCAGAACGTTTCGAGGAGGAAGTCGAACGCGCCTGCGGCATGGCACCCGCATCGCTCATCCACCCGATCGGCTGTCCCGCCGGCACGTATGTGCCCTATATCCTTGAGCTGCGCGATACCATTCGCCGCACCGAGCTCATCGATGAAAAGGGCAAATCCTCGGGATACACCAAGGTGCGCGATGCCTTCTTTGGAGGCAGCAACTCTCAGGGGCGCACGTTTAAGATTGCGGAGCAGAGCGAGCGACTTAAGACCGCTTGCGACGTCGCGCGTCGCTACCAGAGCGAGCTCGACCAGCACCATCTCTACGATTACGACGATATGATCGGCGATTTTGTTGACGCCGTCGAGCACAACGACGCGCTACGCCAAGTGCTCCAGGACACCTACACCTATATCCAAGTTGACGAGTTCCAGGACACCAACGGTGCCCAGATGCGCATCATCGAGCTGCTCTGCGACGGCGTTGATGCGCCCAATATCATGGCCGTTGGCGACGATGATCAGGCCATTATGCGTTTTCAGGGCGCCACGATCGAATGTGCTAACCAGTTTGCGGCCGAGTTCTCGCCCCGGAGCATCGTGCTCAAGACCAACTATCGCTCCACGCCCGCCATCGTTGAGCTTGGTCAAGCCATCGCCCAGCAAATCGAATACCGACTCGACGCCAGCTCGAATAAGTCAATCGAAGCCTTTAAGCCTCAGGGTGATCAGGTCAGCTTTAGCGAGAACGTCTACACCGGCAAAGCCGAGGAATACGCCGCCGTCGCCGCGAGCATTAAGCAGCGACTTGAGGCCGGCTACCTCAATGACTGCGAAGATCCCAATGAAGGAATTGCAGTCATCTCTGCCAAACACGCCGCATTGCGCTCGCTGATCCCCTTCCTCGTTAAGGAAAACGTGCCTTTTTCGTATCGCGAGCGGCAGAATCTCTTTGCCTCCGAGCGTATGCAGACGACGCTGGCGTTGCTGCGCTGCGTTACCGCGCTTGCTCGCGGGCAGAAGGAGCTCGCCAGCAGCTATCTTCCGCAGATTGTCTGTGCCGCCGAGCTGGGCGGCGACCATCCATCGTCCGTGACGTTTGCGCTCGGCGCCAAGCGCGAGCATCGCGGCGACTGGATGGTCACCATGCGCGAAAGCAATAGCGCCCGCGTCAAAGAGCTGTACGATGGCCTTATGCAGTGGGCGGCCGAAGCCAGCACCTCCCCGGTCAGAGCGTTGCTCTTTAAGATTGCCAAACGCAACCTTGACTATTATCAGGATCATAAAAAACAGGATCCGCTGGGCGCCGCCGAATTCAATGCCGGCATCCGCGCCCTGCTCGCCTTTGCTGAGGGTGAAATGGGCGACGCGCGCCGCATAGGACGCACGCTTCGCCTGCCCGATATTGTCGACAAACTCGACGCCGCGCAAAAGTTTGGCGTGAGTATCGACGCATCGATCGATCTTGGCACACCGGGTGCCGTTCGCCTTACCAGCGCTCACAGCTCTAAGGGCCTGGAGTTCGACTGCGTCTACCTGCTCGACGCCGACGACTCAACTTGGCACAAAGGTGCCGGCGGCATGAGTCTGTACCCATCCAACCTGCTGATTCGTGACGAAAAGGATGATGACGACGCGCGCCGCCTGCTATTTGTCGCCATCACGCGCGCTAAACGACACCTCGAGCTGTGCCGCGCCGGCGGGTCGGCACTGCAGGAGCTCACGGGGCTTATCGACTCTTGCGAAGTCACCGTCGAGGCGAACCAGCTCAGTGCCGCCATCGAAACCGAGTGGCGCGACAACTACGTGTTTGATACGCCCGAGCTCCGTGCGCTTTTGGAGCCTCACACCGACGTAAAACACCTCTCTGCCACGGCACTCAACAACTTTGTGACGTACGAGCCTGGGTGTGCAAATAGCCAGCACTTCCCCGAGAAGCAGATTGTGCGCCTGCCCACGGCGCCCACGATCCAAACCGAATTCGGCACCATCGTTCACGCGATGTTCGAAGAAATCGTTAATCGGATGGCAGCCGATGGCGAGGCGGCGATTGAGACAATTGAGGCCGAGTGTCGTCAGCAGATTTCGTGGCTCGATTTTGCCCCTGAGGACGTCCATCGCTATTCGGAGCGCTTTGAGCGCATTTGTCGTGCATTCGTCCCCTGGCTTGTCGAGCATGTGCATGGCTATCGCTGCGTCACAGAGGCGAATATGCAGTGCCTGACCGCCGAAGGAACTCCACTCTTTGGTTTTCTCGACCTGCTCCTCGTTGACGATGCAGCTAAAACGGTGCAGATCGTCGACTACAAGACCGGCTTTGGCAAAGAAGTCCCTGCAGGCTACCATCGTCAGCTCAAGTTCTACAAACTGCTGGTCGAAGCGTCACCCGAGTTTTATGGCTACACCGTCACTTCCATGGGCGACTACTATGTCGAGCCCGACAAGACGACGGGCGAGCTCCGCCCGCCGTTCGCGACAACTGCCAACGCCGATGACATTGCCGAACTCGAGCAGCTCATCGATGCCGTATGGTCGCGCATTGAACACGGTGCTTGGGACACCAGCGCTTTTGAGCAGAGCGGCGCTTACGAACTGGCCGTTGAGGAGCAAAAGGGCTGCCGCAAAAAAGCCGATAAGATTGAGGTCATGCAGCGCGCCTACGAGCATTGGCTAGTCGAGAACCCCGGAATGTGACAAAGGGGCTGTCCCTTTGTCACATTATTCGATGACGGTGCGGGAGTTTTGCTTGCGCATGGTAGCGAGCATGTGTTTGGGGACGGCGTGGACCATGCTGCTGCCGATGGTCGCGCTCGCGGCGGCCTTAGCTGCATCGCTTGCGTTTTTGGTCGCGTAGCTGTGGCGGAAACGCTTGAGCATGGCGATATCGTTGCCGCCGTCGCCGTAGACCGCAACCTCGTCCTCGGCAATACCGTAGTAGCCCGCCAGCCAGGCCACGCTCTCGCCCTTGTTGCACGCCACGTCCGTGATCTCGAACATCACCGGATCGAACGGCGCGTTGACCACGCGGTCCGAGCGCTCGGCCAGATACGCCTTAAGGTCGCGCTCCAACTCGGGCGAGGTCACGCGGCAGTTGATCTTGCACACATCGTGGCGCAGGATGTCGCCGATCGACTGATCGAAATACTGCTCCTCGTGATACCCGCCACGTGCACGCATACCGCGCATCACGATGCGCTTGATAGGGCTGTCCTTCTTAAAACCCGCCTGGTGCATCTCGAACGAACCGCTCGAGAACATGCCGTCGGGCGTGGAGCAGTCAAAACAGATATCCGGAAACGCCTTGAGCAGCTCCTCGGTGATCTGTGGGTCGATGGTCCAGGTCTTGAGCACCTCGCCATGGTTGTCGCGCACGATGGACCCGTTGGAGCAGCAGGCGTCAAGCGCCAGGCCCGTAAAGCCATGCTCGCCGATCGGCAGCGTCGAGCGTCCGGTCGCGGGAACCACATGCAGGCCAGCCTCGGTCAGTTCGCGAATGGCACGGCGGATGGTCCCATCTGCCTCGTGCAGGGCGTTCAGCAGCGTTCCGTCTAAGTCACTCGCAAACATCTTGATCATGGGCGTGCCTCTCCTTCGTCTGCACGATATTGTAGACGAGAGCGGGCACGCCCCAAGAGAGGCACGCCCGTCAGGCGAAAGATTGTCCTACACCGCGGCGGGGCCGTGTTCGCCGGTACGGATGCGAATAACCTCCTCGACCGGCTCGACCCAAATCTTGCCGTCTCCGACGGCGCCGGTGCGGGCGGCGTTGCAGATAATCTCGACAATGCCGTCGACGTGCTCGTCGGCGCAAATGAGCGTGAACTGCACCTTAGGAATCGTGTTGACAAGCAACTCGTTGCCGCGCACGTATTCCTTCCAGCCATGCTGTGCACCGCAGCCCTGCACCTGGTTGATAGTCATACCGCGAACATCGGCAGCAAACAGCGCGTCTTTAAGAACCTCAAGCTTCTCGGCGCGAACAATCGCCGTAATTTTCTTCATAGTGAATTCCTCTCTTCAATAAAAGAAATGAATTGTCCTTCACATGGCACGGGTTTTCCAGGTGCCCGAGATTGCCCCGAAAGAGGAGCGCCGCGTACTTCGGTACGCAAGCGAAGGTTTGAGGGGCAAGGTCGGGTGCCTGGGAAAGCCGTGCTGCTAATCGAGTCCGGAGAAAGAAGGATAAGCGCTCTCGCCGTGCTGACTCGCATCCAAGCCCAGTGCCTCGTCGGCCTCGTCCACACGCAGGCTGCCATGGAACAGCGCCTTGACCACCGCGGCGATCACCAAATCGAGCACCAACACAATAGCGACCGTCACCACAATGCCCAAGATCTGCGAGATGAGCAGCGACACATCGCCCGTGTAGAGCAGGCCGCCCTTACCGGTCCACGAGAGCTCCGGCACGCAAAACAAGCCCGTGAGCACACCACCCAAGATGCCGCCAATGCCGTGGCAGCCAAACGCGTCGAGCGCGCCGTCGTATCCGAACTTGGTCTTAAGCTGACTGATAGCCAGGTAACAGACGGGCGATACGATCAGGCCCATGACCAGCGCTGCCCACGGCTCGACAAAGCCCGCGCCCGGCGTGACCACCACAAGGCCCGCAACCAGACCGGTGCTGGCACCCACCAGCGTGGGGCGACCGGTGTGCACGCGCTCGACGGCAAGCCACGAGACCATGCCCGCCGCGCTGGCCGTCACGGTGTTGAGGATGGCAAGCGCCGCCACGGCGTCGGCCTTAAACTCGCTGCCGCCGTTAAAGCCAAACCAGCCAAACCAAAGCAGCCCGGCGCCCAGCGCCACAAACGGAACGTTATGCGGACGGTAGCTCACCATGCCAAAGCCGCGACGACGGCCGAGCATTAAGCAGAGAATCAGGCCCGTCAGACCGGACGAAATGTGTACCACGTCGCCGCCGGCAAAGTCGAGCGCGCCGATGATGTCGCCGATAAAGGAGCCATCGCCGCCCCAAACCATGTGGGCGAGCGGCGCATAGACCACAAGCAGCCAAATGCTCAGGAAGGCCGCTATGGCACCAAACTTAACGCGGCCTGCCAGGCTGCCCGTGACGATAGCGGCGGTGATCATGGCAAACGCCATCTGGAAGGCGATGTTGATGATCTGAGGGTAGACGGCACCATCCGCAGCATTGCCCTCGGCCGCCTGCAGCACCTGGTTGAGCACCGGCAAGCACAGCAGCTGGTCAAGGCCTCCAATAAACGGGCTGGAACCGTCGCCGCCGTAGGCCAGCGACCAGCCGGCAACAATCCACAACACACCGACCAGGCCAATGGCGCCAAAGCACATAAGCATGGTGTTGATGACATTTTTGCGCCTGGACAGGCCGCCATAGAAAAACGCCAGACCCGGTGTCATTAAGAATACGAGCATGGTGCAGATGAGCATAAACGTTGTCGATCCCGTATCGTACATTCGCTCCCCCTTGGTCGCATGAACGTTGTCGGCGCCCATAATGCGGCCGAGGGGCAACTGGTGTAGACCAGATACGGCGTTGTTAAACGCTGCGTTGTCGAATGGAAACGGTGCCGCAATCTTGGAAACGGCGCGGCAACGGGCGCGAAACGAACGGGAAATACGCGAGCAAGGGGGCCGTGAGTGCACCCGTCCCGACTAGCGCCGGAACAGCTCGTGGGCGCGGTCGCGGAGATTAGTTGCTCGAATGACACCTTCGTAGCGATTGATGCGCAGACGCGGGAAGGCGTTAAAGAAGCGTAGGTCGCGTCGGCTGAGCGACACGCTTGGCACCGGACGGCTCATGCGCTTGCCGGCAAGGCGACGACTGAGCGACGGATGCGGCATGCTCGGCGCGGCATCGGCCACGCGGCGGGCGGCAAGTGCCAGACCTCGGGCACCGTCCGCGATAAACGTCGGCATCGAAGCCTTCTCGCGCAGGGCATCGAGCGCGGCGTCACCAAGCTCGGCCAGCCAAGCGTTAACGGCACGGCTACGGATGTGTGTCTGTGCCACCGAGTCAATCGTCGAATCGGGAATGCGCTCGAGCATTGAGTCCGAGGCATCGGCAAGCGACTCGTTGATGCGGTCGGCAAGGTCGACTCGGACGCGCTCCAGCTGATCGGACAGACGTCGCCAGCTCGCCAACGAGCACGCCGCGTCGACCATCATCGCGACCGCGACGATAAAGGCGGACAGCCGCACAATCAGCACCGGCAGATGGCCAAGCAGCCCCAGCAATGCCGGCTCCACTAAACGGCAGATGCACAACGCACCCAAGCCAAACGCGCATGCCCAGTACAGACAGATGCGTCCGTGCAGGTTAAACGGCAGGTGCGAATAGTCCCAAAAGCGAGCGCCCGTTGTTTTTTCCAACAGCACGCCTACGCTGTACTCAATCACGCTGCATACGAGCGCTGCAGCGACAAACTGGCTCGAGGCATCCGGAATCCCGCGCAGCAAAAGCCAGCAGGCTATTCCGCCCACACCATAGATAGGACAACACGGTCCCAACAAAAAGCCACTGTTGGCAAATCGTCCGTGATTGAGCATGGCGCAGACCGTCGACTCCCACGCCCAGCCGCAAAAACCGTAGAAGGCAAACGAGAGCACCAGTGCCGAGAGCGGGCAGGCGGCAAGCGTCGCGCCGCTAAACGCCATGTCGATCGCGGTTTCCACCGTCTACCCTCTCCTCTTTTCGCTCGATTCGCTACTCACGCTATCGACCGTCACGTCTTTGCGCCGCAGACGACCGGCGACCGTCTCGCGCAGAGCACACCATTTATCCGCCAGGCACACAATCCATGCCTCACGACACGTCGGCGGCACCGGCACCAGCGGAAACATATGCCGCACGATAATATTCCGCTCGCGAGACGTCAGCTCAAAATCTTCCTCCGCACGCGCCAGGGCAAAAAACGGATGCCGAAAGCCATGCAGCCGATGGCTTGGGTCGGGATCGTGCCAGTCATAGAGAAAGTAATCGTGCAGCAGGGCCCCGCGCAGCAACGAGGCGCGGTCGACCGAGACACCGACGCGGCCCAGGCGCTCGGCAAAGGACAGGCTCGCCCGCGCCACCGAGGTCACATGCGTATACACCGTCACATCGCCATGCTGGATAAACTCGCGCGTCAGGCCCAAGCGGCCCGCTTGGGCCAGCTGGCGGGCGGCATAGTCGACCTCGTGCGCGATCTTCTCGGCACGAACGGCATCGGACATGCTGCCTCCTTCCAGCGGCCCACGGCGACAAGCCACGGCCTGTGCACAATCGATAAAAACATCATGGAACACATTAGTATGGCATCGGACAAAACGTTTTGCCCCACCAGTTGGCGAATTACCGCGCCGCCGTCACATATCAAACGCCAAAATGTGCGAGACTGTCTTGTGCAATTGTGCCGGCCGAGGGAGCGCCGGCGCTCGATTCGCATGGAGTAACCCGCAACGATGCTGCTTACGCAAACGACAACGCCCGAGGACGTCAAGGCTCTCGACCGCACCGAGCTTCCGCTGCTCTGCGGCGAGATCCGTCAGGCAATCCTCGAAAGCTCCGCCGCCGTCGGCGGGCACGTTGCCCCCAACCTGGGCGTCGTTGAGCTTACGGTTGCGCTTCATCGCGTGTTTAACTCCCCCACCGACAAAATTGTCTTTGACGTGTCGCACCAGACCTACGCCCACAAGGCGCTGACCGGGCGTGCGTACACTTATATCGATCCGGAGCGTTATGGCGAGGCTTCTGGCTTTGCCAATCCCGACGAGTCCGAGCACGACCTGTTCGCCATGGGCCATACCTCCACGTCGGTGAGCCTGGGCTGCGGCCTTGCCCACGCGCGCGACCTGGCGGGCGATGCGTACAACGTCATCACCGTTATTGGCGACGGCTCGCTTTCGGGTGGCCTGGCGTTTGAGGGCTTCAACAATGCCGCCGAGCTCGATAGCAATCTGATCATCATCGTCAACGATAACGACCAGTCCATTGCTGAGAACCATGGCGGCCTGTATCGCAATCTGGCCGAGCTGCGCGCCAGCAACGGCACCTGCGAGCGCAACGTGTTCCGCGCGATGGGGCTCGACTACCGCTATCTGGACGCCGGTAACGATGTGTTGGCCCTCGTCGATGCGCTGCAGGAACTGCGCGATATCGATCATCCCATCGTGCTGCACGTCTCCACCGCCAAGGGTATGGGCTTTGAGCCGGCCCGGAGCGACCCCGAGCGCTGGCACCACGTGGGTCCGTTTGACATGGCGACTGGGCGCAAGCTCTGCCCGGGCCATCCGAGCGAGCCTGCACCGCGCACCTATGCCGACATTACAGGCGAGGCGCTCAGCGCCGCCATCGAGCGCGATCCGCAGGTCGTGGGCATCACGGCCGCCACGCCCTACATTATGGGCTTTACACCCGAGCTTCGCGCTGCCGCCGGCAAACAGTTCGTCGATGTGGGCATTGCCGAGGAGCACGCTGTGACCTTTGCCACCGCGCTTGCACGCTCGGGCGCCAAGCCAGTCTTTGGTGTGTACGGCACGTTTTTGCAGCGCGCCTACGACGAGCTATGGCACGACCTGTGCCTCAACGACGCCCCGGCAACCATTTTGGTGTTTGGCGCGTCGATCTTTGGCACCACGTCAGAGACGCACCTTTCGTTCTTTGATATTTCCATGCTGGGCGGTCTTCCCAACATGCACTACCTGGCACCGGCCTGCATGGAGGAATATCTGTCCATGCTGAGCTGGTCACTCGACCACCGCGAGCATCCCGTGGCGATCCGCGTACCGGGCATTGGCCTGGTGAGCCGTCCCGACCTTGCGCCCGCCGAAGACACCGACTACAGCGCCGTTCGCTACAACGTGGTGCGCCAAGGTCGCGACGTTGCTGTGCTCGCGCTCGGCGATTTCTTTGAGCTGGGCGAGCGTGTGGCAAATCGCTTGGCTGCCGAGTACGGCATCGAGGCCACGCTCGTCAACCCGCGCTTTGCAACCGAGCTCGACCGCGAGTTCCTCGACAGCCTTGCCGCCGAGCATCGCGTTGTCGTCACCCTCGAGGACGGCATCTTGGACGGTGGCTGGGGCGAACGCGTGGCATGTTATTTGGCCTGCACGCCGCTGCGCACCCGCGCCTTCGGCATCGCCAAGGGCTTCCCCGACCGCTACGACCCCAACGAACTGCTCGCGCAGAACGGCATGACGGTCGAGAACATGGCCGCCGAAGCCGTAAGGCTACTCAACGAGTAAGGAAACCTCCGCAAGGGAAGCACCCCCGCGGAGGTTTTTATTTTCGCGACGCGATTATCTCAATCTGTAACATCTAGGGCCCGAATTCCCGTCTAACTGTTACAGATCGAGACAAAACGTCTTAATCCCTGACCTTTGTCTCAATCTGTAACAGATAGAGACCTTTTGTCCGTCCAGATGTTACAGATCGAGACATTCGAATTCCCCTGAAGAGAAAATCTCAATCTGTAACAGTTACTCGGCAGAAACGGCCGCAGATGTTACAGATCGAGACAAAACAGTAAGGCATGCCGCTGCATCGGCCAGAACCACCACAAAGGTGCCTGTCCCCTATGTGGTGGTTTTAAATCATGGTCGGTGCGAAAAACGAATAACCGTTCATAAGCGATCTCCTTACTTATATATGCGTCGTGTTGCCGCCATTATAGCGACCGCTGCGAGCGATCATGCCGTCTGCAAAGCGCTATCTCAGCTGCAATAATCGACGTTTGCCCAGATAAAACCTGCCAAAATAAACCTGTCCCTTTTTGGTAGGTAGAATAACCCATAAGGTAAGTATGTTTCTGAGTTATTTCGTGTTGACCCATTTGAGCGCGATAGGGTATAACTCTACTCAACCGCTAGGGATTTTATTGAGAAAGGTGTTCTAC
>OLPO01002288.1_pt1 | contig 12132 bp, 9 predicted proteins | sample 1672831 | NCBI WGS metagenome assembly OLPO01 (sample SAMEA3136728, study PRJEB25190) | human gut metagenome
ACTTTACCTACAAGGTCAGCTCCAACGTCTGCTGCCTTTGTATAGATACCACCACCAACACGTGCAAACAATGCGATGGAAGAAGCACCAAGGCTGAATCCGAATAATACATCTACATTCTTAGTTACGATGTACACAAGGCTGACACCAAGTGCACCAAGTCCAGCAACACACATACCCATAACGGCACCACCTGAAAATGCGATGGAAAGAGCTTTGTTCATTCCGCTCTCTTTAGCTGCGTTAGCTGTTCTGACATTTGCCTTAGTAGCAACTGTCATTCCGCAGTAACCTGCGATTGTTGAGAACAGAGCACCTACTACGAAGCAAACTGCTGTTACCCAGTTACCTACTCCTAATCCGATCAGTACAAAAAGTACTACTACGAATACAATAAGGATCTTGTACTCTGCTGTCAGGAAAGCACGTGCACCATCTGCGATTGCACCGGCAATTTCCTTCATTCTTTCTGTTCCGGCATCCTGTCTGCTAACCTTTGCTGCAAGATATGCTGCAAAAAGAAGAGCAATGACAGCTGCAACTGGAACCAGATACATATAATTGTTCATTCTTAATTTTCCCTCCTGAATTTCAATATCATATGTTTGTATTACACTATATCACATTTTTTTAGGTTTTTAAAGAAAAATTTTATGTTTATTTAACTCTCTTTACATAAAATAGTATTTTTTTCACATTTTTCTTTTCAAATTATATGATAATCTAAAAAATTTTTAGGTAATTTTTACCATCCTGTGTTGTTTTTTACGCTGTTACTTCTTATTAAATATAGTAGTATATAAGATTTCAATCTTATTTATAAAAAAAAATTATTCAAAAAATCGTTCAATAATCATAAAAAATAATCTCCGGAAAAACAGTCTTTACTGCTTTTGGGAGATTATTTTTTTATCAAGTATTATTCTACATCTTTCAATGCTTCGAGATCTTCTTCTCCTGTACGTACTTTTACTACTTTCTGCACGTTGTATACAAAGATCTTACCATCACCGACATGTCCTGTATACAGTGTCTTGGATGCTGTTTCGATGACTTTCTCAACCGGAATATTTCCTACGATAACTTCTACTTTTACCTTTGGCAGAACAGTAACGTCCATCTCAACTCCACGGTATTTCTCGCCGGCACCTTTCTGGATACCGCATCCCATAACCTGGGTAACTGTCATTCCTGTAACACCAAGATTGTTCAATGCTGCTTTCAGGCGCTCGTACTTGGAAAGCTTTGCGATAATAACTACTTTATGCATTCCTGTATCTGCATCTACCGGTCCTGCTACCGGTACAGATGCTGCTCTCTGGATTGGAGATGCTGCGTCATAATCTGCTACACCAAGATCTGTGTTTTCATTTTCATTCATTGCACCTTCTGTAATATCCATGATGCTGAATCCTGCATATGCTGATGCAAGACCATGCTCCTTGGAATCCAGACCAACTATCTCTTCTTCCTCTGAAACACGAAGTCCAATTGTCATATCGATTACTTTGAAGATAATTGTCATTGTTACAACTGTCCAAGCAAGAACTGTTACTACACCAAGAAGCTGTGTTCCGAGAAGTCCGAATCCACCGCCATAGAACAAACCTTTCAGTGTGCTTTCCGGCGCATTTGTTGTTGCAAAAAGACCAACTGCGATTGTTCCCCAGATACCATTACAACAATGAACTGCTACGGCACCAACCGGGTCATCTACATGCACTACATTATCACAGAACCAAACGCCAAATACTACGAGAACTCCTGCAACTGCTCCAATGATCAGTGCTCCTAATCCATCTGTCACATCACAAGGTGCTGTGATTGCTACCAGGCCTGCGAGGGATGCATTCAGACACATAGACACATCTGGTTTTCCATAACGAAGCCATGTGAAGATCATACATACAACGGTTGCTGTTGCCGGTGCGATTGTTGTTGTCATAAAGATAGATGCAAGCTGTGGGCCTGTTGTTGCTGCCGCACCGTTGAATCCATACCATCCAAACCAGAGGATGAAACATCCAAGAGCACCTATTACGAGGTTATGTCCAGGAAATGCGTGGACTTTTGTTACTTTTCCATTCTTATCTCTTGAGAATTTACCAATTCTGGCTCCTTCCATTGCAGCTCCGATAAATGCTGTTACTCCACCTACCATGTGGATTGCACAAGATCCTGCAAAATCATGGAAGCCAAGCTGTGAAAGCCATCCGCCTCCCCAGATCCAGTGTGCTTCGATCGGATACACAACTGCGGAGATCATTGCGGAATAAATACAATAGGAAAGAAACTTTGTTCTTTCTGCCATAGCTCCTGATACGATTGTTGCTGCTGTCGCACAGAAAACCAGGTTGAATACAAAATTAGACCAGTCAAAGTTTGCATAATCTGTAAAGATTCCAAGTGTTGGAACTCCTACCAGTCCACCAAGTGCATCTTCCCCGAGTAACAATCCAAATCCAAGGAAAATAAACACGATTGTTCCAATACAAAAATCCATCAGATTCTTCATGATAATGTTACCGGCATTCTTTGCTCTGGTGAATCCTGTCTCTACCATAGCGAATCCCGCCTGCATAAAGAATACAAATGCAGCTCCGATCAGGAACCAGATGCCGAACACTTCTGTTCCGACTGTGTCTGTAATCTGAGTAATAATTTCTTGTGTCATACTACTTCCTCCTCATACCTAGAAACTAAAAAGACGTATCTTACAGTTTCGTTGAACCATCCCCCTGAATCGGTTCTTTCTGTAAGACACGCCTTTGTGTCATTGAGACTTGCTGCTGTTCGCGGCAAATCTTATAGGTACCATATTTTATTAAAAGAAAAAGGCACTCTGAGATCTGTTTCTCAAAGCGCCTTTGCTTTTATGTCACGTAGTTTACTCCTCGAGCCAAATATTGTCAACCTATATTTTTACTTTTCGTAAATTTTCTGATTTTTTATACTTTTCATGCATTTCTTTCATATATTTTCACAAAACAGAGTGCACTCTTGCAATATAAACCACCATCTGCTAAAATTTATCTTATGAATCAAGAGCAATCCGCTCTTTTCAATAATTGTAACTATTTCAAGCATATTAAATTATAAGGAGGACTCTAAAATGAGCAAAATTGATGAAATCAGAAGCGCTATGGTCGCTGCAATGAAGGCAGGAGACAAAGAACGAAAAGCCGCACTTTCCTTTCTGCTCTCCTCTCTGAAGAATAAAGCTATCGACAAACGTGCCGACCTGACAGAAGAGGAAGAAGGACAGGTAATCTTAAAAGAAATCAAACAGTTAAAAGAAACAATTGATATGACACCTGAAGATCGTACAGATCTGATTGAAGAGGCTCAGAAGCGTCTTGCTGTTCTTGAAGAATATGCACCAAAGATGATGAGCGAAGATGAGATCAAAGCAGTGATCACATCCGTTCTTGCAGATCTTGGTATCGATGCTCCTACAGCAAAGGATAAAGGTAAGATCATGAAAGAACTCATGCCGAAAGTAAAAGGCAAAGCTGATGGTAAAGAAGTCAATCAGATTCTTGCCGGCATGATGAAATAAATACAGATTCCAGAATAAAGACGTAGCAAAGAGGGTGTCGCACTAAACGACACCCTCTTACTTTTTGTTAATTATTTCATTTTTTCTGCTTATTTTGTTATCTGTTTTCCCACTTATGATAAATCGCCTCAAGTGCATCTACCGCACCATCAATTCCAAGAAGACTTGTATTCAGCAGGATTGCATTCGCATCAATACTTCCCCACTTACGGTCTGTTCTACCTTCATAATACAGGCGTCTCTCTCTGTCAATCTTCTTAATCTTATCTACAGCCTCTTTCTCGGAAAGCTTATAGATATCCATGATTCGATTGATTCTATCATCCTTATAAGCATAGATAAATGTATTCACAACATTTGAATAATCCCCAAGAACATAATCTGCGCAGCGTCCCACAAAGATTCCCGGTCCGCGTTCCGCCAGCTTGCGGATGATTGCTGACTGTGCGTCAAAAAGTTGATCACTTAATGGTTTCTCCACTTCCGGACTGAGCATAAATGTAGTATAATCACCCATTCCAATATAATAGCTTGATAACACATTTCCAAGTCTCGTCTCATCTACTCTTCCAGCATCTTCGTTCGAAATTCCAAGATCTCTTGCTGCCATTCGAATCAGATTGTGATCGTAAAGAGGAATGTTCAGTCTCTCTGCCAGTCTGTTTCCTACTTCATGACCGCCACTTCCGAACTGTCTTCCAATTGTAATAATTGTGTGATCCATCATAAGCAAGTCCTCCTTTTTCTGATAATTCTATTCTATCACTCTTTGAATTAAGAAAAAAGACTTTCTTCCTGTTTTCCGCTAACAATTTTGTAATACTGTTTCGAAGTCACCATGTAGACAATGATATAGAATAATGCAAATACTAAATAGGAGCACACTGTCACCAGAATCAGGAATTTTCTGTCAGAAAAAGCAAGCAGATGCACCATTTTTTCTATCATTGGAAATGCAAATGCCGTATGAATTCCGGCAGCCACAAGAGGCAGGAAGAATACTGTCATTACCTGAGAATTGATCGTCTGACGCACTTCTTTCTGTGTCATCCCCACTTTCATCAGAATCTGGAATCTGTCCTGATCCTCATAGCCTTCTGTAATCTGTTTATAATAAATGATCAGCACCATTCCAAGAATGAATACGACTCCAAGAAGGATTCCAAGGAAGAACAGACCGCCGTACAAAGCCTGGTAATCAGCTCTTGATGCGGCTCTGCTGTCTGTAGAAGCTCCAAAAAATAGGGTATCTGATTCCTCTGATTCCTGTTCAGCCAATGCATTGATTTTCTTGTCAATCTCGTTTTGAATCTGGATCTGCTCTTCATCTCCACAGGACAGATCAAAATTGTAGTACCATTTCTCATAAGAACCATTGGCACCGTAAACGGAAACATTTCCTTCTTCCAAAGCTTTTATATCTTCCAGTCCGGAAAACACCAGATAGAAGCTGCTGTTCATATTTGCCATATTATTTCCATTTGAAATCATTTTATCCAAATGTCCTTTAATCCTCCATGTCCCGGAATTCTCCACCGTGATCTGATCATAGGGGAAATCGGAATCTTTCGCATACAGATACGCTTCCCCGGGAGCAAGCTCCAGATTCGTCCCCATGATCCGATTATACGCTTCCAACGGCAGAGCATAGAACATTTTTAAATGATCAAATGTATTCACTTCATTGACTCCCGGAGCATTCTCCGGATTAAAATAGATTTCATTTTTTGAAACAATTCCACTGACTGTAAGCATCCGGTAATTCTCCGGATTCTCCGCGGTCTGGTTATGTTCTTTCAAAACCTTCTGTACAAGCTCTATAATCTGTCCATTCTGATTCTCTTTCATTTCTTCCGTCTGCTCCGGTTTCGTGTACATCTCAATCTGGACAGATTTCGGATATCGAAGATTCAAGCCATGTTCCATACTCAGATACAGGCTGGTTGTAGAAGATACCATAACCAGAACCATTGTGGACAGAATACAAATAGACGCTAATCCTGCCCCATTTCGTTTCATACGGTAAATCATGGATGAAAGTGAAATAAAATGATTTGTTTTATAATAATATCCTTTCTTTTTCTGCATTATTTTACAAAATGTGACCGAGCCGGCAATAAATAACAGATACGTTGCAAGGATTACCAGCACGACGGCAACCATAAACCAGATCATCGCTACAAGCGGATCTTTGATTGTCAGGGATAAATAATAAGCCACACCAAGCAGAAGCAACCCGAGTACTGCAAAGATCCAGTTTGCCTTCGGAGGTTTCTCTCCTGTCTTTTCACTTTTTAAAAGTTCTACAGGTTTTAACCGATAGACGGACACGATCATCCGAAGCATGATTAATGCAAAAATGACCAGGAATAACAGTGCCGTAACCACAAGTGCCGGAACACTGATTTTCATAGAAAGTCCGGCATTACTTCCAAGTATCTTCGCTGCTAGAAGTTCCCCCAATTTAGAAAACAGGATTCCTCCCACGATTCCTCCTGCAATCGTCAGAACACTGATGATCAGATTCTCAAGAATCATGATTTTTACAAGGTCAATTTTTCCCATTCCAAGGATGTGATACAACCCAAACTCTCTCTGTCGTCTGCGGATCAGAAATGAATTTGTGTAATACAGAAGGATCAGAGAAAAGATTGAGATCACACCAGAACCAAATCCAAGGATCATCTGCATAGTATCCCCACCTTTGATCTTGGCAAACTGCGGACTCACTGCAAGATAATCGATCAAATAGAACATCATAACCATACAGATACAAGTGATCAGATAAGGAAGATACAGCTTCTTATTTTTCTTAATTCCATTAACGGAAAGTTTCAGATAAAGTCCACTTTTCATTGTCTCTCACCACCTGTCGCAAGCATTGTCAGTGTCGCTGAGATATTCTGATAGAACTGTTCATCTGTCTGTTCGCCTTTATATACCTGGTGGAAAACTTCTCCGTCTTTAATAAATAACACTCTCCCGGCCTTGCTCGCTGCTTTGACAGAATGTGTTACCATAAGGATCGTCTGTCCCGATTGATTGATCCGCTCAAATACCCCGAGCAATTCATCCGTTGATTTCGAATCGAGTGCCCCGGTCGGCTCATCCGCCAGGATCAGTCTCGGATCTGTGATCAGCGCTCTCGCCACTGCTGCACGCTGCTTCTGTCCTCCTGATACTTCATACGGATACTTCTCCAGAAGTCCTGCAATTCCAAGTTCTTTCACGATTGGCATCATCCTGACATTCATTTTCCTGTAATCAACTCCCTGCAGTACCAATGGCAGTAAGATATTGTCCTTTAGATTAAATGTATCCAAAAGATTGAAATCCTGAAATACAAACCCAAGATGATCTCTCCTGAACTTGGACAGATCCTTCTCACGGATTGCTGATAACGGTTTTCCATCCAGATAAACTTCCCCTTCAGTTGGTTTATCCAATGCTGCCAGCATGTTCAGTAATGTCGTCTTCCCCGAGCCACTCTCTCCCATGATTGCTACATATTCGCCCTCTTCTACTGAGAATGTCACCTTAGAGAGTGCCTGTACCTGATTACCGCCAAAACGGGGACGGTATATTTTTTTCAAATTTTCTACTTCCAAAACTGTCATTTCTTACGACCTCCTCTTCTTTCTTTCAACATCCTCAGTATAGCAATACAGCCAGAATGCCGACATTGATTTCTGTGACATTCCAGCTGTCTGATGTGACAAATTTGTCACTTGTTTCTCTCTGTGTGATTTAGTGATTTACTCTGTTCTCAACGGATACTCTGCCAGATCTATTGTAAAACTGCTACCTTCCCCCAGCTTCGACACAACCGTGATCTGATGCCCAAGTTTCTTTGCCGCCATCTGACTCAGATACAGACCGATTCCCGTTGATTTCCGTTCCATTCTTCCATTATATCCCGTATATCCTTTTTCAAAGATTCTCGGCAGATCCTCCGGTGCAATCCCCATTCCGGTATCTGTAACTGTCAGTTTCTTTTCTTCACTGACAGTGATCGTCACAGTTCCTTTCAGTGTATATTTCACCGCATTGGACAACAGTTGTTCAATGATAAATGAAAGCCATTTCTCATCCGTCAGAACAATCTGATCTGTCCCTTCATAGATCAGACGGATTCTCCTTCGAATAAACTGTCCTGCATATTTACGGATCGATTTTCTTACAATTTCATCCAAAGGATACTGTGCGATTACCAGATCCTTCGTGCCACTGTCAAGACGCACATACCCAAGTGCCATCTCCACATACTGCTCCACCCGGAACAGTTCAGCTTTCAGATTCTGATTCGTCTCGGTATCTTCCTGCTGGAGTAATACATTCATCACAGCAATCGGTGCCTTGATCTGATGCACCCAGGTTGCATAATAGTCCTCCATGTCCTGACCGGACTTCTCCCATCTGGCATGTTCTTTTCTTTGCTGTTGTTCTTCTTTTCTGATCAGCTCCTGATATCCTGACTCAATCCCATCTTGTGCGATCGGAAGTGAATCCTCATAAGGTCCTTCTCCTTGCAGTAAATGTTCCAGCTTCTGCCCGGTTTTCTTATACCGCAAATATCCACAGAGAAGAAAAAGTAATCCAAATGCCAGACACAACACTGTCGGATAAACCGCTGCCTTCAGATTAATCTCTTCCAGCACAAAAATCAGAAAAAAGATTCCCGCACACAGCAAACTCCACAGAAGCACAAATCGGATTCTTTTCAAATATTGTAAAAACATTTTTACTCCTTCTCGATGATATATCCACCGCCGACTTTCGTCTTGATAAAGCCTTCCATTCCCGCTTTTTCCAGCTTTTTCCGAAGTCTTCCGACATTGACTGTCAATGTATTTTCTTCGATATAATTGTCTGTCTCCCACAGCTTTGTCATTAGCGTGTCTCTGCTGACCACGCGTCCTTTATTCTCCATCAATGTCTGCAAGATACGAAATTCATTCTTTGTCAACTCAATTTTTTCTCCATTATAAGTCATTGTTGTATCATAGAGGTTCAGGATTGCTCCTCTATGTTCCAGCATCGGTACTTTTCCTGATAGATCATATGTTCTTCTCAGCAGAGCCTGAATCTTCGCTGTCAGTACACTTAAGTCAAACGGTTTTGCCACAAAGTCATCTCCGCCCATATTCATCGCCATGATAATATTCATATTATCCGCTGCCGAAGAGATAAAGATCACCGGAACGCTCGATATCTTACGGATCTCGCTGCACCAGTGGTATCCATTATAAAAAGGAAGCGTGATATCCAAAAGCACCAAATGTGGACCGTACTCTGCAAATGTCTCAAGAACCTTTGCAAAATCTTCCACATAACGTGCTTCATTTCCCCACGCTTCCATCTCTTTTTTAATTGCCCCTGCCATCACAAGGTCATCTTCTATGATTAGAATCTTATACATTCTGCGGATTCCCCTTTCGCTCTTATCCACTACTATATATCATAGTATACAGTATTTCAAGAGCACACGGTCATACCGTATCCGGCGAGATAACCCGCTGGATATGGATTGCAAGAAATCCGATTTCTTCTTTTGCGACCGGTTGTTTCAGCTGTCTGGACATATAGTCACACACTCTCTTCGCCGCCTCTCCGGTCCTTGGGTAATTCTGAAAAATGAACTCATTAAAGTCTGCATTCGTCCCTTCACCCTTACGTGTTCTCAGAATCATATAATACATATGACTCATCAGACGTGTACATCCAAGTGAGCCGCTCTCCAGCTTCTGATCGAATTCCTGTTCAATCATGGCAATCCCTTCATTTACAATCCTGGTCGCATCCAGAGTCTGGGATACTGCCTCATCAGAAAGGCCTGCATGGATATGTAGCGTAATGAATCCGACTTCATCCTCTGAGATTTCATATCCTGTCAGCTGCTGTATAATTTCCCGCCCTTTCAGGGCCACTTGATACTCCTCTCCAAACAACACACGGATATCCGGTGTAAATGGATTCGGAAGCTGGCGGTTCTCCTTCGCTCTCTTCGCTGCAAGCGCAATATGATCTGCCAACGGAAGCAGCATCTCATGATTGATCTTCTGAAACACGTTCTCTGCTTCTTCAATGATCTTTCCTGTTGCCTCAATAAACTCCGGGCGGATTCCATTGAGCGTTTTCAGAACAGACTCCTGCTTCCTTCTTGTGACAAGAGAATATACTTTGGCTCCGGGAAGTTTCTCGATCTGTTCTGTAGGTTTCTTTCCAAATCCCACACCGTTTCCGAGAAGGATCATCTCCTTCCCTGTCTCAACATGATATACAAGAATCCCATTATTATTCAGAACTTTAATGACTCGATACATTCCCCCCGGAGCCTCTCTTTCTTTCTCTTAATTCAAGCTTACGATTTCTGCTGTCTTCTCAAGCTTCTCTACTTTTCCGCTCTTAGACATTCTGATCTCTTCACCTTCCTGAAGACTTGTAAATACAACCATACATTCATCGGATTTTGCATGCTCTTGGATATATTTTATATCAAAACCTATCAGTTTGTCACCCTTTTTTACTCGGTCTCCGTCATTTACAAAAGTTTCGAATCCTTTTCCATCCAGATTTACAGTATCCACGCCAATGTGAAGCAGATATTCGGTTCCGTCATCACTAGTCAGACCAACTGCATGTTTTGATGGGAAGATAAAAGATACAGTTGCATCTTCCGGCGCATAAGCCATTCCCTCTTCCGGTCGAACCAGATAACCGTCTCCCATCATTTTCCCTGCAAATGCTTCGTCACACGCTTCTTCGATCGGTGCTGCCACTCCTGTGAATGGAGAGCAAAGCTCTTTCTTTACAGTTCCGGCTGCAACAGTTTTGTTCTCATCTTTCTTCGCTTCATCTTTTGTTTCTGCACATTTATTCGTTTCTTCTGCGCTGTTTTTGTTTTCTTCCGGAAGATATTCCACATTCGGAGCTTTCTCCAGATAATCTTCCAGATTGGATTTAATCACAGAAACAGCCGGTCCGTAGATTACCTGGATTCCCTGTCCTTTTCTTACGATTCCGGATGGGGATGTCATTCTTAAGACATCTTCATTTACCAGTTCCGGCTTTACTACCGTACAACGAAGTCTTGTCGCACAGCAGTCCACATCAGAAATGTTTTTCTTTCCACCAAGTCCTCTTGTGATCAGTGCGCTCTTCTGATCTTCCGGTGTCATTTCATTTTCAGAATCTGCATCATTTCCATCTACTTTTGCTTTATAATCAGCTTTTGTATACAGCTTCGTTTCCGCATCATCATCTTCTCTTCCCGGTGTCTTCAGATTCAGCTTCAGAATCAAAGTACGGAAGATGATATAATATAAGAAGAAATAAATAATTCCAACCGGGATGATTCTGATCCAGCTTGTCTTAGCATTTCCCTGAAGGATACCGAAAAGGAACAGATCAATAAATCCACCGGAAAATGTAAGTCCTACTGCAATATTTAACATATGCGCGATCATATAAGCAGATCCGGCAAGGATCACCTGTACCGCAAAAAGGATCGGTGCTACAAACAGGAATGAGAATTCCAGTGGCTCTGTGATTCCGGTCATCATACATGCAAGTGCTGCAGAAAGCAGAAGTCCGCCTGCCTGTTTCTTCTTCTCCGGTTTTGCACACTGATACATTGCAAGTGCCGCACCCGGAAGACCAAAGATCATGAAGATAAATTCACCGGAAAAATATCTTGTCGCATCCGCACTGAAATGTACTGTGGACGGATCTGCAAGCTGCGCAAAGAAGATGTTCTGACCGCCCTGTACCAGCTGTCCTGCAACTTCCATTGTTCCTCCAACCGCTGTCTGCCAGAATGGAAGATAGAATACATGGTGAAGTCCAAATGGAATCAACGCTCTCTTAATAATACCAAAGATCAATGTTCCAATATAGCCTGTTCCTGTTACAAGTCCGCCGAGTGCATAGATTCCATTCTGAACGGTTGGCCATACAAAATAGAGTACGATTCCGACAACTACATAAGTCAATGTTGAAATAATCGGAACAAATCTTGATCCACTGAAGAATGACAGTGCATTCGGAAGCTGGATTTTGTAAAACTTATTATGAAGTGCTGCTACTCCAAGTCCAACGATAATACCGCCAAATACACCCATCTGTAATGTCTGGATTCCGCAGACACTTGTCACAGTTCCTTCCAGAACTCCGGCTCCAAGCGTTCCGTCTGCAAGAAGATCTCCACGGATCAGAAGCATGGCATTCATTGTTGCATTCATTACAAAGAAAGAGATCATTGCCGCAAGTGCCGCAACTTCCTTCTCTTTCTTCGCCATACCGATTGCTACACCGACAGCAAAAATGATCGGCAGGTTATCAAAAATAATACTTCCCGCTTTGCTCATAATTGTGAGCAGGGAATTCAGAATTGTCCCCTCGCCTAAAATTGCCTGAAGATGATATGTCTCAATCATCGTTGCATTTGTAAATGAACTTCCTACTCCAAGCAGAAGTCCTGCTACCGGAAGAATTGCGATTGGAAGCATAAAACTTCTTCCGATTCTCTGCAATACTCCAAAAATCTTGTCTTTCATCTGTAATCCTCCTCGTAT
>OLPO01002289.1_pt1 | contig 12131 bp, 14 predicted proteins | sample 1672831 | NCBI WGS metagenome assembly OLPO01 (sample SAMEA3136728, study PRJEB25190) | human gut metagenome
TGGCCGTGGGCGCCGGTTTCTTTCGAACACGGTTTCCGGCCCCCCCAGGGCCGGATAGACAAAGCGAGCAGGGAGAACACCCTTGGATATGCCAGGGGTGCTCTCCCTGCTTGCTCGTTTTCACGGGTTACTCGCCTCGGACCATCTTTTGATAGTCCCTCCCCCACTGCTCCATGGAGTCCAGGATGGGGCGCATGGAGTTGCCCAAGTCGCTGAGGGCGTACTCCACCCGGGGCGGCACCTCGGGGTAAACGGTGCGGACGATGACCCCGTCCTCCTCCAAACTCCGCAGGCTGTCGGTGAGGACCTTTTGGCTCACCCCCTGGAGGTCCTTTTTCAGCTCGTTGAACCGCCAGGGGCGCTGGCGGAGGTTGCGGATGATCAGCAGCTTCCATTTGCTGCCGATGAGGGCAACGGTGGTGGCTACCGGGCAGGCGGGCATCTCTTCCTTGGTCATCATGGCAGTCTCACCTCCTTTTGCCGTGTTGGCTGCCATGGTGGGTGTGCAATCTTACTCTCATTATACAAGTTCCCCTTTTTCCGTCAAGAGGGCACAAAAAGGTGACTATGGTTCCCACCTCCAGTCACCGTCAGGTGACCTGGTCATAAAAAAGTGCGTACTTGTGCAGAACTTATCCCCGTTTTATACTCAAAAGCGTCAACAGGGCCACATGAAACAGGCTCAAAACCCGAAAAAACGGAGGTAATGATGATGAAACATAAGATTGCATTCCTTTTGGCTGGTGCTATGATGACTACCGCCCTGGCAGGGTGTGGTTCTAACACCACGGAAGACACTGCCAACACCACCGAGGACACCATCCCCGCCGTCTCTGAACCCGCCGACACCACGCCAGAGCCCACCGTCACAGAGACAGACCTGGCCACCGGCACAGTCACGGTGTACGACTACGGTACCCTCAAGCTCCACGCCTACGCCACCGGGGATGCTCTGGGTGACATGGCCTACATCGTTGAAGGGACGGATGCCCTGGTAGGCATCGAACTGCCCAGCTTCACCGACAGCCTCACCGCTTGGCAGAGCTACGTGGAAAGCCTCAACAAGCCCATGGAGGACCTGTTCCTGGATGCCCACGCCGCCGGCGCCAGTTATGCCGAGGGTATGAACTTCTACGGCACCCAGGCCGCCCAAGAGGCCATCGCCTCCGGCTCTACTTACGCCACCACCCAGGGGCTCTACGAAACCTATGGCGAAGACTTCCACGGCGGGGACGACATCGCACAGATCAACCAGGTGGTCTCCGGCATCGTCACCGTAGGGGGCATCGAGTTCCGCCTCATCGACCAGGGTGACACCTATGATCTGGAGATCCCCGCCCTGAACGTAATTTACACCCACATGCTGGGCAAAACCAGCCACTCCATTCTCCCCAGCACCGAGGCCATGGACGCCATGCTGGACACCCTGCATCAATACCAGGACGCCGGCTATCCCATGATCCTTTCCGGCCACTCCACCCCGGAGGGGCAGGACGCCGTGACGGAAAAGATCGCCTATGTGGAGAAGGCCAAGGAACTGGCCGCCAGCTGTACCACCGCCGAGGCGTTCATCGCTGCCATGGAGGAGGCCTTCCCCGACTACACCGGCCAGAACTACCTGGAGATGACCGCCGGCTACCTCTATCCTGAGGCCTAATCCCCAGTTACCAAAAGGTGACTAAGATATAAAAAAGTGCGTACTTCCCACAGCGGGCAAAACCCGCTATCCTAAAAACAGCAGGGCGGCCTGCCCGCCGCCACCATCCCTTTGACCCAAATATTTTAAGGAGGAATTTCATCATGGGACTGAAGAATCTGTTTGCCTGGGGCCACAAGGCCCAGAACACCGCCCCTTCCTGCGGCACCGCCTGCGGCGCCGGGGATAAGCCGGAGAAGCCCTCCGCCTGCGGTTCCGCTTGCGGCGCCGGCGATCCCAAGCCCTCCGCCTGTGGCTCTGCCTGCGGCGCTGGCGACCCCAAGCCCTCCGCCTGTGGCTCTGCCTGCGGCGCTGGCGACAAGAAGTAATCTGCGGCGTGCCCCTGACTGGGGGCGCGCCTCCCAAGGGGCGGCCTTGGCTGTCCGACCTTTGGGAGACGCGCCGGTTCCAGACCCCACGCCGCCACCATCTACCACCCAACAAAGGAGCGAATCCCATGGAATACTTTGCTTTTCAATGGCACATCACCGAGGCCTGCGACCAACGGTGCAAGCACTGCTACATCTACGCCCTGGGCAGCCACGCCAAGTTCCAGGCAATGGCCCTGGAGGACATGGTCCGGGTCATCGAAAACTGCCAGGCCTTCTGCCGCAAGGCCGGCCGCCTGCCCTACTTCTACCTCACCGGCGGGGACCCCATCCTCCACCCCCAGTTCTGGCAGCTGGCCGGGCTGCTGAAGGAGCGGGACCTTCCCTTCGCCATCCTGGGCAACCCCTTCCACCTCACCGATGACGTGTGCCAAAAACTCCGGGACCACGGCTGCCGGAAGTACCAGCTCTCCCTGGACGGCCTCCGGGAGACCCACGACCGCATCCGCCGCCCCGGCTCCTACGACGAGACCCTGGCGGCCATCCCCCTGCTGCGGCGGGCGGGCATCCATGTGGCCCTGATGGCCACCGTATCCAAGTGGAACGTCCAGGAGATCCCCGCCCTGGTGGACGTGGCGGTGGAGCACCAGGCGGACATCTTCGCCTTTGCCCGGTACTGCCCCTCCCAGGCCGACCGGGACACCACCTGCTCCCCCCTGGAATACCGGGCTCTGCTGGAAGCCTGCTGGGAGAAGTTCCAGGCCTACAAGGCCGCCGGGTGCCCAACCACCTTCTCCCGAAAGGACCACCTGTGGACCCTCTTCCTCTACGAGAAGGGCCTGTTTCCCATCGACGAGACCCTGGACCCGGACACCATCTACGACGGGTGCAACTGCGGCAACTGCCATATGACCATCCTCTCCGACGGGGCGGTGTACGCCTGCCGCCGGATGGAGAGCAAGGTGGGCAACGCCCTCACCGACGACCTCTACGACCTTTTCACCGGCCCGGCCTACGAGGCCTACCGCCAATACGACCAGTTTGAAAAGTGCGCCAAGTGTGAGCTGCTGCGGTTCTGCCGGGGCTGCCCGGCGGTGGCCGCCGGTTACCACGGCAGCCCCTATGCCCCAGACCCCCAGTGCTGGAAGGAGGTTCTTTGAGATGCAACCCGTGATGGAAACCATCCTCCACCGCCGGTCCATCCGGCGGTTTGCCCCGGAACAGATCCAGGAGGAAACCTTGGCGCAGATCCTCCAGGCCGGCCTCTATGCCCCCAGCGCCGGGGGACGGCAGGGGGTCCTCTTCGCCGTGTGCCAGGACCGGGCCGTGAACACCCGCCTGGGCAAGATCAAACGGGCCAACGCCAAGCCCCGGATGGCCAAAAACGGCAACTACGTCTCCCGGGAGCAGCCCAGCATTGCCGATGACCCCCACCTCACCGACGCCTTCTACGGCGCCCCCACCGTGGTGACCTGCTTTGCCCCCAAGGGCTTCCTCTTCGCCGCCGAGGACTGCGCCATGGCCGCAGAGAACCTGATGCTGGCAGCGGACGCCCTGGGGGTGGGGTCCTGCTACATCGGCCAGGGGTGGGCCGCTTTCGCGGACCCCTATGGCCAGGAGATTTTGGCCCAGTGGGCCATCCCCGGAGACCATTACGCCGTCTGCCAGGTTCTGCTGGGGTATCCCCGGCCGGGAGACCCCCACCCCACCCCCAAGCCCCGGAAATCCGGCCGGGTGCTGCGGGTTTGACCCCCCACATCCCTGGATACCCAAAGGAGGAATCGCCATGGACGCAGCCACCTGTCTGAAAAAATTGGAATACGTGGGGGTGCTGGCCTTTGCCACCGTGGGCCGGGACGGCAGCCCCCAGGTGCGCAACATCAGCGCCATCCACTACGAACCCGACGCCCTCTACTTCTTCACCGCCCGAGGAAAGGACTTTTGCCAGGAACTGCTGGCCGACGGCCGGGTGCAGATCCTGGGCTACACGAAGTATAAGGAAATGATCCGCCTGTCCGCCCGGGCCGTCCCCCTGCCGGAAGAGGAGCAGGCCCTGTGGATCCACCGCATCTTTGCCGAGCAGCCCTATTTGGCCAACGTCTACCCCCGGGACACCCGGGAGATCGGCCTGGTCTTTGCCATCCGGGCCGGGGAGATTCAGTACTTCCACCTGGGGGTCAGCCCCATCTTCCGGGCCACCTATGCCTTTGGAGGCAGCCCCATCCACCCCAAGGGGTATGAGATCACAGAGGACTGCATTGCCTGCGGCCTGTGCCTGGCCCCCTGCCCCCAGGGCTGCATCCAGCCGGGGGAGCCCTATGTGATCCAGCAGGAACACTGCCTCCACTGCGGCAGCTGCCTGGAGCACTGCCCGGCAAAGGCGGTCCGCCCCCGGACCGCCGCCACACAAGACTAAAGGAAAGGGGAGAACCTCCCGATGAACCCACTGTTTTCCCGCCTGCGCACCCAGGCCTCCCCCGCCCCGGTTCGCCGCCTGGCCCGGCTCCTGGACCAGGCCGACGCCGTGGTGGTGGGGGCGGGGTCCGGGCTGTCCACCTCCGCCGGGTTTGTCTACGGCGGAGAACGCTTCCAGCGGTACTTCTCCGACTTCGGGGCCAAGTACGGCTTTCAGGATATGTACACCGGGGGCTTTTCCCCTTCCCCACCCTGGAGGAACATTGGGCCTACTGGAGCCGGATGGTGTGGGTCAACCGCTACCAGGATGCCCCCAAGCCGGTGTACCAAACCCTGCGGGATCTGCTGGTAGACAAGGACCACTTCATCCTCACCACCAACGTGGACCACTGCTTCCAAAAGGCGGGGTTTGACAAGAAGCGCCTGTTCTACACCCAGGGGGACTACGGCCTCTTCCAGTGCTCCGCCCCCTGCTGCCAGGAGACTTGGGACAACCGCGACGCCATCCAGGCCATGCTCACCCAACAGAAGGACCTGGCCATCCCCACGGACCTCCTCCCCCGCTGCCCCCGGTGCGGCCGGCCCCTGACCATGAACCTCCGTTCGGACGACACCTTCGTCCAGGACGAGGGGTGGTACCAGGCGGCGGACCGGTATGCCGCCTTCCTCCGCCGGCACGAGCGGGGCCGGGTACTCTACCTGGAGCTGGGGGTGGGGTACAACACCCCGGGGATCATCAAGTACCCCTTCTGGCAGCGGACCCTGCAAAATCCCCAGGCTACCTACGTCTGCCTCAACGAGGGGCAGGCTGCCACCCCCCAGGCCATCGCCGGCCAGTCCCTCTGCCTGGACGGCGACATCGGGGAGATCCTATCCGCCGTCCAGGCCATCCCCCGCCGGAAAGAGGCGTGACCCTTTGGTCCGAAGCACCGGCTTCCCCTTCGCCCCCCACTTGCCAGGTGGTTCTAAAATCCGCCCCAAAAGGCAACCACGCCGCCATGGCATTCCCCCGCCCCCTGTGGTATCCTGGAGACAGAACCACCAAGGAGGCATGCACATGGAGATTGGAAGCATCATTCGCAGCCGCCGGGCTGCCCGGGGGCTCACCCAGGAGCAGGTGGCCCAGGCGCTGGGGATCACCGCCACGGCGGTGAGCAAATGGGAGCGGAACGCCTCCCTGCCGGAGGTCACCCTGCTGCCCGCCCTGGCCCGGCTGCTGGGGACGGATCTGAACGACCTGCTGGCATTCCAGCAGGAGATGACCCGGGAGGAGGTGTCCGCCTTCCTGGAGACCCTCCACCGCACCGCCGGAGAGGGGGGCCTGGCCGCTGCCTTCGCCTTGGCAAAGGAGCAGCGGAAGCAGTTCCCCCGGTGCGGCCTGTTGGCGCTGAACACCGCCTTGACCCTGGAAGGTCTGGCCGCCCTCGCCGGAGTGCCCCTGGACACAGAGGACGCCCAGTGGGTCCGCGCCCTCTACCGCCAAGCGGCGGAGAGTGCGGACAGCGCCGTGGCCGCCCAGGCCCGGGCCATGCTCTTTTCCCAGGCTCTAGAGGCGGGGGAGGTGGACCAGGCAGAGGAATGGCTCCAAAACCTGCCGCCCCAGCCCCTGTATGACAAGTCCAGCATGCAGGCCCGCTTGGCCCTGGCCCGGAAGGACTGGGCCGAGGCGGGCGAGCAGTGGGAGGGAAACCTCCTGCATCAGATCGGCCAGGTGCAAAGTACCCTCCTCTCCCTCATGGACCTGGCGGCCCAGGAGGGGCGGCGGGAGGACATCGCCCCCTTGGCTGACGCCGCCTGCACCCTCACCCACTGCTTCGGCCTGTGGCCCTATGAGACCTGGTCGGTGCGCCTGCAGCAGGCCCTTCTCACGGAAGACGTGGAGGGCGGCCTCACCGCCCTGGAAGGGCTGCTGGACACCTTGGACCGGCCCTGGGTACTAGGGCCGCTCTTCCGCCGGTTGGGCCGGCGGGAGACGGCTTCCTTTACCGCCCAACTCCGCCCGGCCATCCTCCGGGAGCTCACCGATCCGGACAATTCCACCTATGATCTGCTCCGGAACTCCCCTCGGTTTCGGGCGTTGGTGGAGAAGGCGAAGAGCTGAACAGCCCCCTCTTGCGCAAACGAGACCCCCTGCAGTGATGCAGGGGGCCTCGGCCTTTACGGATGGTGGTGGTCTTTCTTTTTCAATAGCTCCGCCATTTGCTGGACAAAGGTTTCGGCGGTGGGGCGGCCAGTGGGGAAAGTCAGCTGATCCCACATGGACTGGGTTTCTGGGGTGCGGTGGTCATACGCCTCGTCCAGGGCGCGCTGCATTTCCGCCAAGACATCCTCCGGGGTGGTGTTGTGTTCCTTCGCAAGGATGGCCAAAATCTCTTGGAATTTTCTCATCCCTTCCCTCCTTCAGAATATTTTTTCGTTCTATAGCGCAAGTATAGAGGGGAGAATTCGTCGAAGTCACACGAATCTTGTCTATAAGAAAAGAAAAAAGGAAGCGCCGTCGGCTCTTCCTTTCGTTATTCCTCCATCAGGGTGCGCACCACTTTCAGGATTCGCCGCTTCTCTTCCCAGGGTAGGCCTTCCAAGGCGGCGGACAGGTCGGAGGCCTGGCTCTCTGCCGCGTGGTCCACCACGTCCAGCAGCAAAGCGTCCCCCGAGACCTCCAGGGCGTTGGCGATGGCCACAAAGGTATCCAGCCGGGGAATCTTGGTGCCCCGCTCGATGACGCTGACATGGGTGGGGCTGATGTCGATGCGGGCGGCCAGCTCCTCCTGGGTGAGGTGCCGCTTCTCCCGCGCCTCTTTGATCCGCCGGCCCACTGCTTTTCCGTCCATCCCCCCGCCTCCCTTCTTTAGACCCTGGGATTGTTCTAAAGATAGTATAAAGAAGCGCGGCCCAATGATACAGATTCTAAAGAGTAAGATAGCGTTCTAAAGAACGAATTTTATACAAAAAAAGGACACCCCGACCGGGATGTCCTTTGCGCATATTGGGTGGTAACCCGCCTCACTGCATCAGCAGATACAGCACCGCCTTCTGGGCGTGGAGGCGGTTTTCCGCCTCGTCGAAGATCTCGTCGGCGTGGGCCTCAAAGACCTCGGCGGTGATCTCCTCCCCCCGGTGGGCGGGGAGGCAGTGCTGCACCATGGCCTCGGGGTGGGCCACGGCCATCACGGCGTCGTTGATCTGGTACCCCTCAAACACCAGCTTCCGCTGGTTGAACTCCCCCTCCTGGCCCATGGAGGCCCACACGTCGGTGTAAAGGACGTCGGCATCCTGGGCGGCAGCCAGAATGTCCGGGGTGCACTGGAACATGCCGGGGTACTCCTGGGCAAAGGCCAGCACCTGGGGATCGGGCTGGTAGTCTGCGGGGCAGGCGATGGACACCTTCATACCGCACTTCAGGCCGCCCACAATAAGGGAGTTGGCCATGTTGTTGCCGTCACCCACATAGCACAGCTTCAGCCCTTCCAGCTTACCCTTGTGCTCCCGGATGGTCATCAGGTCGGCCAGCACCTGGCAGGGGTGGCAGAAATCGGTGAGGCCGTTGATCACGGGGATGGAGGCATACTTGGCCAGGGTCTCCACCTCCTCCTGGGCGAAGGTGCGGATCATAATGCCGTCACAGAACCGGGAGAGCACCCGGGCGGTGTCTTGCACCGGCTCGTTCCGGCCGATCTGGCTGTCCTTGTCGGAGAGGTAGATGGCGTTGCCCCCCAGCTGGTAGATGCCCGTCTCAAAGGACACCCGGGTCCGGGTGGAGCTCTTCTCAAAAATCATGGCCAGGGTCTTTCCCTCCAGGAAGGGATGGGGAATGCCCGCCTTCTTCATGGCTTTCAGCCGGTCGGCCGTGTCCAGGATCTCCAGGATGTCTTCGCTGGTGAGGTCCAGCAGTTTCAGCAGGTCTTTCTTCATGGATGCATTCTCCTTTTTCTCTTAGTCCATGAGGGTCTGTTTTAGAATGGCCAGGCCCTGGTCCATCTCGTCCTTGGTGATCACCAGGGGGGGCAGCAGGCGCAGCCGGTCCCCGGCGGTGAGGCACAGCAGGCCGTGGTCCATCAGCAGGGAGGCCACCTCCTTGTTGGTGCGTCCGCCGGTGATGTCGATGCCCAGCATCAGGCCCATACCCACCACCTGGCCCAGGTAGGGGGAGCCGATGGCCTCAATGCCTGCCCGGAGGTAGGCGCCCTTCTCCTTCACCCCGTCCAGGAAGGTCTGGTCCAAGGTCTCCAGTACCGCCATGCCTGCGGCGGTGGAGACGGGGTTGGCCCCGAAGGTGGAACCGTGGGTACCGGGGGTGAGGACGGCAGAACACTTCTCGTTGGTCAGGATGCCCCCCAGGGGGAGCCCCCCGGCAATCCCCTTGGCAAAGGAGACCACGTCGGGCTGGATGCCAAACTGCTGGAAGGCGAAGAGGGTGCCGGTGCGGCCGATGCCGGTCTGGACCTCGTCCACCAGCAGGAGCCAGTCCTTCTCCCGGCACAGGGCAGCAATGGCCTGGACCTCCTTGGGGTCCAGGGGCCGCACGCCCCCCTCCCCCTGGATGAGTTCCAGCATGACGCCGCACACGTCCTCCCCGCCCTGGGCCTGGACGCTTTCCAGGGTGGGGTCTGCGTACCGGAAGGCCTCGTTAAAGGGGAAGAAGTAGTTGTGGTAACTGTCCTGCCCTGTGGCGGTGAGGGTGGTGATGGTCCGGCCATGGAAGGAGTGGTTCAGGGTGATAACGGTGCTGCGGCCTTTGCCGTACTTGTCAAAGCTATACTTCCGGGCCACCTTGATCATGGCCTCGTTGGCCTCGGCCCCGGAGTTGCCGAAGAACACCTTGGACAGGCCGGAGCGGGTGCACAGTTCCCGGGCCAGCAGGGGGCCGGGCTGGGTGTAGAACAGGTTGGAGATGTGTCCCAGCTTTCCAATCTGGGCTGTGATGGCGGCCATCCACTTCTCGTTGCCGTACCCCAGGGAGTTGACCCCGATGCCGCTGGTGAAGTCGATGTACTTCCGCCCAGACAGGCTGTACAGGGTGGCCCCCTCCCCGTGGTCAATGTCCACCGGGAAACGGGCATAGGTGTGCATGATGTAGGCGTCGTCCAGCGCCTTGAGTTCCTCAAAGGTCATGGGGTTCACGCTCCTTCGTTTTTCATTTTTTCACAGGCCTCCCCGCAAAGGCTCGTCCCATGGACTCGCCCGGGAGGGCAGCGTCGCAGACTTCCGCCGGCCGCAGCCGGCGGAATAATCTAAAATCCGTTTTTTGCACGGACATGTGCCGGGCAAAAAACTCTTCTCAGCCCGAGAGTGCCGGCTTCGCCGGCGCGGGTCGGGCTGCATCCCCTAAATTTGGGATGGGCCACCCACCAGGCAGGCAGCTTGACTCCCTCGTACGCTACCCTTCCGAACGAAGCCCAAGCCTTCCAGGCCCATCCCAAATTTCCACGCTCATTCCCAGAGCATCGTCCCAATTCCCTTATGGGACAGCATCTCTGTCAGGATGGAGTGGGGGATCCGCCCGTCCAGGATGTGGGCCCGGTGGACGCCATGTTCCAGGGCATCCACGCAGCACTGGATCTTGGGGATCATGCCCCCGCCGATGATGCCGCTGGACAGCAGGGCAGGCACCTCTTCCCGGCGGATCTGGTGGATCAGCGTACTGTCGTCCTTGGGGTCCCGGAGGACGCCCCGGACGTCGGTGAGGAGGATGAGCTTTTCCGCCCCCAGGGAGATGGCCAGCTCTGCCGCCGCCGTGTCGGCGTTGATGTTGTAGGCGGTGTCGTTGTCGATGCCCAGGGCCACCGTGGAGACCACGGGGATATACCCGCAGGTCAGCGCGTCGTTGACCACCTGGGGGGCCACCTTAACGATCTTGCCCACCAGGCCGTACTTCTCGTCCAGCTTTTTCGCCTGGAACAGGGCCCCGTCCAGGCCGCACAGGCCGATGGCCTTGCCCCCCAGGTTGTTGATGATGGACACCAGGTGCTTGTTCACCTTCCCGCAGAGGACCTGCTGGACAATGTCCATGGTCTCCTCATCGGTGTACCGCAGGCCGTCCACGAACCGGGACTGCTTGCCCACCTTTTCCAGCATGTGGCCGATCTCCGGCCCGCCGCCGTGGACCATCACCACCCGGACGCCCACCAGGTTGAGCAGGATGATGTCGCTGATCACCGCGCTGCGCAGCTCCTGGGAGATCATGGCGTTGCCGCCGTACTTGATGACGATGGTCTTGCCGTACCACTTTTGAATGTAGGGCAGGGCCTCCACCAGGACGGTGGAGCGCTCCATATAATTGTTCATGTCCATGGGTGGGTGCCTCCCGGTCTCAGCTGCGGTAGTCGCCGTTGATTTTCACGTAGTCGTAGGTGAGGTCGCAGCCCCAGCAGGAGCAGCTGGCCTGGCCTGCGGTGAGGGTGACCAGGATGGTCACCTCGTCCTGACCCAGAATTTCCTTGGCCAGGTCCTCGTCAAAGGGAACACCTTGGCCCCCGGCGCACACCTGGAGGGCGCCCCCCTTGGACTGGAAGGACACCGCCACGTCCTTGGGGTCAAATTCCGCCCCGGAATAGCCGATGGCGCACAGCACTCTCCCCCAGTTGGCGTCGGTGCCGAACATGGCGCACTTCACCAGGGGGGAGCGGACCACGGCCTTGGCCATCTGTTCCGCCTGCTCCTCGGTTTCCGCCCCCTGGACGGTGCAGGTCACCAGGCGGCCGGCGCCCTCGCCGTCGCTGGCGATCATCTTGGCCTCGTACTCACAGACGTGGCGGAGGGCGGCAAGGAAGGTGTCATAGTCCGCCCCGGGGCCGGTGATGGGGGTGTTCCCCGCCAGGCCGTTGGCCAGGACCACGCAGGTGTCGTTGGTGGAGGTGTCCCCGTCTACGGTGATGCGGTTGAAAGTCTTGGTGACCACCTGGCGGAGCATGTCCTGGAGGACGGCCCCGTCAATGGCGCAGTCGGTGGTGATGCCGCAGAGCATGGTGCCCATGTTGGGGTGGATCATGCCGGACCCCTTGGCGATGGCCCCGATGGTGACGGTCTTGCCCCCCAGCTCCACGGTGACGGCGATCTCCTTCACCTTCAGGTCGGTGGTGAGGATGGCGTGGGCCGCGTCCAGGGAGGCCTGGGGGGTGTCCGCCAGGGCGGCCGCCAGGGCAGGCACCCCGGCCTCGATGGCGGCGATGTTCAGCTCCACCCCGATGATGCCGGTGGAGCACACGGCGAAGTCCTCCGGGGCAAGGCCCGTGGCCGCCGCGGCGGCCTTGGCCATCCGCTGGGCGTTCTCCATGCCCTTGGGGGCGCAGGCGTTGGCGTTGCCGCTGTCGAAGATGATCCCCTGGGCCTTGTGGTCGGCCAGGTGCTCCCGGGTGAGGATCACCGGGTCGGCCTTCACCACGTTGCGGGTGAAGGTCCCTGCGGCAGCGCAGGGGACGGCGGAGAGGATCATGGCCAGATCCTTCTTCTCCGGCTGGGGGGTGGTGAAGTTATCCTTAATGCCGCAGTGGATGCCTGCGGCCTGGAACCCCTTGGGGGCGGTGACGCCGCCAGAGATGATATGCATGGAAAAAACCTCCTTGTTGCCGGCCCTGGGGGCCGGGTGTCGTTTGGTATATTCGGGGCCGCTGCCGGATCGGCAGGGGGCGCTTCTGGAGTGGCGCAGGTTAGCACCTGCAAGGTGGGTTCCCGCCCGGTCCCGGGCGGGGATC
>OLPO01002297.1_pt1 | contig 12105 bp, 7 predicted proteins | sample 1672831 | NCBI WGS metagenome assembly OLPO01 (sample SAMEA3136728, study PRJEB25190) | human gut metagenome
CTCTTCCGATCTTCCGCGATTACGGTGAAGATAAATTTGCGAAAAATATCGCGAAACATATAGTAGCAGCAAGACAGCAGAGCCCCATTATGACAACGGGCCAGCTTACACAGATCATCCGGGAATCCATACCTATGAAGATACAGGCAGCAGGAGGCCATCCGGCTAAGCGTACGTTCCAGGCAATCAGAATTGAGCTGAATAAGGAACTGGATGTTCTTCGTGATTCACTTGATGGGATGATTGATCTTCTGGATGATGGCGGAAGGCTTTGCATTATTACGTTCCATTCACTGGAAGACAGAATTGTAAAAACAATTTTTCGAAAAAATGAGAACCCGTGTACCTGTCCACCGGATTTTCCGGTATGTGTGTGCGGAAAGAAATCCAAGGGGAGAGTTATCACAAGGAAGCCAATTCTTCCAAGTGATGAAGAAATGGAAGAAAACCCGCGTTCTAAGAGTGCTAAGCTTAGAATTTTTGAAAAAAAAGTTTAAAAGAAGGGTAAAAAATGGCGGAGACAGGCAGACATACGAATACTGTGTCAGGTAAAAGACGTCCACAAAATGTGTATGTTGATGGCAACACTGTCCGAAAAGTCCAGGAAGTTCCTGAGCGGAGAGAGTACCGTCAGCCAGAGCATTCTGTTCGTAAAAATAAGGCAAAACCAGAGCTGACCACACCAGAGCAGCAGGTCCGGGGGAACAAGCCGCTTAGTAAGGCAGCCAGGAGAAACCGTGCGAAAGCCAATAATATGAACCGTAATTTTGCCATATTTCTGGCTGCACTTGGTATCCTTATTGTGTTTTGCAGTATTAATTATCTGAAATTGAAAACAGAATGCACCAGTAAAAGAAGCCAGCTGGCCACTCTTGAATCCCAACTGGCCGAGCTGAAAGAAGACAACGATGCATATGAGAGCCAGGTGACTTCAAGTGTTGACCTTGAAAGAATCCGGAAAATCGCCATCGGACGTCTGGGCATGAAATATCCAAGCAACCAGCAGACAGAAACCTATGCGACTGAAGGCGGCAGCTACGTAAGACAGTATCAGGACGTGACCGGGAAGTAATGGGAATGAAGGCAGGTGTTTGATTGACTACTCTGAGAAGAAAAACAAAAAGAAAACCTATAAAAAAAATAAATCACAGTATGAAAAAAAAGCTGTCAATACTGCTCTTTTGCGTATTGGGAGCTTTAATCGTTTTATTGGGAGTTATCACTTATATTAATTTTCAAAGTGGTGACAAGTATAAGAAACAGGTGCTGAGTCAGGCTCAGCAAAAATACCAGAATCGCACAATGCCAGCGAAACGAGGGACAATCTATGATCGAAATGGCAACATTCTGGCAACGAGCAACAAGGTGTATAATGTTGTACTGGACTGTAAAGCTGTAAATTCAGATGAGGATTATCTGGATCCTACGGTGAATGCTCTGGTTACCATATTTGGCCTTGATGAAGGAGAACTCCGTACCAGGCTTACTTCTGATAAGACCAGGGAGAGTCAGTATCAGATCGTGAAAAAGCAGGTCTCCATGGATGATAAGAAAGCATTCGAGGATTACTGCAGCATACCAGATGATACGGAAATGACCAGGGAAGAAATTCAGGAGAAAAACAATATCCAGGGTGTATGGTTTGAAGAAGATTACCTGAGAGTCTATCCATATAATGAGCTGGCCTGTGATACGTTGGGATTTACTTTTTCCCGAGATACTGCGGACTATGGAATTGAGGGCTACTACAATAGCAGCCTGACAGGAATTGATGGCCGACAGTACGGATATTTCAGTGATGATTCTAATGTGGAGCAAACCATTATCGAAGCTTCTGACGGAAACAGTCTGGAGCTTAGCCTTGATCTTGGAACACAGCAGATTGTGGAAAAATGGGTAAATGCCTTTAAGAAATCTACTGGCGCCAAAAATATAGGAGTGATCGTGGAAGACCCTTCAAGTGGTGAAATCCTTGCCATGGATGGGGGCGACCGATATGATCTTAATGATCCACGTAATCTGTCTTCCTTATATTCAGCAGATGAGATTGCTGCTATGAATGACAGTGAGACCATGGATGCTCTAAGCGCCATGTGGAATAACTTTTGTGTAACCGACATTTACGAACCTGGTTCTGTTGTGAAGCCCATTGTTATGGCAGCTGCTCTGGAACAGGGAAAAATATCCACCAGTGATACCTTCTATTGTGATGGTTACCAGAATTTTGGTGTGCCAGGAAATATGACCACCATCAAATGTGCAAATATTTACGGACACGGAATGGAAACCCTTGCGGAAGTAATCGCAAATTCCTGTAACGATGCCATGATGCAGATTGGTGCAAAGATGGGAGTTGAAAATTTTCTGAAAGCACAGAGTACTTTCAATTTCGGAAGCCGGACAGGAATCGATCTTCCAAATGAGGGATATGGTATTATGCATACTGTTGATACCATGCATGAGACAGAGCTTGCGTGTTCTGCATTTGGTCAGGGATTCAGCTGTACTATGATCCAGGAAATCAATGCAATGTGTTCGGTCATCAATGGCGGCTACTATTATCAGCCACATCTTGTGACAAAAGTCAAAGACGCCAGCGGTGCAACTGTGAAGACAATCAGCCCGCTTCTTCAGAAGCAGACTATTTCTTCCAGCATTTCCGCTGATATCAGAAGCTATATGCAGGCCAGTGTAGAGCAGGGTACCAGTATGACGTCAAAGGTACAGGGTTACAGCTCAGGCGGTAAAACAGGAACTGCGGAGAAATTCCCCCGTGGAAATGGTAAATACGTGGTTTCCTTTATCGGATTTGCCCCGGTTGATGACCCGCAGGTTCTGATTTATGTGGTAATTGACGAGCCAAATGTAGAGGATCAGGCCAGCAGTATTTATCCACAGTATGTGGCACAGGCAATTCTTTCCGAGCTTCTGCCATACATGAATATTCAGCCCGATCAGTCTACAGACGGAACTGTTCCGGAGACAGAGCTTTGGGAGAAATTTAATGGTCATGTAAATACTATATCTGACAGTCAGATTGATGAAAATGGAAATCTGGTGGATGAAGAGGGCAACCTCATTGACTGGGATGGCAATCGGATTGACGAAAATGGTTACCTGCTGAATAGTGACGGAAGTTATCAGATCAATGCAAACGGAGAGTATATAAAATCTGCTAACCTTGATGGAATCAGCGATTCCTACACTGGTTCAGCCGGGGAAACTCTGCCGGAGGCTGTTTCTGATACCAATGTTCCGGGACCTCCGGAAGATAACACGGATCCCATTGAGGATAACAATATGGAGAGTGAAGGCCTGACTAACGAGGAAGCCGGACTGGATTAGAAATACTGTCCATAGGTGGCATAGTATTGGCAGGAAATAAAAAACAGACTGTTCACCATAATACAACACATACCTCCATCTGAAATTATCATATATTAGTTATGATGATTTCAGATGGAGATTTTTTATGAAAAAAACAATGACCTTTCACAGGAAAAAAATATGGATGGTTTTTCTTGTATGTGCACTTATGCTTCTGGGACTTGTGGGAAGGCTTGTTTACCTGATGGGGGTTCGGTCGGATTACTATTACCAGAAAGCAGAAGAACTTCATGAAAGAGAACGAGTCATTAAGGCTGCAAGAGGACAGATACTGGATGCAAAAGGGAAAATTTTGGCAGATAATAAAACTGTTTGTACCATTTCCGTTATTCACAGTCAGATCAAGGAACCACAGAAGGCTATTGAGGTCTTGTCAAAAGAGTTGGGAATAGATACTGACACAGTGCGTAAAAAAGTTGAAAAAATATCTTCAATTGAACGAATTAAGACAAATGTGGAAAAATCTGTGGGAGATGTGATACGTGGGTATGAACTGGATGGTGTGAAGGTAGATGAGGATTATAAGCGGTATTATCCTTACGGATCTCTGGCTTCCAAGGTTCTGGGATTTACAGGCGGTGACAATCAGGGGATAATTGGCCTAGAAGTGAAATATGAGGAAGTTTTAAAAGGACAGGCGGGAAAAATCCTGACCACAACAGATGCCAGAGGCGTGGAAATAGACCAGCTCGGAGAAAGCAGGGAAGATCCGGTGGCAGGGGAAAATCTGAAAATCAGTCTGGATGTGGATCTGCAGCAGTATGCGCAGCAGGCGGCCCTGAAAGTAATGGAAGAAAAACAGGCTGCGCGTGTTTCCATACTTCTTATGAATCCTCAGAATGGAGAAATTTATGTATGTGTTAATGTGCCGGAATTTGATCTGAACGATCCTTTTACATTGAATACGGACGTAGACACTTCGGAACTGAATGAACAGGAAAAACAGGATCTTCTGAACCAGATGTGGAGAAATCCCTGCCTGAACGATACATATGAGCCCGGTTCTACCTTTAAGATCATTACCATGTCTGCAGGTCTGGAGGCTGGCGTGGTTTCCGTAAATGACAGATTTTTCTGTCCCGGGTATAAGCTGGTGGATGACAGGCGGATTCACTGTGCAAGGAGAACAGGACACGGTTCCCAGAGCTTTGTGGAAGGTGCCCAGAATTCCTGCAATCCGGTTTTTATTGAAGTGGGTCTGAGACTTGGAGTGGAAAACTATTATCATTATTTCAAGAAATTTGGACTTTTAAAGAAGACAGGTGTAGATCTGCCGGGAGAGGCTGGAACGATCATGCATAAAATGGAAAATATGGGGAATGTGGAGCTGGCAACAGTTGCTTTTGGCCAGTCTTTTCAGATTACGCCAATTCAGCTGGCGACCACAGTCAGTTCTCTGCTCAATGGTGGGAGGCGGATCACACCTCATTTTGGGGTATCCATTCTGAGCTCAGATGGTACCAGCGGAAGAAAAATGGAATATCCGGTGGAAACGGGGATTATTTCGGAAAAAACATCAGAGACAGTAAGAGGAATTCTGGAGAAAGTAGTGTCAGAAGGTTCCGGAAGAAATGCCCGGATTGAGGGATGCACAGTAGGGGGCAAGACAGCTACTTCCCAGACTTTGCCAAGAAGTGCCAACCGGTATATTTCCTCCTTTCTTGGCTTTATGCCTGCGGAAGATCCACAGATCCTGGGGCTTTGCATTATACATGACCCGCAGGGTGTGTATTACGGAGGAACAATTGCGGCACCTGTGATAAAGAATATTTTTGAGGCGGTGCTAGAGCGTGTTTGAAAAATCATTCCCGCAATCTGCACGCCCCACTTTGCGGGAGATTTCACCCGAATTCGGTTGCCGTAGCCCGCTACGGCGCCCTTATCCGGGCAAAATCTCTCACAAATTGTGACGCACATCTTGCAGAAAGCCTTTTTCAAACACGCTCTAAATCAGAAAAAAGAACGATAAGCTTCGGTGATCGGTCAGGCTGTGAGCAAGGAGAAGTATGTTACCGGTCACGAAGTAAGCAGTAAACATATGGGGATATTATCTTGCAAAAACCAAGCTATGGGTTGATAAATAAGGGGAAAAGCTTTATACTATAAGATGCTTTAAAAAGTTTAGAGCGTGTTTGAAAAGGGTTTCTGCAAGATGTGTGTCACACTTTGTGCGGAATGCTTTTTTAAACAGACTCTGGAACGAAAAAAACGAAAGAATTAAAGAGGTGTGAGGATGGAATTTCATATTGTGATCCCGGTGCTGATTTCCTTCGCAATCAGTGCAGTATTAGGACCTGTTATCATTCCTTTTCTGCGTAAGCTGAAAATGGGACAGACAGAGAGAACAGAGGGCGTACAGTCGCATCTGAAAAAGGCCGGAACCCCGACTATGGGCGGCGTGATCTTTCTGATATCCACGATTATTACTTCATTGTTTTATGTAAAAGATTATCCCAAGATTATCCCGGTTCTGTTCCTGACTCTGGGATTTGGACTGATCGGTTTTCTGGATGATTATCTGAAGGTAGTCCTTAGAAGATCTGACGGACTTCTTCCATGGCAGAAATTTCTGCTTCAGATAGTGGTAACAGGTATTTTTACTTTCTACCTGCTGCGGTATACAGATGTGTCCCTGACCATGCGTATTCCATTCTGGGGGGGACATTATCTGAATCTTGGCTGGCTGGCTGTACCGGTGCTGTTCTTTGCAGTGATCGGAACTGTAAATGGCGTAAACTTTACTGACGGTGTAGATGGTCTTGCTACCAGCGTTACCCTGATCGTAGCCGTATTTTTCACGGTTGTATCCATTGGAACCCAGTCAGGTATCGAGCCTGTCACCTGTGCTGTTATCGGCGGACTGATGGGATTTTTACTTTACAATGTATACCCGGCAAGTGTGTTCATGGGAGATACAGGATCTCTGGCGCTTGGTGGATTTGTGGCAGGTGTGGCTTATATGCTGCAGATGCCTCTGTTTATACTGATCGTGGGACTGATCTATCTGGTTGAGGTACTGTCCGTTATGATTCAGGTAACCTATTTCAAAGCAACACATGGCAAACGTATTTTCAAAATGGCGCCTATCCATCATCATTTTGAGCTTTGCGGATGGTCAGAAGCCAGAGTAGTTGCAGTGTTTACTATTGTGACTGCAATTATGTGCCTGATCGGACTTTTAGCCCTGTAAGAGCTGCCTGAAAAGGGAGAATTCCGGGGCATCCATTGCAAGGCATTAAGGAGGAAATAAATTATGGAATTAAAAGGAAAAAAAGTTCTGGTTTTCGGAGCTGGAAAAAGCGGTATTGGCGCAGCTGATCTTCTGAATGCAGTTGGTGCCTGCCCGGTTCTCTACGATGGAAACGCAGATCTGGATAAAGAAAGCGTATTACATAAAATCAGTGGGAATTATGAACTTCCCATCTATGCAGGAGAGCTGCCGAAGGAAGTTCAGGAAGGCCTGGACCTTGTGGTATTAAGTCCTGGAGTTCCCACAGATCTTCCAATTGTAAAAGGTTTTTATGATCAGGGACTTCCTGTGTGGGGCGAGGTTGAACTGGCTTATCAGACTGGAAAGGGTGAAGTTCTTGCAATTACCGGAACAAACGGAAAAACTACAACAACAGCCCTTCTTGGAAAAATCATGTCAGATGCACGCCCATCTGTATTTGTTGTTGGAAATATTGGAACTCCGTATACTTCTAAGTCACTGGAGATGACAGATGAGACTGTTACTGTTGCAGAGATCAGTAGCTTCCAGCTTGAGACTATCTGGAAATTTGCTCCAAGGGTAAGCGCCATTTTGAATATCACAGAGGATCATCTGAACCGCCATCATACAATGGCTGAATATATCCGTGTGAAAGAGCTGATCACCAGCAACCAGGGTCCGGAGGATGTATGTGTGCTGAATTATGAGGATGAAATCCTTCGTGAATTTGGCAAAAGCATTGTGCTAAAGGCTGTATATTTTTCCAGTGCGAGAGAACTTGAACAGGGCATTTTCCTGAGAGGAGAGCAGATTATTCTCCGCACAGAGAAAGAGGAGATTCCGGTTGTGAGAACAGGAGAGCTGAAGCTTCTTGGTACACACAATTTTGAGAATGTAATGGCAGCGGTGGCCATGGCTTACTACGCAGGTGTTGATATGGATAGCATCCGTAGGAGTATCTGTGAGTTTACAGCCGTGGAGCACAGAATTGAGTATGTAACTGAGAAAAACGGTGTAGCATATTACAACGATTCAAAGGGAACCAACCCGGATGCGGCTATTAAGGGAATTCAGGCAATGAACCGTCCGACTCTTCTGATCGGCGGCGGATATGATAAGGAATCCAGCTATGATGAGTGGATCCAGGCATTTGACGGCAAAGTAAGGTATCTGGTACTTATTGGTCAGACGAAAGAGAAAATTAAGGCTGCAGCCGAGAAGAACGGTTTTCATGACATTATTCTCTGCGAGGATCTGAAAGAAGCTGTGCAGGTGTGTGCGGATAAGGCAAACGCCGGGGACGCGGTCCTTTTATCTCCTGCATGCGCAAGCTGGGGTCAGTTTGACAATTATGAGCAGAGAGGCCAGATGTTTAAGGAGTATGTGAGAGCACTGTAATATACTACAAATTGCAGCGTACATCTTGAAGAAAGCCTTTTGGAGGCACGCTCTGGAGCTTGTTCGAAAAATCATTCCTGTAATCTGCACGTTTCGTTTTGCAGTATATTTCACTCGAACTCGGTTGTCGTAGCCACAGAATGTGATTGGCGGCAGGTACAGAAACTTATGATTTATTTCATAGAATACCCGGATCTGGCATATGCTTTAACCAAGGCATGGGACGTCAGGAGCAGATCTCTATGATCCGGGAGCGAAAGAAAGAAACGAAAACAGACACGGTCTTACTGATCCTTGTGCTGCTTCTGGCAGTATTCGGACTGGTCATGCTGTTTTCCATCAGTGAATATAATGGCAGAGTACGTTTCGGCGACTCTGCCTATTATTTTAAAAAGCAGCTTTTTGCAACAGCTCTGGGCCTTATGACCATGTACATAGTAGCAGAGACAGATTACAGATTCTTTGTTCGGCTGGCACCGGCTGCTTATCTCTTATCTATGGGACTTTCTACAGCAGTTTTATTTGTAGGACAGGAAATCAATGGCTCCAGAAGGTGGCTGAATTTTGGACCGTTGTCTTTTCAGCCTTCGGAATTCGCAAAAGCAGCAGTGATCCTTTTTCTTACCTGGCAGATTCAGGGAAGCAAAAAGACTACAGCTGGCTTCTGGTTTATGTGCAGGACAATGCTGACACTTCTTCCAATTGTAGGACTGGTAGGCTCCAATAACTTAAGTACGGCAATCATAATCCTTGGAATCGGTGTAATCCTGATTTTTATATCAGATCCGGGATATGCCAGATTTATTGGAATGGGAGTAACTGGTGCAGCAGTGATCGCGGTGTTTCTGGCAGCAGAGAGCTACCGTCTGGAAAGGCTTGCCATATGGCGGAATCCGGAGAAGTATGAAAAGGGTTTTCAGACTATTCAGGGACTTTATGCTATTGGAAGTGGCGGGCTTTTCGGAAGAGGATTTGGCAGCAGCCTGCAGAAACTGGGATTTGTGCCGGAAGCCCAGAATGATATGATCTTTTCCATTATCTGCGAAGAACTGGGACTGACCGGGGCTTTTTTTCTCATTGTTATATTCGGGCTTCTTATGTGGAGACTGATGGTGATCGCCCTTTACTGCCGGGAGCTGCAAGGAACACTTTTATGCGTTGGCATTATGAGCCATATGGCCATTCAGGTGATCCTGAATATTGCGGTGGTGACAAATACCATTCCAAATACAGGAATCACTCTTCCCTTTATCAGCTATGGCGGAACTTCAGTGGTGTTTCTTCTGGGTGAGATGGGGCTGGCTTTGAGCGTAAGCAGAAAATGAAATTTTATCACCAGTCAAAAATATTCGCATACAATAAAAGGTAAGAGGCCCTTTAGGAGTGAATGGCTTGAATGACCGGATTTACATTGAGGGAGGACACCAGCTGAAGGGAAGTATTCGGATACAGGGCTCAAAAAATGCAGCGCTTCCTATGATGGCGGCGTCTCTTTTACATCGGGGAGTCAGTGTGCTCAAAGGCTGTCCGCGGATCGCGGATGTTTTTTGTATGGAGGAAATTCTTCAGAAGCTTGGGGCAGTGACCTGGTGGGAAGATCATGATCTGTATATGGATTGCGAAAATGCCGGTAAATGGTCAGTTCCTTTTGAATTTACAGGGAGGATGCGGTCTTCCGTGATTCTTCTTGGAGCGCTTCTCGCAAGAAACGGGAAAGGAAGCCTTGGTTATCCAGGTGGGTGCGTGATCGGGAAAAGACCTATTGATATGCATCTTTTTGTGCTTCGGAAGCTTGGCGCAGTGATCACAGAGAAACAGGGATTTTTGATGGCAGAAGCACCTTATCTGCAAGGGGCATTGGTCTCTTTTTCAAAAAGAAGTGTGGGAGCCACCCAGCAGGGCATTTTAGGAGCCGTGCTTGCAGATGGAGAGACTGTACTGGAAAATTGTGCCTGCGAGCCGGAAATACAGTGGCTTTGCAGGTATATGCGTTCCATGGGAGCAAAAATACAGGGGGATGGAACTTCTGAAATAAGAATCCAGGGAGTTAAAAGCCTGAGTGCCGGGTGCATTCAGGTGCCGCCAGACCGCATTGTGTCAGGAACCTATATCTGTGCGGCAGCTGTCACCAGAAGCCAGATTGTTCTGGAAAACCCTCCGGAAGGAGAACTGAAGGCCTTTCTGGAAGTATATAGGAAAATGGGTGGACAATATAAAGGTAACAGTGGTAAACTATTAGTCAATGGAAAAAATGTTCAAAGCCCTGTTAAACTGCTGGAAACGGGAGTGTATCCAGGATTTCCAACAGATCTGCAGTCTCCTGTAATGGCAGTTCTTTCCACCATAGAGGGGGAAAGCTGCATTCGTGAAATGGTTTTTGAAGACCGTTATAAAGCAGCTGACCAGTTGCAGAAAATGGGAGCCAGGATCCGCGTACAGGGAAATGAGGCTGTAATCTGCGGTGTAAAGACTTTACATGGAGCAGCTGTGCAGGCACAGGAATTAAGAGGCGGTGCAGCCCTGATCCTGGCAGCACTTGGGGCCAAGGGAGTTACCGCACTGGAAGGATATTCTTTTGTACAGCGTGGGTATGAGCATATTTGCCAGGATCTTAATGCGCTGGGAGCAGCAGTAAAAAGGATACAGGAATAACAATATATGAAATCACTGAAAATGAAGCAGATCTATAGAAAACATAAGAAAGCGATTCTGGGTACCCTGGGGGCAGTTCTGCTGGCAGGACTTGTCTTTTTCTTTTCCTATTTTCATGTGACAAAGGTGGAGGTAATGGGAACCTCCCGTTACACGGATGAACAGGTGAAGGAGATGGCTTTGCGGGGGGCTTTTACGGATAATTCCGTTCTTGCAGTTTTGCTCCATTCCAGGGTGGACGTAGAGGGTGTGCCTTTTGTGGAAGGCTTTCATATTACCAGGCTTTCTCATAACAGTATCTGCATCAGTGTCCGGGAAAAGAAGGCGGTAGGCTGCATTCCTTATCTGGACAGTTATATTTATTTTGACAGAAACGGTATTTTTATTGAAAGTTCTCATACAAGGGATGAACTGGTGCCTTTTTTTGATGGCATTGAAGTAAGCCATGTGATCGAAGGGGAGAAGCTTCCAATTAAAGGAAACTCGGTTCTTACCACTGCGGTGGCGCTGGCAACTATTTTCCAGAAGAACGATGCCATACCGGATCATATTGAATTTGACACCAGTTATCAGATTACTTTGACTTATGGAGATATCCGGGTGATGCTGGGAAAGGATGAGTATCTTGAGGACAAGATGACACGTGTCAGCGCAATTTTGCCCAAGCTTTCCGGCAAAAAGGGAATCCTTCATCTGGAAAATGTAAATGACAATTCCAAGACGATTACCTTCGAGCAGGATCTGGGCGAGGATGGCGTGATTGAGGATGTGGATACTGCGGCTGCTTACGAGAATGCAGTGGCTAACTGGCATGGAGGGTATGACCTGGAGGGTGACTATACCGGTGAAGGTGAATATGACCAGAACGGAAACTATGTAGGCTTCAGACCTACTGAGGAGAGCATTGCTGCAAATGGCAGCTGGCTTGGCGGATATATGGAAGATGGAAGCTATACCGGTTATGGACAGCTGGATAAAGATGGAAATTATGTAGGCCCCAATCCCAATGAAACCAGTGAAGATGGAAGCGAAGAGGAGCTTGAAGATTACAGTGAGGACTACAGCGAAGACTATAATGACAGCGGTTATGACGGGTACGATGAGGAATATTAGAGAGTGTCTGAAAATCTCCTGTAAATGTGATGCACATTTTGCAGAAAGCCTTTTTCAAACACACTCTGAGGAAAATATCGCGTATTTCGCGAAAAAAGTATAAAAAAACAAAATTAGTGGTTGATAAATTCACAAAAAAAATATATGATATAGCTATATGCAGCTTGGTATATATATTTGCTGAAATTAAAGATAAAGGATATAAGGTAGAAATAAAGGAGGAAGTACATTGTTAGAGATAATGTCAAATGAGGCGGAATCCTCTGCTAAGATTATTGTAATCGGAGTAGGCGGCGCCGGAAATAACGCAGTTAACAGAATGGTTGAAGAAGCCATCGGCGGGG
>OLPO01002302.1_pt1 | contig 12070 bp, 10 predicted proteins | sample 1672831 | NCBI WGS metagenome assembly OLPO01 (sample SAMEA3136728, study PRJEB25190) | human gut metagenome
GAAAGAAGCTGCCCAGAATCATAGGCATTGCAAAAACAGTCAGTGCTTTAAGAGGAGCATCTGTGATTAAATATTCATCTTTTGACATTCTCCTTTTCCTCCATAAATTCCTGCTTTTTATCCGAAATCACAATCGTATTTCCAAAATGTAAGTTTTAGATTTCATTACCGCAACAATTATATGTAGTTACAGCAAATAAGTCAAGCTGCTGTTTACTTTTGGTAATATAAATGATACAATATTTGATATTGAAAAAAATCTGCTATCAGATGGATATTTTTTTACAGGAGGGACACTTATGTACCTGGGAGGATTTTAATAATGTACACACATAAGGTTCAATACTACGAAACAGACAAAATGGGAATTACCCATCATTCCAATTATATACGATGGATGGAAGAGGCCAGAATTGACTTTTTGGAAAAATCCGGATTTTCCTATGATAAGCTGGAAAAGGACGGAATAATTTCACCGGTAATATCGGTCGAATGCTCTTACAAAAAAACTACTACCTTTTCTGATGAAATCAGTATTGAAGTGACAGCACTTGCGTTTAACGGTATAAAGCTGAAGCTAGGATATGTAATGAAAAATGCAGAAGGCGTGACGGTATGTGAGGCTTCCTCCTGTCACTGTTTCCTGAATACAGACGGCTATCCCGTCCGCCTGAAAAAAGAATTTCCAGAATTTTATTCTACGTTAGCCTCATTAGTTTAATAGCCACTTTTTCGAGTAAAAGCCGGACGATCATTCGTCCGGCTTTGTCTTATTATTTCACTATATGGTGACATGCCACAGCATGCTCTTTTTCCATTATCCGAAGCTCCGGCAGCTGTTTTCTGCATATTGGCTTTTGATTTTTCTACCTATAGAGGAAGGAGAATTCTTGCTATATATTATGTTATATATCATTCATTTTTTCAACAATAACTTTACATCTCTTTTTATAGAATGCAATGCCGTAAAGAGTAATATCTGAACGACCGTCATTTCTCAAATATTCGTAGTATCTTCTGTCTTTGATCTGTTTGATCGCTTTTTCACATGCTTTTTCCAATCCAGCTGCTTCTTTTGAATATTTAAGCTCAATTACGATACCGGCATCTGGATCTTCCGGCTCAACAAGGATATCTGCAAAGCCCTCTCCGGCTTCTATATTTGACCGGACCACCCAGTCAGAATTTCCTGTTAACAAGCCAACCAAAAGAGTGTGATAGGAATTTTCTTTTTCTGTCTCCTGCGCCTTTGTGTCGAAGACACTGATCGAATTACTCAGAGTCCAGTTGAGATAGTGTTCTATCTCCTTTGTTTTCCCTTCTTTCATGGAATTCCAGAAATCTGTTAAACGATCTGTATTGCATCCAATGTTGTCTTTAAACCACTCCTGTATCTGAAAACGAAAAAACTCCCGGACTTCCTTGTTTGGGATAACCAATTTATAATCTCCTTGTTCTGTCATTCCCACTTGAGTCAGATATCCGGTTGTAAACAGTACGCTCCAGATATTGTCAATGCTGTTATCTATCTTGTCATATGTTAATTCCAAACGAACAAACTTTTCGATGGGTTCACCTGCTATCAAACGTTCGATTTCGTCTCGGGTTGTACGGTTCGCTATGGATACGAAACGTTTTACAAGCGCATTACCACTGCTGTTGATCCAATAACATTGCGGCAGTTCCCTCGGGCTTTCACAAAGCAGATCCACGTGGTTGATCACATCCCAGGGACAGTAGATATCAGCATCTCCAAAGCGATATCCATTATACCATTCCTTTATTTCCGACAAATGTGATTCCAGATGGTAATCTTTTAACAGTTTTTCAACTTCAGCTTCCGTGAATCCAAATTGTTCATCAAAGCGCACGTCCGTAATGGAGAGAATCTTGAAATTGTTAAGACCGGTAAATATGCTTTCCTTTGAAACCCGCAGGCATCCGGTCAAAACTGAAAACTGCAAAAATTCATTAGTTTTTAAAGCATCACCGAATAATGACCGGATAAGCGAAACCATTTCTCTGTAATAGCCGTTCTGGTATGCCTTATCGAGGGGAACATCATACTCATCTATTAGTATAATGACCTTTTGACCATAATGTCGAAATAATAACTCAGATAATGTCTGTAACGAGGACTCCAGTATGTCTTCATCCATAGAATATTTTCCATTATCCATACGGATCAGGGCAAGGTATCTTTCTTTTTCGTTTTCTGTCAGATTATCACTGTCTTGTAAAAAACGAAACCTCTCTGCTTCCCGTGCAATCAAATTGATAAGTTTTTGTGTTGCTTTTTCAAAGGAAAGACCATCTACACCCTTTAGGGTGAGGAAGATAACCGGAAACTGTCCGAAATATTTATTACATAGATCTTCTCTCAGCATGATATTCAGACCATCAAATAATGACTGGTCAGCACCAATTTCAAAGAAGCGGTGAAGCATGCTCATATTTAAGGTTTTTCCGAAACGTCGCGGCCTGGTAAATAGATTTACCTTTCCCCAGTTGTCAAGGAGCTGTTCGATCAGTTTTGTTTTATCTACATAATAGAATCCGGCACAGCGGATCTCTCGAAAATCTTCTATGCCAACTGGTAATTTCAACGTCATACAATCACACTCCTTTCCGAAATTGTGCATAATCTACGTTGTGCGTGTATTGATTGTACCATTTTAAGAAATGATTATCAAGGTGTTATGTTTACCTGTTCAGCACCGGAGAAACTACAGGTTTTCCATCTCTATCCAGCAACGGAGTTATTCCGCCCGCATATCCTGATTCAATATCCAGGCAAATGCTTTTGCTGTTCTCATATCCGGCTCCCGGTAATGATTACCCGAATTCCATTCCAATGTACAATCTACGCCGCATTTCTTAAGCCAATCATACCCGCTCCGGATGCAGTTTCCGACCTGTGCCATAACCGGATTTCTCGTCTTTTCCTCTTTGTCACCCAGACTCAGATAAACAGTTTTGCTCTTAATTTCATGTTCCCTCATATAATCAATAAATCCAGGAAACCAGACGGACGGAGATACCGCAGCAATTCCTGTAAACACATCTGTTTGGTATGCTGTCCATAAGGAAAACAGTCCTGCCAAAGAATAACCGCCAATATAGTATTTCTTTTTATCTGAACAAAGCATCAATATTTTCTCCAGCGTTTTAACTGCACCTCCACCAAAACCGCCATCCTTAAATACAGCCGGTGCCTTCCACGGCGAAAGCTCATCGTTCCAGTCATCAATTTCCACTGCGATATATTTGAAATCCGCGGAAGTTAACCTATGTATTTCCCTTACCTCGTTTTCTATCCATGAAAGTTCGTGCTTCCCGACAGGCTGGATCAGAACAATGTCCGATTTTCCATATTCATAAGTTTTCATCTATGCCTCCATCATACTTTAATTGATATCTGTAGTATAGCATTTTGCAATACTGCAATCAATGTAGGAATTTCGTGCTTCCGTAAGTATTTTTGTAAGTACAGCAGCCAAAGCAAAAGCCGGACAAAAAGAAAAGCAGGGACAATTGGGAACGATAAATCGCTTACGATGGACAGCCCTTGCATTCGGCTATATTCTTCCCACTACCGGGCGAATTCCGAACAGGCACCGATTAGAAATGTGTGCTACCAGGTGCGCAATGCAACAGGCACAGTGATAACACTGTGCCTGAAATACATTCTCTATTTAACAATCACCTTAACTACATTGGAATAAGCTCCCGTCGTGGCATAATTTCCATTCTCGTCACGGACGATTCCACGCATTTTAAAATAATAGGTATTATCTTTCTTTAAAGCCTTTGTGATGAAGTTCTTCTCCCCGTCTGTAAACTTCATCAGACGCTGATAACCTTTATCTTTTGCATTACGATAATAAATCACATAACTGCATTCCCCATCCTTATATGCTGCAAAAGCGCCACTCCAGTCAAGTCTTACCTTATGGCCGGAAACAGCCTTTCCTTTCAAAGACGGTGTTCCAGGCGCAGTAAAGCAGATTACCTGACTTTCACTATAATCCGAATAATAATTCTTTCCGTTTACACGATTGTAAGCACGAACAATGATCTTGTAACGCTGTCCTGCAGCCAGACCTTTCACTGTCATAGAAGTCAATGAATTCTTAACGTTTACACGTTTGATATTTTTTCCGGTTCTACTGTCCTGCACATAAACCACATAACCATCCGGACGAATTTTTTCTGACATCCATTTACAGGTAATGGATGAATCCGTTCTTCCTGTCACCTGTACCCCACTCACCATTGCAGGGAGAAAAACATTTACCTTTTTAATCTTTGATGGAATACTGTAATACTTCTTATTTCCATCTTTTGAATATCCCCGCACACTCAAATAGTAAGTACCCTTTGTTACATTTTTAAATGTGACATTTATGGTACTCTTGTCTTTCAGTTCGTATTTTTTTATACTCGGAACAGACTGAGAAACCTTCAATCCATTCCAACCATAATAAAGAAATTTTTCTTCCGGTTTGATTCCAAGTACATAATCGTATGCATATGCATGTTTATCCAGGTTTTTCAAAGTCACCGTTACTGTTGAACCCTTTACAGTAACTTTGGTGATTTCCGGCAGCACAGGCGTATTTACTTTAACCGTTGCTTTTTTCGGAGGACTCCATATTGTCCATGTTTTATCTTTTTTTAAGCCCCGGACTCTGATATAATAATCTCCTGCTTCCGAAAGATATGGAATTTCTACGACAGCATCCTTCATTTCAAAAGTTCGTATACTTTCTTCCCAAGCAGCAATCAAAGTACCAGGTATCTGTAACTCCACATCCTCTCCTTCATATGGCTCACCTTCTGCAACCTGATCCACTCTGTATTCATACTTCATAATATCAGTATTTTTTCCGGCGACAGATACATTGATTACATTTCCTGCTACAACTGGTTTGTTCACTTGAAGCACAGATATTTCTGTTACCTTTCCATTATTCTTGAAATTGATTCCCATTGAATCAGCATAGGCCTCCGCATAAGAACCTTTTTCTCCAATAATCGTAATACTATTTTCAATCCCCCAGAAAGCGGTTGCAGAGATCTCCTTTACATTTGAAGGAATATAAAGTTCTTTTAAGCTGTAGCAATTCTTAAATGCACCGTCATCAATTGACTCAACATTTTTTCCTATTTCCACCTTCTTCAACTTTGGACAATCACTGTAATCACTGGCTTCTATGCGGCGATAGCCATTCCCTGTATGCACATATTCCAGATTTTTACAATCACTTGCTATAAACTCCCCATCAATCTTTGTAATATGATCCGGAATAATAAGTTCACGAAGCATGGTACAGCGGAACATGCACAGATCGAAGCTTCCTATTATCTGTATTGTATCCGGAAATTCTACTCTCTCAATATCTTTTTTTGCCGCTATAAACTCAGTTACCGGTGTACCGTACAGCCCTCTTTTTACAGAAACAGCCCCTCTTAGTCCTTCAGCAAAATAATAAGGTTTGGGCCACTTAAAACCAGCCCAATACGAAACATTATCGACCTCTACTTCCTCATCACCATCTTCATTTACGGGACGTTCTTTTACTACCAGATTTATTTTTTCATTATCCTTAAGGTCATTGTAAATATAGGTGTAGCGATAGCACTCAACGGTAAGCCCCTCACAGCCATCGAAGATATTTTTTCCCACCTCAAAGAAGGCTGATTCTACAGATACTTTTTTTAATTTCGTACAATTCTGAAAAGCTTTGTCTGCTACAGAGTATACAAACAAGTCTTTCGTTCCGTCACTGACGTATTCTTTCAGCGTAAGATCCTCAGGCACTTCCTCTGTGTAGCCTACAATTCCACAGGTATCCCTTCCGGTATCTTTGCGGTATATTACTCCTTCGTAAACAAACTGATTCGAAGACAACTCTGTTTCCGCTGAAACAACAGGTTCTGAAGTCATATCCGGCACTTCCGATACGGATTCTGTTCCTACTCCGTCATCAAAAACATTCTCCAGCAAATCTTCTTCCACAAACGAATCTGCACTCCCGTCTGCCTGTCCAACTTCACCGCCATCTGTAAATGCTTCACTTCCGAATGCAGAAACAGGTGTCAAAGACATTGTCATTGCAAGTACCGTTACAAGAAAGGTTCTTTCCCACTTTTTTCTCAACATACTTTTGCTCCTTTCTGAAAATTATTCAGGGATTTTCTAATTACCCACCTCTTAATATCAAATAGTTACAGATTACATCTTTTCCCTCCTCTACTCCTTTATTAATTCATATGTGTTATATAGATATTATATATATATCACCTTATGAGTATCATGTCAATATAGTGTTTGTTTATTTATAATTGTTTTATAATTATTTCGTAACATTTTATTTTTGCTTAATTAATATTATTCAATCAGAAGTAAGACAAATTCGCCAAAAACAAATTCTTCCTTTATCCGGCGGGCTTCCTTTGATTCCCTTGCCCTTGCAGCTGACCCATCGTTGGAAGTCGGTTATCTGGTTGCCCTTCCGCGGATGCAGTATTATGAGACGCTGTCTCGCCAGATCTATCAGGTACTTCTAAATATTTCTATAATGTATTTTTATGAAGAATTATAGAATAAATCCAAAGAGACCATTTGTCTCTTTTGGTCTCTTTTCTGTCTCTTTTTTAAACCTAGTACATCGTTTCGTAAATAACTATACCAATCGCGTAGGATGCGGATTCGAGTGTGCTGGTATAAAAACGCAGGCGTAGCGGGCTACGCTGAGGCTTTTAGACCTGTGCAATCGGATTCGCAGACAAGTGAGTGGTATAGTTATTTCGAAAACGATGTACTAGTATTTTCAGGGTTTCTGTACTATAATGAAGATCAGAAAGAGATTATTATATCAAAATACTATTATAGTTTTCTCCCGGAAAATCAAATCATCTTCCATGAACTGGGAAATTCAGGCAGGGACGTTCTGATACTATTATGAAAAAGATGATCGAAGCCCAGGAAAGACAGATGTCCAGTGGTTCTCAGGGTGGACAGTACTAATCAGATAAGAACCTCACAGTTGAGGAGTTGACGAAAGAAAACCGATGGCGCTGACTGAAAAAACAGTCAAAGCCATCGGTTTTCTCCATGATTGATATTGTCTATTATTTTAAACGTTCTTTTCGTACAGAAATTCTTCCGGTAATGTAACCTTAAAGTCCCTGGCCAGTGCACGGAAATTATCAGGTGTGATAGTCTGGAGCTTTGTCGGTGACATGGACAGGATTTTTACCAGGATCTCTGCAGATTTCTCTACTGTATGAAGCAGACCAAAGGTAAGGTCAAAATCCTCGCCGGAACAGAACATTCCATGATGTGCCCAGATAACAACATCATATTTCTTCATTAACTCAGCCGTTTTTACTGCAATCTCCCGTCCGCCCGGAACCATCCATCCTACTACACCAACACCATCCGGAAATACTACCGGACACTCTGTGGCAGATTCCCATAGTTCTCTGGTAAATACTTTATCATCCAGAGGCAGCACAAAAGTCAGGGCAATGGTATTCGTTGTATGGGCATGATAAATAACACGATGCTTGCCATTTGTCAGTTTCTTTTTTACCTCATGATTCATCAGATGGGTAGGTAACTCACTGGTAGGCCTGCCGCCTTCTACCAGTCCCCAGCGTACTCTGTAATTAACACCTTTATCATCCAGTTCAATAATAGCCAGGCATACCTCCGGATCCTCAATAATATTTCGGAAATATTTACCGCTTCCCGTTACCAGGAAAAACTCTCCTGCCAGTCCCGGTACTTCTGTTCCAATAGGTTTCCATTCTCCGTTCTCATTCAGACGGGGACGAATCATCTCAACTTCCTCCGGTTTCAGACGATAGCTCAGATTACCACCATTTCGCTCATGCCAGCCCTGCAGGTAGCCATCGTTTGCCATTTTGATAAATCCCTGTACAAATTTTGAATCCAAAATTTTCATGATCGTTTCCTCCGCTTTTTATCCATCATATAATAATTTACTTGTTTTGATGCTGTTGTTTTATACCGTTGTTCAAATGTGGTTTTATTTGGTTTTATTAAGTATAAATTGTTTTTTTCTTACTTACAAGCTTATTATATATGGTTTTATGTGGTTTGTAAAGCGTTTGTTTTAAAAATACATCATGATTCCACATTTATCACGGAAATTCATCACTGTACGTATTTACCTGTAATTGCAAAGCCATGATCCATAGGTCCGCTTCCGGCACCCAGATCCAGCATGGCAGACAGAGCACCTGAAATGTAGTCCTTTGCCCGTTCTACAGAGGTTGGCAGATCATAACCCTTAGCCAGATTAGCTGCAATAGCGGAGGAAAGGGTACATCCGGTTCCATGTGTATTGGGATTATCAATACGTTTTCCCTCAAACCAACGATAGCCGTCTTTAAAGTACAGCAGATCATTGGCATCATTTAGCTGATGCCCACCTTTACATAAAACAGCACACTGATACTGCTGTGCAATCTGCCTGGCTGCTTCAATCATATCTTCCCCAGTATAGATTTTCATGCCAGTAAGCACTTCTGCCTCCGGGATATTAGGAGTCAGAACAGCTGCCAGGGGAAATAGCTCCTGTTTCAGAGTATCAACCGCATCCTCACTGATCAGTCTTGCACCGCTGGTTGCTACCATAACAGGGTCTACTACAATATTCCGGGCCTGATACTCTTTCAGCTTCCGGGCTATTACAGAAATCAGTTCACGATCTGATACCATTCCGATTTTCACTGCATCAGGAAAGATATCTGTAAACACACTGTCCAGCTCCTGTGCCAGAAACTCCGGTGTTGCATTGAAAATAGCGGATACACCTGTGGTATTCTGAGCTGTCAGTGCAGTGATCGCACTCATGGCATAAACACCGTTTGCCATCATGGTCTTAATATCTGCCTGGATACCGGCACCTCCGCTGGAATCACTTCCTGCAATTGTTAAAGCTGTTTTTCTCATTTTCATCTTTCCTGCCTTTAATTATTCTTCTCTTCTGTTATCTCTGCTGCAAGCATCCTGCAGGTTTCATTTTTCAGGCTTTCTGCTGCCTTCTTTATATCACTCTGGGCGTAAATAGCACTGATCACCGCAATTCCACAGATGCCGCTTCCAGCCAGTTCTCTTACATTTTCCTCAGTGATGCCGCCAATGGCAATAACCGGAATGGAAACCGCCCTGCAGATATCCTTCAATGTATCAAAAGATATTTCCTTGGCATCCGCCTTGGAATCTGTGTGAAATACAGCTCCTACTCCCAGGTAATCGGCGCCTCGCTCCTGGGCAAGAACTGCCTGCTCTACTGTCTTGGCTGTAACCCCGATAATTTTATCCGGCCCCAGCTTGGCCCGTACATCACCTGCCTCCATATCGCTCTGTCCCACGTGAACACCATCTGCGTTGATGGCAGCAGCAATATCCACATTATCATTTATTACAAAGGGAACCTGATATTCCCTGCAAAGCTTCTGTAGTTCTCTGGCTTCTTCCAGAAAATGTTCTTCATCCAGTTCTTTTTCCCGAAGCTGTAAAAAGGTTACACCGCCTTCCAGACTTTCTTTTACTACGGAATACAGGGTGCGTCCATTTAACCAGTGGCTGTCTGTAATAGCATACAGCTGCAGATTTTTTCTGTCTGCGTTTGTTTTTCTTTCCAAAATAATGATCTCCTTATAATTTTATTTTCAAATTTCTCAGATACTCTTTTTTTTCAGGAGAAATTCTCCTGCTCTCCAGTGCTTTCTGGATTGCTTTATTATGGGTCCATGGCTCCAGAATCTGCTTTTGTATGTAAGGAAGCGTTACCTCATACTGCTTCACCAACGCAATGCTGAAATACCATGCAACTGCCATTTTCACATAAAATTTTTCAGACTCTGTGTTTGCAACAAGTGAAAGCATTTCCGGGTCAAAGGCATCATCCAGATAGAAGCCAAGTAAAGTTACGATTCCAAATCGGACGGTATATTCATGATCACTTTGAAGCCATTTTTTTATCCTTTCATATATATAAGGCAAATGTTTTCTGAAGATTTTAGGGGACAGCATATCACAGGTTGCCCAGTTATCTACATAGGGCAAAAAACGCTCCAACTCTGCCAAAAAAGTCTCTATATCTTCAGGATAAAGCAAAGACAACAAAGCACCATGAAGGTTATTTTCTTCATAATAATCATGAGGCAGTTTTTGTATAAATTCTTTTGCTTCCGGCATTTGAAATATTTTTTTGGCATAACTTCGCAGATCTGGGGTGCGTACGCCGATGATCCTGTCACAGGAAATATTGGGCATTAATTTTGCATGGAATACCCGATAGCCCTCATCCTGTAATTCAAATAATCCACTGGTAATCATACTGTCATTCATATTTATTCCTGCCTTCACAAACATTTATTTCATATTACCTGATACATTATACCTTACTGTCATAAAAATAGCCAGTCCCATTTTTTGTGTATTATATACAAATATTCCGAAACAATTATTTGATATTTATATATTTATACTGGAAATTTTCAGATAGTAGTGTTATAATATTCACATGCAAAAAACTTCACAAAGGAGGGTTTGACTATGAGTAAACGTGTGATTACCATCAACAGAATGCTTGGCAGTAACGGACGACTGATCGGCAGGGCTTTAGCAGATGAGCTGGGATTTGCTTTTTATGATAGAGAGCTGATCGATATTGCTGCAAAAAAAGAAAATATCCCCCATGACCTGCTTGAAAAGGTAGATGAAAAAAGAGGCAGCCAATGGCGTTTTCCTATTGACCATGAACTGCAGCTGGACAGTGAATTTCATTTTGTTCCCATGAATGATGTACTCTTTGATCTGCAGCGTAAGATCATCCTGGAGGCAGCCCAGAAGGAGGATTGTGTCATTGTAGGCAGATGTGCCAATCATATCCTGCAGGATAATTGTCTCAGTGTATTTATTTATGCTCCTTATGATTACCGTGTCCAGACCGTAATAGAACGTACAGGCCGTGAAGAAAAAAGTGTTCAGAAGCTGGTCAAGAAAGTAGACAAGGAACGTCGCACCTACTATGAATATTTTACTGACAGAAAATGGACAGATCTGTCCCAGTATCATCTTTCCATTGACAGCAGTAAATTTGATCAGGATACTATTGTAAAAATGATCAAGCTTGGTCTGTAAATGCCAGCTGACAGCATTTTACATTCCATAGCCAAAATAAAACAGGCAGAAGGAATTTCCTTACCGGAAATTCTTTCTGCCTGTTTTTATACTTATAATCATAGCATTATGCTTATCACATTTCACTTACAGAAGACAGTATTTTTCTTAATTTGCTGCCATAATCCTTTCCTGCTGCCCAGCCGCCGCCATAGGGGTTTTCCTGGATCCCCAGCCACTCCACATAAGGAGCAGTTTCTCTGGTTACATAGTCAAAGCGCTCATCTACGCATTCCTGATTCAAAGCTTCGGAGGATGCATAAGCCTTCAGATGCTGTACCTGTGCCCGCAGTCCTGTACGGACATCAGGGAAAGCATTTCCCTTCACTCCGTTTCCGGTTGTTCCCAGTCCTGCAAAATTAAACTGGGTAATCTCAGAATCGCCACCATAAGACAGCCATCCGGTTTCCAGCATGGATTGTGCAAATACCACCTCTCCACGGACATTTTCAGCATTGGCTTCCTCAATGATAATATTACAGAAGGTCTCAATATCCGGTGCCCCACCTGCCCCCAGTGCCTCCTCAGGATAAGGAATACCCTGCTCATTATACAGAGAACACATGGCATCTGCTGTTACAGTGGTTCCACCCATAATCGTATAATACCCATAGGTGTTATCTGTGGGATCCTCATTGGAAATCACTGTATCTGAGGATTCTTCCAGATATTCAGGCTTTGATATCTGTCCTTCCCCTGAATGATCCGGTTCCTGACTGTTATCCGATAGTGTCTGATCCTGCCCGGCACTTACGAAAGCAGGTGCCCCGAACATCAGGGCACCTGTCATTGTCATAAGCAGCCAGAAATATTTTCCCGGCACTTTTTTCATCTTATGCGTTT
>OLPO01002308.1_pt1 | contig 12036 bp, 8 predicted proteins | sample 1672831 | NCBI WGS metagenome assembly OLPO01 (sample SAMEA3136728, study PRJEB25190) | human gut metagenome
AGGCCGTGAGGACAGCCCCGCCCCGTGTGCCCGGTTGGGCGCACGGGGCGTTTTATTGGTTGTGAGAAACAACGTTTCCCAATACGAATGACAGGCGTAACTCCATATCGGAATGGGCCGTTGCGAGCAAAAACGCGTCTGATGCAGAATTACCTGAGATTTAGGTTTTTGGACGGACAAAAACACCTTCCAAAATGCCTAAATCTCAGGTAATTCTGCAGCGTCCATTTGCGCTCAAACTTGTCCGTTGGACCAAAGTGCAAAACCGCAGGTAAGCACCTCGCGCGAAGACGGCAACCCTACCACCCTTTCCGAAGCCGCCAGAGCAAAGACCCATTATCGGCAAAACTCTGCAATATGGCCGTATTCTGCTCGCAGGCAAGACGGAACTATCCCCACCAGCTGCTTCCAAGCAACAGAAAGCGAGACTTCCCTTGCCTTTCGGGGAAATCAGCTCTGGTTGTAACAACCCTCTTCCCAAGAAGCCGCGCCAGCAGCTTGGCAACGCGATCAAACTCCGCCGTCCCGTAGACCTGGCCGCGCGTTAGGGTGACCACTTCGTATCCCATCCCAAGAAGTGCCGTACGACGTCGAGCATCACTCGCTATGCGCTCGGGCCCGGTGTGGTTCTGATCGCTGTCGTATTCCACGACGACACGTCTCTCAGGCCAGAGCAGGTCAGGCACGATCTGTCGACGACCTGCGACGCGCCGCAAGTCGCCCGCAACTTCCAGGCGATGATTCGATAGCGGCACAGGCAACCCATAACCGCCAAGCGCTGAGGGCAGGCACAGCAACAGGACGACCGCAGCCTCCATCGGCGAAGCCAACCCCTCCGGAACAAAGGGCAACACACGACGAAGGGCGCCTGCCCCATGGATTCCATTGCAACCCTCGAGGTAGCGGACTAACCTTCCCCTATTCCATTGCAGACCAGGCCCGCGAAAGCCGTCGCCCCCACGGGTTGCCGAGTATCCGCCGCACAGCTCTGCGGCGATGGCGGCAAGCCTCACCTCCGGAACGTCGCGTGACAGCTGCAGGAGACACGCCGGCGGAAGGCTCACAAGCACGCCGGGAGCGACACTCGCGAACGATCCCGACAGACCGTCGTGAACGCTTCCCCATTGCCTGCAGAGAAGAACATCGGAATTGCGACGCTTCCCAACAGAGTCAACCAGCACCGAGACCGGTCGCGACAGCTCCCCCAGCCAGGCACGATCCTCGAACCTTGCCCGCAGCTCACCCTCGTTCGCCGTGACGTCAGCAGGCAGGCACGAGTACGTCCTCGTGCCAAGAGACAGGAATCCCGCCCCCACCAGGCGGAGAACCTCCAACGCACTCTTATGTCCCAGCACGATCGTCATGGCCGCCGTCTACCCGCATCCAGCCAGGGACAGACACGCGATTTCCCGCAGACGGCACTTCTCCGCACCAAATGCGCCCAACAATCCGTCAGGCCCATCCGACACCACGCGTCACTGCCGAGAAGCACCGCGCACACGGCGACTCCGTCCCATCCCTTCCCGCCAAAAAGGAGAGGGCCCCTTCCTGGGAAGGGGCCCTCCGCGCAGCGACCGTCGCAGGCGCAGGCAACCACGCGCCAGCCGCCTACATCAGCTCGCAGACCTTACGCGCGAAGTCGACGGGATCGGTGGGCATGATGCCCTCGACCAGCAGGGCCTGGTCGTACAGAAGGCCCGCATACAGCGAGAGCTTGTCCGTGTCGGACGCCTCGTGGGCGGCCTGGAGCTTCTCGAAGACGGGACTCTGGGCGTTCAGCTCGAGCACGCGCTGGGCCTTGGGGGCGTCACCGGCGGACGGACCGCCGGCAAGCACGCGCTCCATGTCGAGCGAGATCGGGCCCTCGGAGCTGATTGCCGCGGGCGCGTCGGCCAGACGAGCCGACACGACGACCTTCTCGACCTTGTCGCCAAGGGCATCCTTAATGGCCTTGACCAGGTCCTCGTTTGCCTTGGTGGCCTCCTCGGCGGCCTTCTTCTCGTCGTCGGTGGCAAAGTCGACGTCGCCGGCGCTCACGTTCTTGATCTCGAGCGCACGGTCCTCGACCTCGGGCTCGGCACCGTCTGCCACGGCCTTGGCGGCAGCCTCGCGCGCGGCATCGTCGTCGTAGCGCTTGGGCAGACCCTTGGCCTGGTAGGTTCGCATGGCCTGGAACATGAACTCGTCGACGTCCTCGGTGCACAGAAGCACGTCGTAGCCGTGGTCGAGCGCCGCGCGCACGGCGGGCATCTTGGCCAGGCGGTCGCGCGAGTCGCCAGCGGCGTAGTAGACGGAGGCCTGGTCGTCGGGCATGGCACGGGCGTACTCGGCAAGGGTCACCAGCTTGCCCTCGCGCGCGCTCCAGAACAGCAGCAGGTCGGCCAACTCGTCGGCCTTCATGCCGTAGCTGGAGTAGATGCCGTACTTCAGGCCACGGCCGAAGTTGCCGAAGAACTCCTCGTAGGCATCGCGCTCGTCGTCGCGCATGGCACCGAGCTCATCGGTGACCTTCTTCTCGACGCGGCGGGCGATGGCGCGCAGCTGGCGGTTCTGCTGCAGGGTCTCGCGCGAGATGTTGAGGGTGACGTCCGGCGAGTCCACGATGCCGCGCACGAAGTTGTAGTAGTCCGGCAGAAGGTCGGCGCACTTCTCCATAATCAGCACGTTGGAGCTGTACAGCGCCAGGCCCTTCTCGTAATCCTTGCTGTAGAGGTCGAACGGGGCCTTGCCCGGGATAAAGAGAAGTGCGTCGTACTCGAGCGCGCCCTCGGCGTGGAAGCTGACGGTGCGCGCGGGCGCCTCCCAGTCGTGGAAGGTGGACTTGTAGAACTCGTCGTAGTCGGCCTGCTCGACGTCGGACTTGCGCTTCTTCCAGATGGGGGTCATCGAGTTGAGGGTCTCGAGCTCGGTGTAGTCCTCGTACTCGGGCTTGTAGTCGTCGCCGGCGTCGTCGGGCTTGGGCTTCTGGCGGCTCTTGGTCACGAGCATCTGGATTGGGTGGCGAACGTAGTTGCTGTACTGGCGGACGAGGTCCTTGAGGGTCCACTCCTCCAGGTATCGGCCGTAGTTCTCGCCATCGTCGTCGCCTGCCGCCGCGACGTCGTCCTTGAGGGTGAGGATGACGTCGGTGCCGCAGTGGTCGCGCTCGGCGTCCGCGATGGTGTAGCCCTCCAGCCCGTCGCTCACCCACTCGTGCGCGACGTCCTCGCCGTAGGCACGCGTGACGACGCGAACCTGCTTGGCGACCATGAACGCGGAGTAGAAGCCCACGCCGAACTGGCCGATGATATCGACGTCGTCACCCTGCCGGTCGACGTTTTGCGCCTTGAATTCCTCGGAGCCGGAGTGCGCGATCGTGCCGAGGTTCTCCTCGAGGTCGACGGCGGTCATGCCCAGGCCGTTGTCCGAGATGGTCAGCGTGCGCGCGTCGCGGTCTGCCGTGATGCGGATGGCCAGGCCGTCCTGATCGATCTTGACGTCGGGGTCGGTAAGGCTGCGCAGGTAGAGCTTGTCCTCGGCGTCGGAGGCGTTGGAGATCAGCTCGCGCAGGAAGATCTCCCTGTTGGTGTAGATGGAGTTGATCATGAGGTCGAGGAGCTTCTTGCTCTCGGTCTTGAACTTGCGCATATGAGCTGCCTTTCGTTTGTTGCGCGCGGGTCTTCGCCTGCCGAGAAGGACCGTCGGGCCGAGTCGTCGGCCGCTTGGGCCACAAGCTGACGGCACTTCTCGGCAGCGTACGGCATCGATGCCAAAACCTGCCTATGTGTGACTTAGGTTTTATAACCCAAATGCGCACAGGTATACACCCACCACCGATTCGGCACGCAACCTGGCGGTGTCATTACGTGCGGATTCGGTGTCATGTGCCCCCTTGCGGTAAAATCCAAGGGCCCACGCGTGGACAACGTGCGCTCGCAGGCGGGACAACAGCGGCTCGCGAGTCGCCAGACGGACCGCATGACCTGCGCGTCTTTCGCGTGGCCGCCCTGACCACGGCTCCAGGAGGAACATGTTCGGATCGAGCACCAAAACGCGCGTCGCCACAGTCGCCCTCGCGGGCGCGCTCGCGACCACGCTCTCGCTCGGACTCGCCCCGCACGTCGCATGGGCCGAGTCCCTCGAACAGCTCGAGGAGGCCGCCATCAAGGCCTCCGACAAGTACCAGGCCGCTCAGGACAAGCTAGACGACCTCAACAAGAAGATCGAGGACAACAACAAGAAGGTCGACGACCTCGAGGCGCAGCTGCCCGAGCTTCGCGAGAAGTGCAACGTGGCGATCAAGTCCAGCTACAAGATGCAGCGCGGCCAGTCCAGCCTCCTGTCGCTCATCCTGTCGGCCGACGACTTCAACGAGTTCGTCACCATGCTCAGCTACATGGATGCCGTCAACTCGGCCAACGTCGACGGCATCGAGAGGCTCGCCGAGGCCGAGGCCGACCTCAAGAACACCCAGAAGGCGCTCAAGGCCGACAAGGCCAAGGTGACCGAGGAGACGCAAAACGCCAAGGCCGCCTACGACGACGCCCAGGCAACCGCCTCGGCCGCACGCCAGAAGGCACAGCAGGACGCGGCGCGTCGCAAGGCCGCCTACGAGGCCGAGCAGGCGAAGAGGAAGGCGGAGGCCGCCAAGAAGGACGAGACGATGAAGGACGACTCCGTCGCCGGCGGCAACGCCTCCAACAACTCCGGTTCCAACCAGTCGCAGACGACCGTCACCGAGCCCGTGCCCGCGAAGCCCTCGAGCAAGCCGACCGGCAGCTTCAAGTACGTGCTGGCCTCCACCTACGGCGAGGGCGACGGCTTCATGTGGGGCACCACCGCCTCGGGAGACACCGTCACGCCGACGTCGATGGGCGTCGCCATGAGGACGGTCCCCCTGGGCACCACGATCGAGATCTCCTACCATGGAAAGACCGTCACCGCCGTCGTCAACGACCGCGGCCCCTTCGTCGGCGACCGCCAGATCGACCTGCAGCCCGCGGTCGCCCGCGCGCTGGGCTTCGACGGCGTGGACACCGTCGGCTACCGCATCATCTAGCGCCCGACCCAACCGGATGCGTCAGGCCCCGTCACGGCAACGGTCGTGACGGGGCCCATTCATAGCACTTCTCTACCCATGTCTTCTCTACCTGCGGCGACGCTCCCGCATGATGTCCCACACGATCCAAAGGCCGATGCCAAGGGCCACGAAGTAGCCGAGAAAGCCGATGATCGGGATGCCGAAGATGACGGGCCTGATGCGGGCGTAGTAGACGACCGACGAGCCGATGAACAGGCCCGCGACCACGATGCCCATCGTCAGCCTGTTGGCGGCATGGGCAAGATCGCTTACCGGGTCCTCCGAGCCCGCGATGCGGATGTTGGTCGTGAGCTGCCCGCGGGTGAGCATGCGCATGGCCTGGCGCGACTCGCTTGCGGCGCCCAGGACGCCATGCAGCGCCGCGCGCGACTCGAGCGCGGTCTGACGCGCCTCGTCGGACAGCACCTGCGACGGTGTCTCGTGCGCCTTGAGGTGCCCGCGGATGATGTCAATCATCGAGACCGACGGGATGAACTCGTCGAGCACGCCCTCCAGCGTCACGAGGCTGCGCGCGAGCATGGTCACAGTGCCGGGAAGCTCGATCCCGTTCTTGCGCGCCATCTGGACGACGGCCGACACGAAGGCACCCAGGTCGAGCTCGGAGAGGCTCTGTGTGCCAAAGTCGTCCACGATCGCATCGAGGTCCGAGAGCAACCTGGCGTGGTCGACCTCGGTCGTGTCGGTGTTTACCGAGAAGCGCAACAGCCCGTCCTTCAGCCTCGACGAGTCCCTCTCGGCGACGGCGAAGACTATGTCGCGGATGGCGCCGCGGTCATGGGCGGACAGACGCCCCATCATGCCCAAATCGATGAAGGCGATCTTGCCGCCACTGATGATGAGGTTGCCCGGATGGGGGTCGGCATGGAAGAAGCCGACGTCCAGAATCTGGCGGGCGTAGTTGTCTACGAGCTTGGTGCCGATCTCGTCCAGGTCGTAGCCGGCCTCACGCAGGGCATCGACCTCGTAGATGGGGATGCCGCGCACGTACTCCATCACGACCACGTGCTCGGTGCACAAGTCGAGGTAGGGCTTGGGGCACGTCACAAAGCGCACGCCGGCGTTGTCCTCGCCGAACTCGTGCAGGTTGCGGGCCTCGACGTTGAAGTCGGTCTCCTCGCGAAACGACGTCCACAGCTCCTCGATCACCGAACGGACGTCGAGGAACTGCTCGTCCGCCAGGAAGTGCGAGGCACGCCGCGCGATCGAGCGCATGATGTCGATGTCTTGTGCCATGACCTCGCGGACGCGGGGCCGCTGCACCTTGACGGCCACGTCGGTGCCGTCCACCAGACGCGCGATGTGCACCTGCGCGACCGAGGCGGAACCCAAGGGCTCTGGCTCGATCGCGTCGAAGATCTCCTCCAGCGGGCGGTCGTACTCCTCGCGCAGGGCGGCGAGCACCGTCTCGTAGGGCATGGGCTCGACGTTGGTACGCAGCTTGCTCAGCTCGTCGCAGAAGCTTTGCGGCAAGATCTCGGAGCGCATCGACAGGATCTGCCCCGCCTTGACGAAGGTGGGACCCAGCTCCTGCAGCATCAGGCGCAGGCCCTCGGGGGTCAGCCCGCGGGCCACGTCATAGTGCGAGACGATCTCGACGATCTGCCCCAGCCTCCTATAGCGAGAAGAGCGCGTGGACCCAAACTGCGCCGAGGCGGACGAGCGGCTGCCACCGAACAGGCCGATGGTGTCGGACGCACCCGCCCCCGCGGGCCTCCTCGCGTTGTCGGACCCGCCTGCCACGGGCACGCTACTCGGCGTCGGAGGCGGAAGGCTCGGGTGCGGCGTCGGCCTCGACCTCGACGGTCACGGGCTCGGCGTCCAGGTCGGCCGCGACCTTGGCGACCTTCCGCGCGTAGGCCGCGCGCTCCTCGGGCGTCATCGCGCTCAGGTGGGCGCGCAGCAGCGCGTCGACACCGTCGGACGCGGTCTGGCGTGCCTTGCAGGTGAGCTCCTCGTTGAGGGCCTTACCCTGCTGGACGGTCAGCTCGCCCTTCTCGACAAGGTCGTTGATCACTTGGGTGCCCTTCTCGGCGGTGGTAGCCACGGCCCCCACGCCCAAGAGGAACATCTTGCGGACTCCGCTGCCAAGGTCGATGCCGGACATGGCTATGCCTCCTCACTCGTCGCCGCGACGCGGCGGGCACGTCCCGCGACCATGGCGGGGCGCACCGTTCTCGTTGAGGCTAATCTACCCGTCGGCGCGAGTCTGATTCCCCAGAAGCGCGTCGGCGACCTCGTCGGCCGTCCGCGCGATGGCGGCAGCCCCGGCGTCCGCGAGCTCGGCCTCGGTGGCGGTGCCAAACAGGACGCCCACGCAGGGCATGCCCATCTGCGCCGCGCCCTCGACGTCGTAGAAGCGGTCGCCCACCATCACCGCGTCGTCCGCCGAGCAGCCCAGGCGCTCCAGGGCGTCGCCGATGATCGTGGCCTTGGCGCCGCGCCCGTCGCGCACCTTGCCCACGACGGCGTCGAACTTGTCCCAGATGCCCAGCTCACGCACCATACGCTCGGCCTGCGAGGCGTTCTTGGACGTGGCCACGGCCAGGTGGCGGCCATTGGCGCGCAGGACGTCCAGAAGCTCGCCCATCCCGTCGAACAGCGGGAAGGTCTCGGGGCCCTGCACGTTGTAGATGGCGCGGTAGCGACGCGTGATCTCGGCCGCGTCGTCCTCGGAGACGCCGTAGACCATGCTGAACGCCGCCGGGAAGGGAGACCCCACCAGGCGCTTGGTGTCGCCGATCTCGTCGTCCGTCATGCCCCACTCGCGCAGCACCTCCGTGGCCGTCGAGGTGATGGACGGCATGGTGTCGGCAAGCGTCCCGTCAAAGTCGAACAGCACGTACTTGCGCTCGCTGATCGCCGGCGACCAGACGTTCTTCTCGGCATTGCGCTCGTCCTGCGGCTCGTTTGCGATGTCAGCCATCTTACTCCCCACTCTCGTTCGCTGCGTTCGCACGTCCAGAAGGATAGCGGACGCAAGCCGTGTTGCATGTTAGGGTACGTATCGAGAAGGGCGCGGGCTCGCTGCGCCCACCCGTGTATGCTGTGCGGAACCCGTCGCGCAAATGCGCCACAACCGACGCCGCGCGATGCCCACGACCTGCACGAACGTTGCCAAGGAGCCAAACATGCGCGTCCCCCCCATCCCCTGCCTGCGCCCGAACCCCGAGGTCGCGAGCGAGTTCGCCTCCCTGCCCTACGACGTGTTCGACCGCGACGAGGCGCTGTCCTACGTCCGGGAGCACCCCAAGTCGTTCCTGGCGATCGACCGACCCGAGACGCAGTTCGGCCCCGAGCAGGACATGTACGCCCCCGAGGTCTACGCCAAGGCCAACCACCTGCTGGGCGAGCGCATGCTCGACGGCACGCTGCTGTGCGACACCAAGCCGTGCTACTACGTCTACCGCCTCGCCATGGGCGACCACGCCCAGACCGGCGTCGTCGCCGGCTGCGAGGTCGACGACTACCTCGACGGCACCATCAGGCGCCACGAGAACACCCGCGCCGAGAAGGAGCGCGACCGCATCGAGCACATCTCGGCGCTGTCGGCCCAGACCGGCCCGATCTTTCTCACCTACCGCGACCAGCCTGTGCTCGACGCGATCATCGCCGCCGCGACCTCGGGCAAGCCGCTGTACGACTTCGTCGACGAGCAGGGCGTGCACCAGAGCGTCTGGCGCATCGCCCGTCCCGAAGCCGTCGAGGCCATCCGAACCATGTTCGACGCCGCCGTGCCGGCGGCCTACATCGCCGACGGGCACCACCGTGCCGCCTCGGCCGTGAAGGTGAGCCTCGCGCGCCGCGAGCAGGCGGCCGCCAAGGGCGACCCCGACGACGCTGCCGAGAAGCCCTATGACCGCTTCCTGGCGGTGCTGTTCCCGTCCAACCAGCTCGAGATCCTCCCCTACAACCGCGTCGTCGCCGACCGCAACGGCCTGTCCGTCGAGCAGCTGCTGGACGCGGTCCGCGCGGCGGGCTTCTCGGTCGCCGAGGCCGACGAAGCCGTCGAGCCCACGCGCCACGGCCAGACGGGGCTGTACGCAGGCGGCGCCTGGTACGACCTACGGCTCGATCCCGCGCGAATCCCCGACGACCCCGTGGCCTCGCTCGACGCGTCGCTCGTGCAGGACCTGATCTTGGGGCCCATCCTGGGGATCGACGACCCGACCCGCGACCCGCGCATCAGTTTCGTGGGCGGCGTTCGCGGCACCGGCGAGCTCGAGCGCCGTGCCGGCGACGAGGGCGTGGCGCTCTCGATGCATGCCACCGCAATCGACGAGCTGCTCTCGGTCGCCGACGCCGGGCGCCTGATGCCGCCCAAGTCCACCTGGTTCGAGCCCAAGCTGCTCAGCGGCCTATTCATCAGGCAGATATAGCGGTTCGCATGCGCAGGCCCACGGCACAAGCCCTCGCGACGCTGCTCGCGGCCGCCCTCGGGGCGACCGCGGCCGTGGCATGCGTGCGTGCCGCCATGGGCCGCCTGGGCAAGGTGCGCGGCGAGGCGTCGCCCGGGACCGACGCCGGCAACACCCCAACGCCGGGGACCGACGCCGGCGACACCCCAACGCCAGGCACCGACACCGGAGACGCCGACGGCGCAGACGACACAGCGCCCAAGGCAGACCCCGGCCACGACGCCCCGACCACCCAGAAGGACGCAGGGCCCGACGGCGCAGACGACACCGACGAGGACAGCTACGACGAGCTGATGTCCGCCGTCGCCCACACCCCGGACCCGATAGGCGCCCTGCGCGCCACGGTCGACGACATCCGAAGGCGCGAGGCCCCCACCACGGCAGAGCTGACGCTCGCCCGCTGGCTGGAGGAGGCCGGCCTCATGGCCGACGGCGTCGACATGCCGCACCTGGCCCTCGTTCGCCTCGGGCGCACCAAGCTCTACTACCTCGGCATGCTCGACAAGAGCGTCTCGGTGGCCGCCCTCGGTAAGATCCTCGCGATCGAGGCGGCAATCAACCGCATGCGCCACGCCGACATGCTGCTGGACGACCTGGCGGACGCCAGCGAGAGGGACATCTACCGCTGCACCCACGCCCTCACGCAGGACATCTGCGCGCAGGCGCCCCACGTGACCTCGGAGGCGTTGGCCAGCCTGGTCGCCGAGAACGACGAGCAGGACGGCGAGTGGGCCCTCCGCGCACGCCTGGCCGCACAGATCGAGGGCTGGCACCTCCCCCACCGCCTGGAGGCCCGCTACCGCTGCGACGCCGCTGCCGGACGCGTCGCCATCGAGTTCAAGGTCACCCCCACGGCCGCGTTCCCCAAGTCGGAGTGGTCCGACGAGCTTGGCCGCGTCGTACGCCTGAGCCGGGAGATGCGCCGCCGCGAGGCGGCCGACTATGCCCTGCGCGTGGGACTGTTGCTCGCAACCGGCGCGTTCTGCTCGTCCGGGCGCGTGTCGCGGGTGTGCGTGGCGGGCGTGCGCGACGACGCCACGGGCCACAGGTGCCTTCTGTCGGCCGAGTTCGACAGGCGCAGGTTCTGCTCGCTCGACCTGGGCGACATGCGCTGGCCCGTCCAGGCATACACCGCCCTCGGCGCGAGCGTGAGCATGGGCGACGACGGCGGCCTCGCGCCCGTCGAGCAGACCTGGTCGCTCGACGACGAGCGCTTCTGCCCCAGCGAGCGCCAGCAGGCGGTCGAGCTCTCGCTGCGGCCCCTGTCTCCCAGGCATGCCCGGGCGCTGGGCTGCGACACCGCGATGGGCATGGGGATCGACACGATGGCGGGACTTGCCGAGTTCGCCCGCAATGCCGCGCGACTGTGCGGGGGCTCGTGCGAGTCGCTCGTCTCGGGCCTGCTCGCACTGGCACGCCAGACCGAGGACCCCGACTGCGCGATCGCGGCACGACGCTGCGCCAGGCTCCTGGTCTCGGGCGACATCGACCCCGACGACGGCCTGACCGTCGAGCAGGAGCTGATGTACGGCAACGGCGCGGTCCGCATCCTGTCGCAGGGGATACGCGAGGCGGCGGACAAGCACGTCGAGCAGGCCATCAACCACATGCTCGAGGTCACCGACATGCTCAAGCCGCGCAAGATACCGGGCGTGACCTGGCACGCGTTCAGGACGTACGCCGAGCGACTCGTCTACAACAGGCTGCTCGCCGTCGACGGCGAGGACCTGCGCCTGGCGCCCGCCACGCTCACCGAGGCACACCTCGGCCTGTCCCTGCTGCTGCCGTCCATCGACCGCAAGGACGACGCCGATGACCATGCCCGCCAGGCGGCGGCCCTCTCCCCCATGGACGAGCGCGCCTGCCTGCGCGTCGTTCGCGCCATCGAGGACTCGGGCGACCTCGAGCGCGCCGCGGCCGAGGCGCGCGACTTCCTGCGCATAGCGCACACGCCCGAGGCGATCGGCGTAACCTACTACCGCCTTGCCTACCTGCGCTGGCAGCTCGGCGACACCTTCGCCGCCGAGGCCTGCTACCGCGCGAGCATCAACTGGCCCTCGACCGTCACCGCCCACGCCCTGATCGAGCTGCACACGCTTCTTGCCGCCTGCGGGCCCCAGCTCTCGGACCTTCCTGTCGAGAAGGGCGTCGCGTTTGTTCCCGACAACTCGCCGACGGCGAAGAACTCCAAGGTCGCGGGCCCACCGCGCGCAGACGACCCCGTCGGCGAAGCCCTGCGCTCCTGCGACATCCCCGTCGCCCCGACATCCGATGTTCTCGAGGCCCTTGCCGAGGGCGCACGCGCGGCCGCCGACGAGGGCATGTTCCCCGTCGCCCGCGCGCTCACGCTCGCCCTCGCGGGCCTCACACGCGATGACGCCGTCTACGACATCGCCAACTCGCTCGAGGGCGCACCCGACAGGCTCTAGCCATCTGCTCCCCGCAAGCCTCGCCCGCAGGAACCACCCCTTCGCGAGAAGTGCCGATGCTCCCGAGCCGACGCAAAAGCGTCCGCGGCGCTTAGTCCCACGGACGCCTTTC
>OLPO01002310.1_pt1 | contig 12028 bp, 8 predicted proteins | sample 1672831 | NCBI WGS metagenome assembly OLPO01 (sample SAMEA3136728, study PRJEB25190) | human gut metagenome
TTTTGTGAACAAAGTTCACAGAAAACCTGAGAACCTTGTTGCGAAATCATGAGATTACATGTTTTTTACGCATCACGAAGCGTATTGCTGTAAACGAAGTAAGCAAAAAACACAGATTACCAAAAGGCATTCCGCAAAATATACCGCAAAGTACAACGTACAGATTACCCAAATTTTCTTTTAAATCCCCGCCAGCTCCAGGAAATCCTCCTCCGACAAAATCGGGATTCCCAGTTCCTGAGCCTTCTTGTTCTTGGAAGAAGCAGATGTTTTATCATTATTGATCAGATAGTCTGTTTTCTTTGTTACAGAGCCGGTCACCTTACCGCCGCGGGCTTCGATAAATTCCTTTGCCTCAGAACGGTTGGAAAAATGCTCCACACTGCCTGTAATAACAAAGGTTTTCCCTGCAAAAACCTGTTCTGCTGAAGTCTCCTCATGAACCAGATGAAGATGACTGAGCAGATGATCCAGCTTCTGATTATTCTCTGCGCTCTTAAAATAATCAGCCATACTTCCGGCGATTACCGGACCGATTCCTTCAATCGAGCTGATCTCTTCTTCATCCGCATGGCGGATTTTCTCTATATCATCGTCAAAATATTTACAGATCACCTTGGCATTTGCAAGACCGATACCTGTAATCCCAAGACTGTAGATCACCTTGGCAAGAGTAGTTTTTTTCGCTTTCTCCAGACTCACCATCAGATTATCAAAAGACTTCTGACCAAATCCTTCCATTTCTACGATCTGATCTTTATATTTTCCAATTTCAAAAATATCACCAAAATTATGAATAAATCCCATTGCAATAAACTTCTCCAGAGTTGCCTCTGAAAGTCCGTCAATATTCATGGCATCACGGCTGGTAAAAAGGCTGAAGGACTTAATCTTCTTGGCAACACAGTCCGGATTCATGCAGTATAATGTCTCCACATCGTTTTCCTTGCGGATACGCGCCTCCCGGCCGCACACCGGACATTTATCCGGAATTACCAGATTGCCGCTTCTTGTAAGATTCTCCGCAATCTGGGGAATGATCATATTGGCTTTATACACCTTAATGGTATCTCCAATTCCAAGCTGCAATTCCTTCACAATACTGATATTGTGCACGCTGGCACGGCTTACTGTAGTACCTTCCAGCTCCACTGGTTCAAAAATTGCAACCGGATTAATCAGTCCGGTTCTTGACGGACTCCATTCCATATCCACCAGCCTGGTTTCCCGCATTTCATCCGCCCATTTAAAAGCAAAGGAATTTCGCGGAAATTTCGCAGTACTCCCCAAAGACTCCCCATAGGCGATGTCATCATAGGTCACAACCAGTCCGTCTGATGGAAAATCGTTGTTTACAATTGTCTTGGAAAAATAATCCATGGCTTCATCCAGACTTTCAGAGGTAACCACCTTATATTCCACCACCTCAAAGCCCTGTTTCTTCAGCCAGATAAACTGCTGCTCCCTGGAATTAGAAAAATCCACATCCTGTGCACTTACCAGGGCAAAGGCATAAAAACGCACATTTCGTTTCGCCGTAATCTCGTTATTCAGCTGACGCACGGAACCACTGCAAAGATTCCGCGGGTTCTTATATTTGGCATCTGCATCACCTATAGTCTCGTTGATCCGCTCAAACTCAGAATAAGTGATAATCGCTTCACCCCGAAGCACCAGCTGACCTTTATAAGGGATGCGAAGAGGAATATTCTTAAACACTCTGGCATTGTTGGTAATAACCTCACCTACAATTCCATTCCCCCTTGTTACCGCTTTCACAAGCTCACCGTTCTCATAAGTAAGAACAATGGTCAGACCATCCAGCTTCCAGGATAAAAGGCATTTGTGATTTCCTATAAATCCACGAAGCACTTCCCTGTCTTTTGTCTTATCAAGGGATAGCATGGGGCTTGGATGTTCTTCCTTCGGAAGTTCATTAACTGCCTCGTATCCTACACGGACAGTAGGACTATTTGTGAGTACAGTGCCGGTTTCTTTTTCCAGCTGCTCCAGCTGGTCGTACAGGCTGTCGTACTCCTGATTGCTCATGATTTCCCTGTCTTCCTGGTAATATGCCTTCGCGGCCTGATCCAGCTTTTCTACCAGTTCTTTCATTCGCTGTAGAGAATTTTCCATGATGTCCTCCTGTTTTACTGTTATAATTACTGCAAGCAGACTTCCTCTGTGAAACAGACTGCCTTTTTTCTGAAATAGTGCGGGAAGCAGCTGGCTTATTTTGCCTTTTTTCTTCTGGAATTGAAGAAAAGGGAATGCTGTCTCTTCCCTGTTTTTGGGAAAATACAGGCACACTGTCCTGCCTTCTGGCTGCGGGAAGCTGGGAGGAATCTGCAATTCCACGTTCCAACTTCTTCCACTCCTCCTGGGTGGCTTCTCTGTACCCGCCCTCTTTCAGGCCATCTATTGTCAGTTCCATGATTCGTACGCGCTTCAGACTAAGCACCTGATATCCCAGATATTCACACATTCGGCGGATCTGCCGGTTCAATCCCTGGGTGAGAATAATCCGAAAAGAATTTCTCCCTGTTTTTTCCACAAAACACGGACGGGTAATGGTATCCAGAATAGGAATTCCAGATGACATTTTTTTCACAAAGTCACTGTCAACTGGCTTATTTACAGTTACCAGATATTCCTTCTCGTGGTAGTTCCCCGCACGCATGATCTTATTTACCAGGTCTCCCTGGTTTGTTAAAAGCAAAAGCCCTTCGGATTCCTTGTCAAGGCGTCCTATAGGATAAATTCGAACCGGATAATTCAGATACTCTGTAACTGTGGTCTCCTGGCGCTGTTTCCTGGTGCTGCACACTACACCACGAGGCTTGTGGAATAAAAGCAAAACTTTTTTTTCTACTTTTTTCACAGGCTTGCCATCCACAAATACAACTGTATCTGTTGTAATCCTTTCTCCCTGTTCTGCCACATGACCTTCCACCGTCACCCGTCCGTTCCGGATCAGGCTGTCAGCCTCACGTCTTGAACAGAATCCCGCTTCGCTTAAGTATTTGTTGATTCTGATTTTTTCGTCCATTTTTCCATTATATAGTTTTTCCCGGGCATATGCAAGGCAAACCTTGCCCCAAGCTCCAAAAGCTCTAGAGCGTGTTTGAAAAAGGCTTTCTGCAAGATGTGCGTCACAATTTGTGGGAGATTTCGCCCGGATGAGGGCGCCGTAGCGGGCTACGGCAACCGAATTCGGGTGAAATCTCCCGCAAAGTGGGGCGTGCAGATTGCGGGAATGATTTTTCAAACAGGCTCTAGAACACATTTAAAAAAGCTTTCCCGCAAAGTGTAATGCACATCTTGCAAAAAACCTTCTCCACACACGCTCCAAAGCGAATATTAAGCAGCCAATAAAGAAGATAGAAGCATGCAAAAAAGCCAGGATAATTTCCCCGTCAATACTCTGCGGACACTGTAAATTCTTCCACACTGCCGCAGGCATTACACAGGAAAATCCATCCCGGCTTCCACATTTTTTCTTATTTTTCCAATAAGAAAAACTTCTTTATTCCGTTTTCAGATCTGAGAACTTCATTTTCACAACACACATAGCTCCCATCATCAGTGCTACACCGATGATCAGGCACAGCGGGCTCTGGATAAAGCCGGCGAAAATGTAAGTTACAAAGGATACCACTGCTGCCACAATGGCATAAGGCAGCTGGGTTGACACATGATTTACATGATCACACTGAGCTCCCGCGGAGGCCATAATAGTCGTATCCGAAATCGGAGAACAATGGTCACCGCAAACAGCACCAGCCATACAGGCAGAGATGGAAATGATCATCAAGTCTCCCGGTGTGTTTTCAAATACATGAACCACAATCGGGATCAGAATACCAAAGGTTCCCCATGAAGTACCAGTAGCAAATGCCAGGAAGCAGGCTACCAGGAATATAATAGCCGGAAGCATATTTACCAGTCCTTCTGCAGAAGACTTCACCATTTCCGCAACAAACTCAGCAGCGCCCAGACTGTCCGTCATACTCTTTAAGGTCCATGCAAAAGTGAGGATCAGGATCGCCGGTACCATGGACTTAAAACCCTCCGGAATACATGCCATACAATCGCGGAAGGACAGCACTCTGCGCACCATATAAAGAAGAATGGTGATCACCAGACCGAAGAAGCTTCCAAGCACCAGTCCGACAGAAGCATCACTCTGTGAAAAAGCAGTTACAAAATCTGTACCGCTGAAAAACCCTCCAGTATAGATCATACCAATTACACAGCAGATAACCAGAGAGATGATAGGGATCAGAAGATCCATAACCTTTCCTCTTGGGTTCACCGGTCCATCACCTTCGCCTGAAGCATAAGGACGAGCTGCTGTGGTAAACAGATCCCCTTTTAACGCATTGGACTCATGCACACCCATAGCACCAAACTCTTCTTTCATCAAAACCATGGATACCATCATTACAATCGTAAGAAGTGCATAATAGTTATAGGGAATAGCTCTTACAAACACAGACATTCCATCCTCTCCCGGAACAAAACCGCTAACAGCAGCTGCCCAGGATGAGATTGGTGCAATGATACATACCGGCGCAGCTGTGGCATCGATCAGATATGCCAGCTTTGCGCGGGATACATTGTGCTGATCTGTAATCGGCCTCATAACACTGCCTACCGTCAGACAGTTGAAGTAATCATCAATAAAAATCAGCACTCCAAGCAAAATGGTTGCCAGTTCTGCCCCAACTCTTGTCTTGATGTGTTTGCCGGCCCAGCGGCCAAAAGCGGCTGATCCTCCAGCCCGGTTCATCAGGCAGACCATAGTTCCAAGAATTACCAGGAACACCAGAATACCTACGTTACTGCTGGATGATAACACACTGATCATTCCGCCTGAAAAAATATGGTTAACCGTTCCCTCAAAATTACCGCCAGAGTACAAAAGTGCTCCAACTAAAATTCCAAGGAACAGGGAACTGTAAACCTCTTTTGTGATCAATGCCAGAACGATTGCCACAACTGGCGGTATCAATGACCAGAAAGTAGCGTACACAGCAGGTGTGCCAGCCTCCTCTTCTGCCGCTGCCAGAACAGTCGCCGGACATGCCAGGACAAACATCATAACAGCTGCAAAAAGAACAGATAATTTTTTACAATTGTACTTCATTATTGATTTCCTCCCTCTTTTTTCCTGAATACCAGATGACCAGTCACAAACCGGTCAGAGCGTTTTCTTAAAAGCCTCCTCTTCTTTAACGCAAAAAGCCATGAATGTACTCCCATTATGGGGACACATTCATGGCATTTATTCTTCACAGGATCTATACCTTAGATAGCGCTCCACAACAGTGACAGTCTGCCGCATATTCTGCGTCAGCCCAGAACTTCTCTCCTGGCTGAGAAAAAATCCTTCGGCAGTCTCCCCTTTCATTCCAGCCAGTCCGCCATACGACCCAGAGCGTGTATCTGCGTATGCCCATAATCTGCACACAACCTGTCTCTGCAGCTGAAATTACTGATGAAGCCTGCGCCTCTATCATAACTTCCCATATTCAGTTTATTCACAAACTCAATGTATCAGCTTTTCCCTGTAAATGCAACCCTTTTATTCATAATATTTGAAAATACCGTACTCATTTACCTGACCGATCAGGTAGAACCCTTTTGTTTCCATATACAGCTGCTTCTTTTTGCTTGGAACCGGAAAAACCAGGTAATTGCATTTCAGTCTTTTTGCATTTTTTACTACCTTTTTGATCACCGGTACTTCTGCCACAAGCTGTTTATGGAGCCATCTTGCAGCTTTTTTTCCAGAGGCTCCTTTACCGCCTCTTCCGTAAGGCATTTTGATAGACGGATCATAAACTCTCACATAGGAAGCTATTTTGTCATCCGTTGCCAGGTAAATCTCTTCATTTTCTTCCTTCTGCTCATTGATCAGATTGCAGATGCTTACTACCTCATCAGGGATCTTCTGTACATTCTGAACCTTTTTGTAAAAACCATCTTTATTCAGGCCAGTTCCGCAAAAAGCCAGCACTGCCGCAATAAAAATCAGAAGTATGTACTGCCGTGGTCTGGAAGCTCCCACCTTTTTTATCAGGCAGGTTCCTGCATAAGCTATAAGCGGCACTGCCGGAAGAATCCATAATACTCTCCAGTAAACCGACCGTCCTATACATTTCTGTATAATATAAGCAGTCACCGGACAGAAAAACACAGCAAAAAAAACTACAATATAGCCGGATAAAATTCTGGCTCGTTCTTTTTTTCTTCCGAATACCAGGAAATACAAACATGCAGCCAGCAGTAAATAGACATAAAATCCGTTCCCCCAGTATTTCTGCCAGGCATCCAGTGAAGCCAAAAGTGCTCGTTTCATCTCTCCACCTCCTAAAATACCAGAATGTATACCACGCCAAGTATCAGGGATGGCAGACAGCAGACTACACTCTTTAAGAATCTTCTTCCGTCTCTGAATTTCACCAGACTAAGCAGAGCAAATACTCCCATCAGAAGAGGGGCAAGCATGATTCCCATTGAGGAAAACAGACAGCAGGCTCCATTTGCCAGAAAAGCCAGGCTCCATGGATATTCCGGTTTTTCCTGCATAAAAATCTCCATACAGAGCAGAAATAAAAATGGTAAAAACACCCCTGCCAGCACAGCTTTTCCCTGCCAGATCCTGCCCATTGTGAAAATTTCTGAATTGTATACCGAATATCCGCAAAACCACAGGATCACGGCACAAAGGATCATAAAAATCCCCCGTTCTCCTGCCTTTTCCCGGAAGAATATGCGGCTGTACTGAAAAAGCACCACATATGCCAGAAAAACAAATACCGCCGGAAAAACAGTATGTGCCACAATGGCTGGATGAAGCCCTCCGCATAACCGGCTGGTCACGGCAAGAAATGCAGGAAACGGGGAAAGAATGTAACGGCTTGGCAATACATTGTAAGCGGCCCCGGTGTATGGGTTATATGCATAAAGGGTATCGGTTTCCACCGCGGTAGTGGCTGTTCCTACATAAAAAGCATCATCTTCATCCATATGGGCATAAAGCACCACAACGACAAGCTGGATCAGAATCAGAATTCCTGCCACCACAAGCTCCGGGGAAATTCCAGTCGCTTCTGTCCTTCTGCCGCAATATGTGCCAGCGCCTTCACCGGTTTCCTTCTGCCTCTTCTTATAAAGACTCCAGACACCTAGAAATGCCAGCACACCTGCCACCGCTCCATATGTAACGGTCAGCAGATGAAGTGGCTGCTTTGTAAAAATCATGGTAAGGGAAAGCAGCTCTGTAATGGCAAACAGCAGTGTATAACCGGCCAGAAGATATTCACTGCAGGTTCTTTTTTCCCTGCGGAAATAGAATCCCCCTGCCAGGCAGGGAACCACCAGCAGCCAGATCACTGCCAATATCCCCTTAAAAATAAATCCCATATATTATTTCTCCAGTTCTTTTTTCAGAATTCCCATGGCAACCTTCTCCGATGTGATCGGCAGCTCTCTTACCCGGACACCGGAAGCATTGTAAACCGCATCTGCAATTGCAGGACAAGGGGTATCGATTACCAGCTCACCAATGGACTTGGCGCCAAAAGGACCGCTCTTTTCATAGCTGCTCTCAAACTCAACCCGGATATTTCCAATATCCTCACGGCTTGGGATTTTGTACTGCATGAAAGAATTCTCACGAATCTTACCTTCTTTGGAATACTGTACATTCTCCATAAGTGCCATACCGATTCCCTGGGCAACACCGCCCTCTGTCTGCACACGGGCAAGATTGGGGTTAATAGGAGTTCCGCAATCTACAACTGCCACATAATCGATCAGGTCAATATTTCCTGTCTCTTTGTCTATTTCCACCTCTGCTGCCCCAACCATATAAGGCGGCGGAGAAATCTGGGAAGAATAGGAGGCAGTCACCTGCATTTCCAGGGTATTTCCGCAAGTTCCCTTATAAGCAACCTCCTGAAGACTGACCTCTTTTTCCCCTGCGTAGACTTTCTTTCCATCAAAGTCTGCTTCCTCAGGACTTACACCCAGCATTTCAGCACCCAGGCGGATAATCCTCTTTTTCAGCTCATTGCAGGCGTTAATAACTGCATTGCCTGTCGCGTAAGTGGTGGCAGATGCATAGGAACCGGAGTCATATGGAGAAACATCCGTATCCACACCAAATGCAACAATATTCTCAAATTCTGTCTCCAGACAGTCGGCTGCCATCTGGGAAAGAATGGTATCACAGCCTGTACCCATATCTGCACATCCAAGGGAAAGTGTATAGGATGCGTCCTCATTCAGCTTCAGGGTTGCGCCTCCCACGTCTACATTGGCAATAGAGGAGCCCTGCATCGCCATGGCAAGACCTACGCCGCGGACTTTTCCATTTCCCATATCACGGCATGGATATTTCTCATCCCAGCCGATCATCTCCTTGGCACGGGCAAGGCAGCGATCCATTGTACAGCTTGCTGTATGAGTCAGGTTTCCATCATAGTCATACATTGGCTCGCCTTCAATTGGCATATTCAACTCACGGATTCTTGCAGGATCCATATTCATCTTATGAGCCAGCTCATTGACAGCGGATTCCACTGCATAAATTCCCTGTGTAGCACCATATCCACGGTATGCGCCGGATGCCTGCACGTTGGTATAAACAACCTCATAGTCAAAAGCATAGGCTTCCAGATTCCGGTACAGGGCAATTGCCTTATGACCTGTAAGTCCGATGGTTGTAGGACTGTGATCTCCGTATGCACCAGCATTGGAAAGCGCCTCTACTTTAATTCCTCTTACGATTCCGTTCTCATCTGCGCCAACTTTTACATGTACTTCCATCTCATGACGGGGAGAAGCGCAGATTAAGGATTCGTAACGGCTGTAAACGATTTTGGATGGACGTCCTGTCATCCAGGTAACAATTGCCGGATAAATTTCACAGACCTCTGTCTGCTTAGCTCCAAAGCCGCCACCAATACGAGGCTTGATCACGCGGATCCTGGAGGATGGGATTCCAAGGGCATTTCCAAGAATTCGGCGAAGGTGGAACGGTACCTGTGTGGAGGAAACCACATTCAGCCTGCCGAAATAATCCTTGGTACAATATGTGCGGAAGGTCTCCATCATACACTGCTGATTGGCCTTTGTGTGATAAACTTCATCTACTGTGTATTTGCATTCTGACAAAACCTTGTCAATATCTCCCATTTCCTCATGGCCTTTTGCTGCAAGGTTCCGCTTGTTATCTGCACCAACCGGGAACTTGGATTCCCAGTCTTCTTCCGGGTGAACCAGAACCGGATTATCCTTTGCTGTATGCATATCCAGAACCGGAGGTTCCACGCGGTATTTCACTTTAATGCGCTTCATGGCAAGGTCTACGGCAGCTTCTGTTTCTCCTGCCACAATTGCCACTGCATCCCCTATGAAACGAAGATGCTGATCCAGGATCATTCTGTCATATGGACTGAACTCCGGATAGGTCTGTCCGGCAGAGGCGAAACGTCTCTTGGGAACATCTTTCCAGGTAAGGATCAGTGCCATTCCTTCTACCTTCATGGCTGTGTCCGTCTTGATTTCTTCCACCCAGGCATTGGCATAGGGACTCCTTAAGATCTTGATGATCAGGCAGTCCTTTGGTGCCAGGTCGTCTGTGTAGACTGGCTTTCCAGTCACCAGAGCCATGGCATCCTTTTTCTGCAAAGATTTATTTACATAGCTCATGCCTGCACCTCCTTCTCCTGGCTGTTTTCGTTCTTCTTATATTTCAGATATTTCAGGATACTTCTGGTCTGTCCAACAAAACCGGAACAGCGGCAAAGATTGCCGGCCAGATATTCCTTAATCTCTTCTTCAGTCGGATCTTCCAGTTCTTTTGTCATCGCAAGTACATTCATGATAAATCCCGGATTACAGAATCCGCACTGCTCTGCACCTTCATTGGCAAGAAAAGTTCCAAATTCTTCTGCTTCTGCCTGAAGTCTCTCCATAGTGATGACCTTTTTGCCGTCAATACGTGCTGCAAGGACACTGCAGGACAGCATTGGTTTGTCATTTACCAAAACAGTGCAAAGACCGCAGTTGGCAGTTTCACAGCCTCTTTTTACACTGTAGCAGCCAAGGCTTCGAAGAAACTCCAGAAGCATGGTGTCAGGACTGATTTCCGCTTCCTTTTTTGCTCCGTTCAGCCAGAAATTAATTTTCATCTGTCATACCTCCCACTGCTTCTAATGCTCTTCTTGTGAGAACCTTCACAAGAAGAGTTCTGTACTCTGCGCTGCCTCGCATGTTTCCAAAGGTAGGAACCTTCCGGGCTGCATAGTCTGCAAATTTCTGAACCGCTATCTTCTTCTCTTCCGAAGACATGGTTTCCATGCCTGCAAGGAGACCTTCTTCGTCTTCCAGAAGAAATGCCTTCGCCGGACGGGCGCCGTAAACTGCTCTCACACCATTCTCAGACAGCCTGATACAGCATGCCAGTACCGGGAAATCAGTCTTGCTATTACGCTGGTTTAAATAGACAACCTTCAACGGAGTTTTCTTTATAATAATGCGTACCAGAATATCTCTGTCTTTTGGCATTTTCACAAAATCAGAAAGACAGACTCTGCCGCCTTTAAAAAGTTCTACCTCCGTATCAAGTGCCAGAAGCATGGTGAGTACATCAGAAAAGCCAAAGCGTCCCCAGATACTTCCACCTACAGTAGCGCAGTTGCGGAACTGTACGCCTACAATATGGCGCAGGCTTTCTCTTATGGCACCTTTCGTATATGTATGAAGTCCCTGATGGAGTTCCAGGTCCCGCAATGGGGTCATACAGCCGATCACAAATTCACTTTCTGTTTCTGTGATGGTATCCAGACCAAGCCCGGAAAGATCAATGGCTGTGGTTACAATACGGTTACCCATTTTCAACCACACCATGCCGCCAAGCACACAGGCAGTCCGCTTCTGGTTCAACTCATAAGCCTGTTCCAGAGATTCTGCTTTCACATAATTTTTTATTTTGAGCATGTTCAATTCCTTTCTCATATTGTATCACTGTTCATCGTTTTCCAAATACGCTTTTCCAGAGCGTGTTTGAAAAAGGCTTTCTGCAATCTGTACATGCAGTGAACAGCAATCGTATTGCTATTTTTAGTATAACAAGAAAGGGTTCAAATTTCCAGCGAAATGACATATTCAGAATATTTTTTTGTTTTGATTTTATGCAAATTATATAGATATTTTCATACAATTATGTTATAATGCGAAAAAGAACAGAAAATAGTTTTCATAAACTATTTTATAACAAAATTATTTACAAATCCACCACAAAAGGAGGCGCCGTTTATGAGTAACCGTGTTATAACAATCAATCGTATGTTTGGAAGTAACGGACGTATTATTGGAAAGGCTCTTGCGGAGGAACTGGGATTTAAGTTCTATGATAAGGAGCTGATCGAAATGGCCAGCAAGGAGAAGAATATTCCTTTCGATGAGTTTGCCAGAGTAGATGAGAGAAAAGCCAGCCAGTGGCTGTATCCGGTGGATTACGAGCTGCAGATGAATCCGGAATACCATTTTGTTCCCATGAATGATGTGCTTTACGATCTGCAGAAGAAGATCATTTTGGAGGCAGCCGAAAAAGAGAATTGCGTGATTGTTGGGCGATGTGGCAATTATATCTTACAGGATAATAAGGATAAGCATCTGAGTCTGTTTATCTATGCTCCGTTTGAGGACCGTGTGAAGACGGTGATTGCACGTACCGGCCGGGAGGAAAAGAGTGTAAGGAAGCTGGTGAAACGTACGGATAAGGAACGCCGGGCTTATTATGAATATTTTACGGATACTAACTGGCTGGATATGCTGCAGTATGATCTATGTATTAACAGCAGCAGGGTGACAAAGGAAGAGATTGTTGAGATGGTGAAGAAGTTGATCTAAAGTGTATATTAAAGGCAGCCCCGTTTTTGGCGGGGCTGTGATTTTTTGCTATTTAATGTGTTGGTCGTTATTCCGGACGCGATTTCACAATGTATATTCA
>OLPO01002321.1_pt1 | contig 11966 bp, 10 predicted proteins | sample 1672831 | NCBI WGS metagenome assembly OLPO01 (sample SAMEA3136728, study PRJEB25190) | human gut metagenome
TCCAGTACGGCGGATCTGTAAATGCAGGAAATGCAGCAGAACTGTTTGCAATGGGTGATATCGATGGTGGACTTGTTGGTGGAGCTTCCCTGAAACCAGATTTCGGAAAGATCGTTAACTACAAATAATTATCAATAAGATGATTTTAAGAGTCAGATACTTCAAACCGGCCAGGTAAGAGGTATCTGGCTTTTTTTTGTTTCCAGAGACGTACAAATGTCCGCGCTTGACAAAATCCGCTTTATACAATACTATTAAACACAAGTGGTAAAATATTCACTGTTCACTTCGTTCACAGTAGCTTGGTCAAAATGCATTCCACATCACCTTCGGTGATAGCATTTTGCCCCGTATGTCTCGGGATTTTGCCATATTCATGGAAAAACACCTCGCGGGATATTACCTGTGAACAGTAATATAAGAATAAAGAGATAAGGGACGAGGAGAAAGGAGCCTATTTCAAAATGGATAAAAAAGTCATTCGTGCTGCCCTTCTGGGCTTTGGTACAGTAGGAACAGGTGTATATAAGGTATTACAGAAGCAGAAAGAAGACATGATTCCGAAGCTTGGAAGTCAGATCGAAATCAAGAAGATCCTGGTACGTAATCTGGAAAAAGCTGCTGCAAAGGTTGAAGATCCGGCCGTTCTGACCAACAATTGGGATGAAATCGTAAATGATCCGGAAATTGATATTGTGATCGAGTTGATCGGTGGAATTGAACCGGCAAGAAGCTACATACTGGCAGCAATAAATGCAGGAAAACATGTCGTAACGGCAAATAAAGATCTGATTGCGGTACATGGTAAAGAACTTCTTGATGCAGCAGAAGCACATCATGTAGATTTTTTGTTTGAAGCAGCTGTAGCAGGTGGAATTCCGATCATTCGTCCATTGAAAGAATGTCTTGCCGGTAATCATATGGCAGAAGTTATGGGTATTGTCAATGGTACAACAAACTTTATTCTTACAAAGATGACCCAGGATGGAATGGAATTCAAAGATGCACTGGCACTTGCAACAGAACTTGGCTATGCAGAAGCCGATCCGACAGCAGATATTGAAGGACTGGATGCAGGAAGAAAAGTGGCAATTCTCGCGTCTGTAGCATTTAATTCCAGAGTTGTTTTTGATGACGTTTATATTGAAGGAATTACCAAGATTACAGCAAAAGATATCAAATATGCCAAAGAAATGGGATGTGACATAAAACTTCTTGGAGTTGCAAAGAATACAGAAGAGGGAATTGAAGCATATGTTTGCCCAATGCTGATTCCAAGCAGTCATCCGCTTGCATCTGTAAATGATTCTTATAATGCTGTATTTGTCAATGGTGATGCAGTAGAAAATGCCATGTTCTATGGTCGTGGCGCAGGTGAGCTTCCGACAGCAAGCGCTGTTGTAGGAGATCTTTTTGATATTGCAAGAAATATTAAGGCAAACTGCTGTGCCAGAATCGGATGTACCTGTTATAAAGAACTTCCGGTAAAGAAGATGGCAGATACTTATAATCGTTATTTTATGAGATTGATTGTAGAGGATCGTTGTGGTGTACTTGCTGAAATGACTGCTGTCTTTGCAAAATATGGAGTCAGCGTAGCACAGATCATTCAGAAAGCTGCCCGTGCAGAAGAAAGTGCCGAAGTTGTTGTCATCACAGCCAAAGTTCGCGAAGGTGATTTCCGTACGGCAATGGAAGAACTGAGTGGAAGAAGCTCAGTACGTAAAGTAAGCAGCATGCTTCGTGTATATGGAGAATAAGATCGTATAGATCAGAGATACCTTAAGTTGCTTTGTGGACGGAGTATAAAATTTCACAAAAGGGGTTGCTTATGGGAAATATTATGGATTACATCAGTTGGAGAGGGGATCTTTCCTTTGAACAGTCGCAGTTTAACGAAGTGGACAATTTGATTCTTGCATGTTTTTCATATGTGAATCTGGATGGAATTTCGGCAGTGACAAAACAGAAGGGAATCGGACTGAAAAAGCTGACGAAAGAATTTATGAAACTTCATACGATGAAAGAACTGGAGGCGGATAAATCTTTTATCCGCCTGGCTCCGTTTATGATGATGAAAATGGCGAAGTCTGTCAGATTTGGAAAGTGTGTGGTAAGAAATTATGTGAATGATATTGTAACGGAAGCTGAGCAGCAGTTTGCTGCAATGGAAATTGTTCTGGAGGACGGCACTTCCTATGTCTCTTTTCGCGGAACGGATGATACGATCATAGGATGGAAAGAAGATTTTAATCTCAGCACAGGTGTAGTTCCGGCACAAAAAAGAGCCATAGAGTATTTGCAGAAAATCTCGGAACATACAGATGGAATGCTCAGAGTCGGAGGACATTCTAAAGGTGGAAACCTTGCGATTTATGGCTCGGTGATGTGCAAAAGTGCTCATGAAAAGATACTTGAAATCTATTCTAATGACGGGCCCGGATTCTCCAGAGAATTTCAAGAGCTGCCGGAAATGAAAGAAATGATGCCGAAGATTATTCGTATTATTCCGGAGTATTCTATTATAGGGACGCTTCTGGAGCATGAAAAAGAACCAGTTATTGTTGCAAGCTCCAGTAAGGGACTTCTCCAGCATGATGGATTTTCCTGGGAGGTGCAGGGACCGGCGCTGGTACGGCGAGACAGTCTGAACAAAACGGCACTCCGATTTATTGAAATCCTGCACAAATGGATCGATGGTATGGATACGGAACAGAAGAGACTTCTGATTGAAGATCTTTTTGCAACATTACAGGCATCAGGTTACGAGAATCTGAGTGAAGTACAGTCCGGAGGACTGAAAAGTCTGGCTGCGATGGTGAAACGTGTGGAAAAATTTGCTCCGGAATCCCGCGGAATGATGATGGAACTTCTGACAGCAATCTGCGGAGGCTGGCTTGAACAGCTCCAGGCAGATACGAAAGACAAACTATCCGTACTTCCGTTAAGCTTTTCTGATAAAATCCTTGAAAAATTCTAAATTTTTGGTACTATATAATAGGAAAAGATACCAGTAATACTGCGCTAAAATGCAGAACAAATATACAATAAAAGGAGAATATTATGAGTAAGAAACCAACCGTTTTAATGATCCTGGATGGTTATGGACTGAATGACAGACATGAGGGAAATGCAATTTATGAAGCAAAAACCCCTGTTATGGATAAATTAATGACAGAATATCCATTTGTAAAAGGAAACGCCAGTGGACTGGCAGTAGGTCTTCCGGATGGACAGATGGGTAACTCCGAGGTAGGACATATGAATATGGGAGCAGGCCGTATCGTATATCAGGAGCTTACCAGAATCACAAAAGAAATCAACGATGGAGATTTCTTCAAGAATGAAGCACTTCTTGCAGCAATGAAAAATGCAAAAGAAAATGATTCTGCTATTCATTTTATGGGACTTCTTTCTGATGGTGGTGTACACAGCCACAATACACATCTCTATGCACTGCTTGAGATGGCAAAGAGAGAAGGACTTAAGAAAGTTTATGTACACTGCTTCCTTGACGGACGTGATACACCGCCGGCATCAGGAAAAGAATTCATTGAACAGCTGGAAGCCAAGATGAAAGAAATCGGTGTTGGACAGATCGGTGTTGTTTCCGGACGTTACTATGCAATGGACAGAGATAATCGCTGGGATCGTGTAGAACTTGCATACAAAGCCTTGACAGAAGGTGAAGGTGTCAAAGGTACAGACGCTGCAGCAGCAGTTCAGGATTCCTATGATAATGATAAGACAGATGAATTCGTCCTTCCGACAGTTATTGAGAAAGACGGACAGCCGGTTGCAAAGATCCAGGACAAAGATTCTGTAGTATTCTTTAACTTCCGTCCAGACCGTGCACGTGAGATCACAAGAGCATTCTGTGATGATGAATTCAAAGGTTTCGAAAGAGCTAAGAAACTGGATCTTACTTATGTCTGCTTTACAGATTATGATGAAACAATTCAGAACAAACAGGTTGCGTTCCACAAAGTACTTCTTAAGAATACATTTGGTGAATATCTTGCGGCTCATGATATGACACAGGTTCGTATTGCTGAGACAGAGAAATATGCACATGTTACTTTCTTCTTTAACGGTGGAGTAGAAGAACCAAACAAAGGAGAAGACAGAATCCTCGTTAAATCTCCGAAGGTTGCAACTTATGACCTTCAGCCGGAGATGAGCGCACCGGAAGTTTGTGACAAGCTGGTGGATGCAATCAAATCTGATAAATATGATGTGATCATTATCAATTTTGCAAACCCGGATATGGTAGGTCATACTGGTGTACAGGCAGCAGCTGTCAAAGCAATCGAAACAGTTGATGGATGTGTGGGAAGAGCAGTAGAAGCTCTCAAAGAAGTTGACGGACAGATGTTTATCTGTGCTGACCACGGAAATGCAGAGCAGCTGATTGATTATGAGACAGGAGAGCCATGGACTGCTCATACAACGAATCCGGTTCCGTTCATTCTTGTAAACGCTGATCCGAAATACACTCTGAGAGAGAACGGATGCCTCGCAGATATCATCCCGACTCTGATTCAGCTGATGGGAATGGAACAGCCTGCAGAAATGACGGGAGAAAGTCTTCTGGTTGAGAAATAATCACAATATCTAAAATAAACAGAACTTTGAACAAACCTCTGAGTCTTAAGATTCAGGGGTTTGTTACTATAATGCTCCAACCCTCGGAAAAAGAATATAAAAAAGCAATAAATTAAGGTGCAAAAATACAGAAGTATGTTATAATGGAAACGTTACAGGAAAAAACAGGATAAATAGATGGTTGTATTCAATTGTTTATATTCAGGGAGTATATTAAATGAGCAACAAAGAAATGAAGGACGGACTTCAGGAAGACACTTCTGGAGTGTCGGATGAGAATACAGGCATTGAAGAAGAAATCAATGCAACCATGGATAAAATCATAGCTCCACCGGAAATGGACGAAGATGAGATGGATGACCTTGGAGATTATGATGATTCTGCAGAGGAAGAACCAGATCCACAGCCGGTAAGACATCATCGCAAATCTGCCAGACCAGGTCCGGTTGTATATGTTCCGGTAGATGATATGGAAATGCCGGATCAGACAACTTCCAGGAAGAAAAAATCCCAAAAAACAAATACGCAAAAGAACAGATCAGCAAAACCAGAGTATCAGAATCCTAAACCTGTGAAGAAACACAAAGGGGCGCGGATTTTTGGCCTTATTATGTTGATGATCGTAGTTCTTGGTGGGTGTGCTTATGCGGCTGCAAGTTATTATTTTGCGGACAGATTCTTTGAAGGTACGTGGATCAATGGTGTGAACTGTTCTCAGATGACGGCAGCAGAGGTAGAAAATCTTTTCAAACAAAAGTTTGAGAATTATACCATTGAAGTTTCAGCCAGAGATCAGGCACCACAAACGATTTCCGGAGCGGATATCAGTTATCAGTACCTTTCTACAGGAGAGGTTCTGAAGCTTCTGAAACAGCAGAAGCCATATGAGTGGATCAGAGGACTCTATGAACAGAAAAGTTATACTGTATCCGAGAATACAGGGTATAACAGAACACAGTTGCAAGAACAGCTTAAGACACTCAGCTGTGCCCAGGCAGAGAATCAGACAGAACCGGAAAATGCATATGTTGCATATCAGAACGGACAGTTTGTGATCGTACCGGAAACAGTGGGAAGTAAACTGAATATCAAAGAAGCATATAAAGTACTGAATGCTGCTGTAGATGCAGGACAGACTTCGGTAAATTTCAGTGATACACCGGAGGCATATGTGAATGCAGATGTTACACAGGATGATCCGGCACTGCAGTCTGCACTGGAAGCATGTAATAATTATACAAAAGCAAGTATTACTTATACATTTGGCAGTCAGACAACAACTCTGAATGGTGACACGATCAAAGACTGGCTGCAGTTTGATGAGAAAGGTCAGCTGATCTGGGACGATAATTCCTTCCAGCAGCATGTTGCAGATTATGTTGCACAGCTTGCAGCTACTTATGATACGGTCGGTACGGAGCGTGAGTTCCAGACCACAAGTGGCAGAACCGTTTACGTTTCCAGCTCTGTATATGGCTGGAAAATCGATCAGGCTGCCGAGGCTGCTCAGCTGAGTCAGGAAATTCAGTCTGGTACACAGACGACCAGGGAGCCTGTTTATTCACAGACGGCCAATTCTTACGGAGTGAATGATCTGGGTGACACTTATATAGAAGTAGATTTAAGTGAACAGCATATGTATTATTATCAAAATGGTTCCGATATCTTTGAGTCAGATTTTGTATCTGGAAATATGAGTTATGCTGATCGTCAGACACATGCAGGTATCTTTACATTGTACTATAAGAAAAGTCCGGATGTACTGAGAGGAACCATGAAAGCAGACGGAACTTATGAATATGAATCAGAGGTACAGTACTGGATGCCATTTGATGGAGGTATTGGGTTCCATGATGCGTCATGGAGAGATGAATTCGGTGGCGATATTTATCTTACGGACGGATCTCACGGATGTATCAATCTTCCACCGGATAATGCAGCGGTTCTGTATGATATCATACAGTATGGTGTGCCAATCGTATGCTTTTACTAATATATAATTACAGGAGATAAAAAATGGACAGATCATTTGATTTTATCCTTGCGGGAATAGCATTGATCGTTGGAATCATGCTTCTGACAGGACATGGCGATATTTTTCTGAAGGGTGGAAACACAAAACTTCGCAAAGAAAAGTATGATGAGAAAAAAATGACTAAGGGATCCGGAGTGACATTGATTCTGTTTGGTATCGTGACATTTATAGATTCTTACACAACAAGTCTTACTGCAAAGTTTATTTATATTCTTGCAATTCTTGCGATTCTTGTAGGATTTGTGGTATATCTGAAAAAGAAATGCATCAAGAAATAAATACAAAGATAAAACAAGGCATGGGAGATAAAAATCTTCCGTGCCTGTTTTGTTTGAGAGAATTTATAAAGAAATATTGACAAGATCCATTGGTTTGCAGATGCGTGCATCCGGTTTTGGAACTTCTCCGAATCCGTATTCAGCAAAGATAAAAGGAACATTTGCTTTCTGGCATGCCTGGTAATCGCCAAACGTATCACCGACATATACGGGGGATTTCAGATCATATGTGTCTGCAAGTTTACGGATATTGGAGCCTTTGTCCAGACCGGTATCTCCATTACAAAGATGACCTTTGAAATATTTTTCAAGACCTGATGTCTGAAGAAAAACTTCAATATAGCCACTCTGACTGTTACTGACAATATAGAGTGGACATTTCTTATACATGATCTGCAGCATTTTTTCAAGATCCTCATAAAGTGGGGCACATTTTTTTAAGAGAGCTTCATGTTCGGCCTGGCAGCATCCATCAATAAGGCGAAGCTGTTCTGCTTCTGAACAGTCAGGGAAAATCTGGCGTGCGATATCAGACAGAGTCTGTCCAAAAAGTGTCATCAGACGGGCTGATGTCAGGGTAATATCCATATGTTCTTTTTCCTGCAGATATGCGGTCCAGGACTGAGCAACACTTTCTGTTGAATCCCACAGAGTTCCATCAACATCAAAAATAATACTGTCCATAATAGGGTCCTTTCGTATCAAAAATAATATTAATTTTAGTAATGGGAGATAATTATTTACAGGTATAATCCCAAGTAATAACATTCTATCCGGTAAAATAAAAAAAATCAACTGGCATTTGGCTGAAATTATGTTATACTAAAACATACTGAGGGTAAAAGATGAAAAATGATCAGATAAAAGACAGAAGCATGCTGAATGAAATCGTACAACCTCTTACAGACTGGTACAGACAGAATAAACGGATTCTTCCCTGGAGAGATCAGAACAATGCCTACTATACGTGGGTATCGGAGATTATGCTTCAGCAGACAAGAGTTGAGGCCGTGAAGCCTTATTTTCAGCGTTTTATCGGAGAGCTTCCAGATGTCCAGGCTTTGGCAGAATGCCCGGAAGAGAAGCTGATGAAGCTCTGGGAAGGTCTGGGATATTATAATCGCGTCCGCAATATGCAGACGGCAGCCCGGACGGTAGTTTGTGAATACGAGGGAGTACTTCCGGCTTCTTACGAAGAACTGCTGAGTCTGAAAGGAATCGGGAATTACACAGCAGGTGCGATCGCATCCATTGCTTATCAGATTCCGGTACCAGCAGTAGATGGAAATGTTCTTCGTGTGATATCCAGAATTACAGAGGACAGACAGGATATTATGAAACAGTCAGTACGCCGTCAGATTGAAGAAAACCTTTTGGGGATAATGCCGGAAGAGACACCAGGAGATTTTAATCAGGCGCTGATGGAACTTGGGGCAGTGGTTTGTGTGCCGAATGGACCAGCACGCTGTGAAGCATGTCCGGTGTCGGAGTACTGTCTTGCATACAGACACGGAACAGTAGAGGAGCTGCCGGTCAAAGCACCGAAGAAGGAGCGTATTCTGCAAAACAGGACAGTGCTTGTGATTCAGGACGGAGAGAAAACTGCTATACAGAAACGACCGGAAAAAGGTCTTCTTGCCGGATTATATGAGCTTCCGAATCTCCTGGGCCATCTTACACGGGAGGAAGTGCTGGATAAGGTAAAAAATATGCAGCTGGAACCGCTTTATATTGAGAAACTTCCGGATGCGAAGCATATTTTTTCGCATATTGAATGGAGGATGACCGGATATCTGATTCGGGTGGCAGCTCTGGACACAGACAGAGGATTGCCATTTATTTTTGCTGAGAAAAAACAGTCTGAAAAGCAGTACGCGATTCCGTCTGCATTCAGAGCTTATGTAAAATACATGAAGGAGGAATCTGGAAAATGAAATTGTTGAGTATAGCAATTCCGTGTTATAATTCAGAAGCATATATGGAGAAATGTATCGAATCTTTGTTAAAAGGTGGAGAAGAAGTGGAGATCCTTGTGGTCAATGATGGTTCTTCTGACCGAACTGCTGAGATTGCGGATGCTTATGCCGAAAAATATCCGACGATCATAAAAGCTATTCATCAGGAAAACGGTGGTCATGGTGAAGCAGTAAATGCCGGAATCCGTAATGCGACAGGCCTTTATTTCAAAGTTGTTGACAGTGATGACTGGGTAAATGAAGAGGCATATAAACAAATCTTAAAAACACTTGAAGAACTGACAAGAGGACCAAAAACACTGGATATGCTGATCAGCAATTTTGTATATGAAAAACAGGGTGCTTCCAGAAAAAAAGTCATGCAGTACAGACGTTGTCTTCCGGTGAATGAAATTTTCGGATGGGACAGTGTGCATATGTCAAAAGGTAAATATCTGTTGATGCATTCTATTATTTATCGTACAAAACTGCTTCACGAATGTGGATTGGAACTGCCGAAGCATACATTCTATGTGGATAACCTGTTTGCATTTGAGCCGCTTCCGTTTGTGAAGAACATGTACTATCTGGATGTCAATTTTTATCGTTATTTTATCGGAAGAGATGATCAGTCTGTCAATGAAAAGGTGATGATTAAGAGAATTGACCAGCAGATCCGTGTCAATAAATTGATGGCGGACGCATTCCATAATTGTCAGTTTGACAGTAAACATCTTAAGAAATATATGCTCAGCTATCTGGATATCATTACGACCGTGTCCTCGATCATGCTGGTACGTGCAGGTACTCAGGAAGCACTGGATAAGAAAAAAGAAATGCTGGAGTATATTCGTGAACAGGATCTCTGGCTGTATCATAAATTGCGTTACAGTATTCTGGGACGTGCAGCCAATCTTCCGGGCAGAGGTGGACGCAAAATGTTTGTAGCTGCTTACAAAGTATGTCAGAAATTCTATGGATTCAACTAAAAAACTTCCCCTTTATGGGGAAGTTTTTTGCGTTGTAGAAATTACTTCTATGAGATCATATTGATTTGTTTCGGTTCCATACATACAGAAAAATCATGCAAAAGACCAGCGGATTCTCCGTCTTTATGTACGGCCAGTCTGGCTTCACTGTGGATATCAATTTTTTTACAGCGAAAAATGTGGATACCATTGAAATGTGTATGTTTTCCGAAGAAAGCAGTAGGAAGACAACATATTACTTTGGGTTTGCTCAAACTGTCTACAACGATCACATCCAGATAGCCGTCGGAAGGACTGGCATCGGGACAGAATTTGAATCCACCGCCTTCGTATTTCTGATTCATGATGGCAGTAAAATATACTTTGGAAAACTCTTCTTTTTTATTGTCATCCATGAGCAGTGTCATAGAAGATGGCTTCAGGAAAAGCAACTGTTTCAATGCGACAAAGAGATAGACCAGTTTGCCGAGGCCGATTTTGTTCAGGACTTTTTTCATAGGAGTGACGCCAACTTCATGGCATACCGCTGCGTCAAAACCGATTCCACAGCTGATCGCGAAACGACTGCTGCTGGAACCACAGGAAATATGAGGAACGTCCATCAGATGTGGACGTTTATCGGAAAGAATCAGTTCGAGTGCCTTCATAGGATCCTGTGGAAGTTTCATACTGCGGCAGAAATCGTTTCCGGATCCGGTGGGAATGTAGCCGAAAATGACACGGGAAATATCTTTTACTCCGCTCAGGACTTCCTGTATCGTACCATCACCGCCAACGGCAATCAGCTTGATTTGACTATCTTCCGGAATCGAGGCAGTAATGGAAGCAGAAAGCTTAACAGCATGTCCTTTATATTCTGTAAAAAAAGTTTGGTATTTAATATTCCGTTCACGCAGAATGTTCTCCAGATCTCTCCAGATCAGAGCACCTTTGCCGGAACGGGAGTTGGGATTTATAATAAAATAGTACATGAGTTCCTCCCTTATGTTCTCGTTTATCATAGCATGTTCGACAGAAATTTACAAACATTTAACACTGTGCAGGCCGGAAATTTAACGTTCATTTTTTATACTTTGCAAAAAGATAAAAAAGAACCTGTTTGTGAAGAAACAGACAGGCAGGAGGAAATAAATGATCTATCTTGTAGAAGACGATGAGAGTATTCGTGAACTTGTAGTATATACATTAAAGAGTCAGGGAATGGATGCAAAAGGATTTGAACGACCGTCCCTGTTCTGGAAAGAACTGGAGAAAGAAGTGCCGGCATTGATCCTTCTGGATATCATGCTTCCTGAAGAAGATGGAATATCGATTTTACGAAAACTGCGTACCAGACCGGACACACGCAAGATTCCGGTAATCATGCTGACGGCCAAAGGCACAGAATATGATGTGGTCATGGGACTGGACAGCGGTGCAGATGATTATATCCCGAAGCCGTTTCGTATGATGGAGCTGATCTCACGTATCAAGGCACGGCTTCGTCGGGCAGAGGATAAAGGCGCAGAAGAATATCGTCTGGAAAACCTGTATCTGTGTCCGGGAAGACATATAGTGACGGTGGATCAGGAACCTGTTAATCTGACATTGAAGGAGTATGAGATGCTGGTGCTGCTTCTGAAAAACAGCGGAATGGTTTTATCAAGAACACAGCTTCTGAATCAGATATGGGGATATGAATTTGATGGTGAAAGCAGAACTGTGGATGTACATATCCGGACACTCAGGCAGAAGTTGGGAAGCGCCGGAGATCTGATTGAAACAGTGCGTGGCGTAGGATATAAGATTGGAAGGTGACATACCTTCCTTTTTTTGTTGGGATATGATATACTCACATCAAAGCAGATTTAACTGAAAGCTTGCTGGGAAAACAGACAGCAACGGATAATAACCTGAGAAAGAGGCAGAAGTATGAAGTCATTGGTAATAGCAGAGAAGCCATCTGTAGCAAGGGATATTGCAAGAGTACTCCATTGTACCCAGAAGGGTAACGGAATCCTTGAGGGCAAAGAATATGTTGTAACATGGGCCCTGGGACATCTTGTGACACTTGCAGATCCGGAAGAATATGATAAGAAATATATGAAATGGGATATGGAAACTC
>OLPO01002323.1_pt1 | contig 11965 bp, 9 predicted proteins | sample 1672831 | NCBI WGS metagenome assembly OLPO01 (sample SAMEA3136728, study PRJEB25190) | human gut metagenome
CCCCGCCAATCTGTATGTGGCAGACTTTATCGGCAACCCGCGCATCAACTTTGTTGACGGCAAGGCAGAGGTTTCCACTTCCGGTCTGACAGTAAACAGCGTGCTGGGCCGGATGACATTCCCGGCCGATCATCTCAAGGACGAGAATATGCCGCAGGAAGCATCGTTCGATGCAGTGCTCGGCATTCGTCCGGAGCAGATTGCCATCAACACCTCGCGTCAGTCCCCGTCCGACATCGAAGCGCATATCTACACCTCGATGCCTGCCGGCTCCGAGACTCTGGTCACCGTCAAGGTCGGCGGCGTGAGCATGGTCATCAAGGCACTCGGCATTACGCATTACAACCCGGATCAGGTGGTCTATCTGTCGATCGACACCACCAAGATCAACGTATTTGATAAGAAAACCGAAAACCTCATCAAGTATTCGGTTGAATAAGCACCATACCAGCAATTCACACATTCACAAGAAAAGAAGAGAGGAAACTGAAGGAGGAAAAACAAATGTTACAGCACAAGCGCACTTTAGCAGGTATTCTGGCAGCAACAATGATGTTCTCGCTGACCGCGTGCGGCGGAGGCGGAGCGACGAAGGACCAGAGCAGCGATGCTGCGCAGGATCCGAATGAGGCAGCGGCAGCGGGCACGCTCCAGCTGAGCGAGTGGGAAGAGTCCTCCGGTATCTTCAACACGGATGAGACCGATGAGGAACTGTACGAGAAGGCGAAGGAAGAGGGCAAGGTAACCATCTATTCGATTTCCTCCCGTATCACCAAGGTCGCCAATGCCTTCATGGAGAAGTATCCCGGCATTGAAGTAGAGCCGTTCGATATTTCCACCAACGAGCTGCTGGAAAAGGTCACCCGTGAGTATGATGCCGGTCAGCACGTTGCTGATGTGGTGCATATCAAGGATCAGGACGGTACGCTGTACAACGAGTATATTCTGCCGCGCAAGTTCTATAACTACAAGCCGGCAGATATCCTGTCGCACATTGATGAAAAGTACACCAAGACGCAGACTCCGATGTATGTCGAGCTGACGCAGCTGTTCTACAACAGTGAAGCCTATCCGGACGGTTCTCCGGTGACGAATATCTGGCAGCTGACCGAGCCGGACTGGAAGGGCCGCGTTATGATGCAGAACCCGCTGGACAACCTCGCATGGGGCTCCTGGATCACCGGTTTCTGCGTAGGCGATGTTCCGGATCAGCTGGCTGCTTCCTACAAGGAGCTGTACGGTAAAGAGCTGACCCTGTCCGACGGCTGCGAGAACGCAGGCTATGAGTTCCTCAAGCGTCTGCATGACAACGAACCCATCTTCACCTCTTCTTCTGACGAGATCGCGGAAGCTGTAGGTACCAAGGGTCAGACCAACCCGCCGATCGGCTTCTGCGCTTCCTCCAAGCTGCGTAAGAACGAAGATAACAACTGGTGCCTCGCTCCTGTAAACCTTGAGCCGACCACCGGTATCCCTGCAATCAACACCCTGTACGTTGTCGGCGAGTGCGAGCATCCGAATGCTGCCAAGCTGCTGATCCGCTTCATGATGGGCGGCGCAGACGGCGATGTATCCGGCTACAAGTACTTCAATACGCTGGGCGGCTGGCCGGTACGCGATGATATCGAACCGGCTGAGGGTTCCACCCCGTACAGCGAGCTGCACGTTTCTGATTTCAACGTTACCGATATCTATGAGAACATCAACCCGGTTCGTGATTTCTGGACGCTGCTTGGCTAAGACGTAATCAAAAGAGAAAACGATACGGACGCGGCAGGCTGAAAAGCCTGCCGCGGATAGTAAAAGCGGAAGGAGCATACAGAATGGCTTTATTCGTAACCAAGGAAGGCAAGCGCAAGAGTCCGATGGCAGTTACCTGCTTTTTCGTGGACCTGCTGTTCTGCCTGGTATTCGGCGGTATGTATGCACTGCTGACCGGCGTACTGCATGACCATCTGCCTCTCGGCGGAGGCATGGCAGAGAACTGGATCCACTGCGGTCTGATCGCTGTGGTGGGCACTGCGGTCTGCTGCATCCTGTTTCTGCTGCCGGATAAGCGAATCGTGCCTTACAGCTTTGCGAGCCTGCCGGTTATCACGATCATGTGCGTGGTCGCAGCGTTCCAGCTGGAGCCTGCTGCCCGGAATATGATGCTGTATGTGACCTTCCTGTATACCCTGATGCCAATCCTTGTCGGCAACGCAGTATCGTGGACGGTATATTTCAAGCTGTGCAAAAACCCGATGCCGCGCCGCCTGTAAAGGGGAGCAGTATGGAAAAACTGAGAAAAAGCCTGAAGGCTTATGTGATTGCGCTGGTGCTGTTTGTTGCGCTGACCTTTGCGCTGGCAGCGCTGGTGAATTTTACAGGATTTCGTGAGACCTGGACGTTTGGGTCACTGCTGGTGATCATGAGTATTTCAAGCCTTGTGCTGGGAATGATGGAGGGAAGGATCTTTCAAAAACGAGGTCTTCTGGCTGGAGGCGCAGCGGCTGTTTTCTTTCTTGCTATCATTCTTGTGTCGGTCCAGGGACTCTTTGCAGAGGAGTTTTCTCTGGGGAAAACAGGCTGGCTGTATCTGATCCCGGTGGCGGCGGGAAGCCTCGGTGGAATCTGCGGTGTCAATCATAAGACATGAAATGAGGCGAAATCCTCAAAAACTGCGTAAACTGTTTGAAAAATCAACGTGTTTGCTCTTGTCTCACTTTACAAAAAGTAGTAAAATATCAACAGTATGATTTAATGGGCATTGCTATGCCCGGAAAAACCAATCACAAAAGACGGAGGCAAAGATGAAGTATAAGTGGAAACGCGTGTTAGCGGTAGTGTTTCTTTTCATTATCGTTGCAGGCTGGTATGTGACAGTATGCGGCATTGGACCGGTAAAACCGATACAGGATCGGATGAAACTGGGCCTGGATATCAAGGGTGGCGTTTACGTTGTCATGGAAGCAAAGACGGACCTCAAAGGCGAGGAACTGCAGAAGGCTATGGAGCAGACGCAGGCTGTCATAGAAGAGAGAGTAAACCAGATGGGTCTTGCGGAACCTGTAGTTACTATTGAGGGTGACAAGCGTATCCGTGTAGAACTGCCTGGCGCAGAGGATGCACAGGAAGCTATCGAGCAGATCGGCAAGACGGCGCAGCTGCAGTTTGCACTGGCAGACGGAACCATCGTGCTGGATGGCGGCAGTGTAAAAGACGCATCAGTAACGACTGACCAGGACTCTGCCGGATATGCAGTAGCACTGGAATTTGACAGCAAGGGTGCAGACGCATTTTATGAGGCGACTGTCAAGGCATACAGCGGAGCGGTACAGTCTTCCGTAGAGGGCGTGAACAATGACGCCATCATGATCCTGCTGGACAATCAGATCATTTCCGCACCATCGGTTAACAAAGGACCGATCAGCGGAGGAAAATGCACGATCACAGGCAACTTCTCTCAGGAAGAGGCATCCAACCTGACAGCACTGATCAAAGGCGGTGCTCTGCCGCTTACTCTGGAAGAAGTCAATTCTTCCGTACAGTCGGCAAAGATCGGTTATAATGCACTGGAAATGAGCGTATATGCAGGGCTGATCGGTCTGGCTCTGATCCTGATCCTCATGATCGTTGCATACAGAGGACTGGGTGTTGCAGCTGACCTGGCACTGCTGCTGTATGTTATCATCGTACTCAACATCATGGCATGGATGGGCAGCGTGCTGACCTTGCCTGGTATTGCAGGTCTGATCCTGTCAGTCGGCATGGCGGTAGATGCCAACGTTATCATATTCGCTCGTATACGAGAGGAGATCAGTGCGGGCAAGACGGTGCGTGTTGCGACTCAGGAAGGTTTCAAGCGTGCTATGGCTACAGTCATCGACTCTCAGGTGACGACGCTGATCGCCGCAGTGATCCTGTACGAAATCGGTACCAGCTCAGTCAAGGGCTTCGCATGGACGTTCATGATCGGTATCGTCGTAGGAATATTCACGGCTGTCGTGGTTACTCAGCTTTATGTGGGCATCATGGCAGACAGTACGAAGCTTGGAAAGCGCAGCATGTTCGGCATCAACAAAACCGGCCATGCATCATTCCACATAAAAAAAGAACTTCATTTTATTCGCTATAGGAAGATATTCTATTTGATTTCTGTTGTGATCCTGGCACTGGGACTCGTGTTCGGCATAGCCAGAGGCATGAATTACGGGATCGACTTCACCGGAGGCACCATGATCCAGATGGATATGGGCAAGACGGTCAAGACAGCAGATGTAGAAAAAGCCATCAAAGAATATAAGCTGGATCCGGAAATCATTTACTCCGGAGAAGGCAATAAAGAAATCGTGATCCGTACCATCAAGTCCCTTGACAGCGATCAGCGCGCCAAGGTCATCAGCACGATCAACGAAAACTTCGGAACGACAGATGACCATGTCGTAGCAGAAGAACTGTTCGGACCTTCTGTCGGAAAAGAGCTTCGAAACAATGCGTTCCTGGCGGTACTGATCGCCGGTATATGTATGCTGGTCTACATCAGGTTCCGGTTCCGCCAGTGGCGGTTTGGCGGAGCGGCGCTTCTGGGCGTGCTGCACGATGTGCTGATCGTTATCGCATTCTATGCGATCTTCAATATCACGATCAACAATCCGTTCATTGCAGGTATCCTTACGGTAGTCGGCTATTCCATCAATGATACTATCGTAGTCTTTGACCGTATTCGTGAAAACCTGCGGCTCAAGCGCAGCATGCAGCTGGATCTGCTCATAGATCAGAGTATCACTCAGACCCTGGGACGTTCCCTGATGACGTCAGTAACGACTCTGATCGTTATGGTGCCGATGCTGATCATGTCCGGACCTGCGATCCGTGAATTCGTCGTACCGCTTATGGTCGGCATCATCGCCGGAGCATATTCCTCCATCGCGATGTGCAGTCCGCTGTACTATGAATTCAGCAAGCGCAAGAAGGTTTCAAAATACGAAAAACAGGTACAGGCAGCGACCAAGAAGAGCAAGAAGAAAGCCAAGAAACAGCTGGAAGAAACGAAAGCACTTCCAGATGCAGAAATCGGCAAACCGGCTGACGATACAGCAGATCTTACTGCAAAGAATGCTCCTAAGGATGCTGACACAGCAGCCGCTGCGGCAGCAGAACAGGAAAGCACTCCGGCAGATCCTGCAAAGTCCGGTACGGACGCTTTGCAGCCAAAACAGAAGAATACCATGGATCAGAAACGTTCCAAACGGTATGTCAAAGGAAATCAGAAAAAGTAAGGGTTGACTGACGAAGATGAAGAGAAGAAGCGAGTTTTTAGATACAATTTTAGAATTTAATCCCAATTACGATATCGAATTGATCGGCCATGCCTACGATGTGGCAGAAGAAATGCATCGTGGTCAGCTTAGAAAATCAGGTGAGCCGTATTTGATCCATCCGATGGCTGTCGCGGAGATCCTGGCAGACCTGGGAATGGACGAAGAGACCATCGTAGCGGGACTTCTCCATGATGTCGTCGAGGATACATCCTATACAGAAGAAGAACTGATCGTAGATTTCGGGGAAGATGTGGCCATGCTGGTTGACGGCGTCACCAAGCTGGCCTCCCTGAAATTCGAGAGCAAAGAAGAACGACAGGCTGAAAACCTGCGGAAGATGTTCCTTGCCATGTCCAAGGACATACGTGTCCTGATCATCAAGCTTTCTGACCGGCTTCATAATCTGCGGACCATCAACTATATGACTCACGATAAAATCATCGAAAAATGCCGGGAGACATTAGATATTTACGCACCTTTAGCTGCTCGTCTTGGTATGTATGCCATCAAAATGGAGCTGGAGGACATCGCACTGAAATTCCTGGAGCCGGAAGCCTACTACGATTTGGCAGAACAGGTGAGCCAGCGCAAGGGCGAGCGGGAAGATGCCATCAATGATGTAGTGGAACGGATCGACAATGCCCTGAAGGACATCGATATCCACTACGATATTTACGGTCGTTCCAAACACTTTTACAGCATCTATAAAAAAATGAAATACCAGCATAAGACGCTGGATGAGATCTTTGACCTTATGGCTGTGCGGATCATCGTTGACAGTGTCAAGGACTGCTATGCCGTACTGGGTCTTGTCCACACCATGTGGACTCCGATCCCGGGGCGGTTCAAGGACTACATCGCTATGCCGAAACCTAACATGTATCAGTCGCTTCATACCACTGTGGTGGGCGACAACGGCAAGCCGTTCGAGATCCAGATCAGAACATATGAGATGCATAAGATCGCAGAATACGGTATTGCAGCTCACTGGAAATACAAGGAGGGGATCACTACCGACAAGGAAGAAGTGAACCTGTCCTGGCTGCGTCAGGCTTTGGAATGGCAGAAGGATGCCAATGATCCGAAGGAATTCATGGAATCCCTGAAGATGGATCTGTTCTCCAGCCAGGTATTCGTATTTACACCAAACGGGGACGTGATCGAACTGCCGGCAGGTGCGACACCGCTGGACTTCGCATTTAAGATCCACTCGGACGTCGGTTATAAATGCGTAGGTGCAAAGGATAACGGCAAGATGGTCACCATCGATCATCCGCTGGAAAACGGTGATATCGTGGAGATCGTTACAAACCCTAATGCAGTGGGGCCAAGCATCGACTGGCTGAAGATCGCCAAGAGCAGTTCGGCACGAAACAAGATCCGTCAGTGGCTGAAAAAAGAAAACAAAACCGATGCGGTAGATAAAGGCAAGGATCTGATCGACCGCTATATGAGGAAAAAAGGCTATGATCCGCGTGAACTGCTGAAGAACGCATTCGTGAACAAAGCAGTCAAAGCATTAGGATATAAAAATACGGATGAGCTGTACACACAGCTTTCCAACGGTGGATCTTTGCAGAGCAAGCTGGTGAGCCTGCTGCTCGGATATGACGAGGAAGAAAAGCATGCAGAAGCAGCCGAGAAAGAACAGACACTTCTGGACAATCTCCACGAGATCAGTGAACGGGCACAGCGCAGAGCACAGAACGCACGCAAGATGCGCAAGAACGAGAAGTCGGGCGTAAAAGTAGAAGGTGTGGACAATCTGATGATCCGTATGGCAAGATGCTGCAATCCGGTACCGGGAGATGATATCATCGGATTCATCACCAAAGGCCGCGGTATTTCCGTTCATCGAAAAGACTGTGACAATCTGAAGTCCCTGCCGCCGCAGGAGAGGGCACGTTTCATCGATGTCAGCTGGGATACAGACAACACGCAGGACAAGTCCTTTAATGCGGAGCTGACGCTGATCGCCAAGGATCAGAAGAGCATGATCTCCAGCATTTCGAAGATCTGCGAGGATCTGGACGTGAATATTTCCGGACTCAATGCCAAGGCAAACAAGGACGAGACCGTTGTAATCAATCTGAATCTTTCTATTCAGAATAAAGAACAAATGGAAAAAATCATCCGGTCGCTGAAAAACGTACCGGGGATCATGGAGGCATATCGTACAAAATCATGAGAGCGGTAATACAGAGAGTAGCAAAGAGCCGTGTCACGGTAGATGGGCGGACAAGCGGCGAGATCCAGCGCGGTCTGATGATCCTCATCGGAGTCGAGGACGGCGATACGGAGAAGGACGCGGCGTACATTGCATCGAAAACATCAGGTCTTCGGATCTTTGAAGATGAAAATGATAAAATGAACCTTTCGGTCAAGGATGTAGATGGCGATATCCTGGCGGTATCCCAGTTCACACTTTTGGGGGATGTGCGAAAAGGAAAGCGCCCCAGCTTTTCTTCGGCAGCCCGGCCGGAAGAAGCCGATCGCCTCTATCAGAAGGTGATAGAAGGTCTCAGACAGGACGGACTTCATGTTGAGGAGGGAGTCTTCCAGGCTCACATGATGGTGGATATTTTAAATGACGGACCGGTAACGATCCTGCTTGACAGCCGAAAGAATTTTTAATAATAAAGGAGTTTAATTCATATGCGTATTACAAATCTGCCTAGCGGTGCGCTGCAGGCAAACACTTATTTAGCAGTAGACGAAAAAACAAACGAAGGATTCATCGTGGATCCGGGCGGTTATAATAAAGTTCTGACGAAAGAAGTCAGAGACAACGATGTCAACATCAAGTATATCATCCTGACTCATGGTCATTCCGACCACATCTGCGGCGTCAACGAGCACAAGGCTGAATTCCCTGACGCCAAGATCGTCGCATACAAGGACGAGGAAGCCATGCTGGAAAATCCGAACCTGAACCAGAGTCCGGGATTTGGTGTGCCGTATTCCACGAAGGCAGATATCCTGGTCAGCGATGGCGATGAACTGAAGGTCGGAGATGTTACTCTGAAATTCATCCACACACCAGGCCATACGGAAGGTGGCATGTGTATCTACGTGAAAGAAGCCAAGGCTCTTTTTAGCGGAGATACCCTCTTCCGCCAGTCCATCGGAAGAACTGATTTCCCGGGAGGATCCTACAAGGAGATCATGGATTCCATACGCAAGAAATTATTCTTGCTGCCGGATGATACTAACGTGTTCCCGGGACATATGGGAATGACCAGCATAGGCTTTGAAAAGGAGAACAATCCTTTTGTATAGATGCAGCGTTTACGGAACAGATAAAATCAATCAGTACGAGGAACTGATCAAGGTGTTTCTGCAGCCGGGTGAATACGAGATCTCCGGGGTTGCAGAAGTGCCGGACGATCTTCCTGCAAAGGTTTCAGCCGAGGCTCCTGCAAAGGATCCGGCGGGGGATACGGAGAAGAAGACGTTTTTCGGCGTGCTGCAGCAGGCTGTTGCAAAGATCGCCGAGGTGGCAGAGCAGTCGGTACAGGACATGGCGACCGTCTGCATCTTTGACGGCGATAAGGATGCGGTAAAAAGGCAGATCTACCGGGATCTGAAGGCGCTTACAGGAAAGCAGCCCAAGTGGGGGATACTCACGGGGATCCGTCCCGTCAAAATGGCAGGAGAACTGGTTCAAAAGACAGGAAGTGCAGCGAAAGCAAGACAGATCCTGCTCGAGGACTATCTCATGTCGCCGGAAAAGGCAGATCTGGTCCTGGAGATCTACCGGTATCAGCAGAAAACCACCGGGGCGGCGAAGGATAACAGTCTGTCATTATATCTGGGTATCCCGTTTTGCCCCACCAGATGCCTATATTGTTCCTTCACATCCAACCAGGTGAAGAAACCTGAGATCGACAGGTATCTGGAAGCACTTTTCCATGAGATCGCATTTGCTGCAGAAAACATAAAAGAAGACGGTTATGAGATAGAGTCTCTGTATATTGGAGGCGGAACGCCGACCACACTGGACGAAGCTGCGCTGGAGGCTTTTTTGCAGGAGATCCAGGAACATTTTGACTTGTCCCATCTTCGGGAATTTACCGTGGAAGCAGGACGGCCGGACACCATAACAGAAGGGAAACTGCGTATCATGGAACACTACGGTGTGGATCGTATCAGCATCAATCCGCAGACCATGAAGCAGGACACCCTGGATCTTATAGGGCGTGCCCATACGGTGGATGACGTGGAAAAGGCCTTTGCACTGGCGAAAAAAGGAGGTCCAAGGATCATCAACACCGATCTGATCGCCGGACTTCCGGGAGAAGATTTTGCAGATTTCAAACGAAGTCTCGACCGGATCGTAGAGCTGGGAGCAGAAAACATCACACTGCATACGCTGGCGGTCAAGAGAGCATCCCGTCTGAAGGAGATGGATGGAGAGTTCAACTACCGCAATGAAGACCTGCGGGAGGAGATGCTTTCCTATGCCATGGAAACACTGCGGGCGAAAGGCTATCGTCCGTATTATCTTTACAGACAGAAGCATACATCAGGAAACACGGAAAACATCGGGTTCTGCAGAGACGATGCAGTATCCGTTTATAATATCAGGATCATGGAGGAGGCGCAGTCCATTCTGGCTCTGGGTGCCGGCGGGATCAGCAAGATCTGGTTTCCGGCGGAAAACAGGCTGGAACGCGTCGCCAACGTATCCAATTATGAGATCTACATCGACAGGCTCGATGAGATGATGGAACGCAAGAAAAACGGTTTTTTTGGAAAAAATAGATGGAGGTAAGTTATGCTGACCAATGCGCCGAAGGGCACGAAAGACATGATGCCGGATCAGGCATACAAATGGCACTATATCGAAGAGGCGTTTGCAGAAATCTGCCGGACTTACGGGTTTGAAGAAATCAGAACGCCGGTATTTGAACACACTGAGCTGTTTCAGCGAGGCGTGGGAGACACGACGGATATCGTCCAGAAGGAAATGTATTCCTTCCAGGATTACGGCAAACGGAACATTACGCTGAAGCCGGAAGGGACTTCACCGGTGGTGCGGGCGTATGTGGAACACAAGATGTTCGCAGGACCGCAGCCGACCAAGTTTTACTATAACACGCCGTGCTTCCGCTATGAGAAGCCGCAGTCAGGAAGACTGAGAGAATTCCATCAGTTCGGGATCGAGACCTTCGGGACTCACGACATGATGGCTGATGCTGAGATCATCGCCTTAGCAAGTGACTTTCTGAAGAAGATGGGCGTTACGGATATCGAGCTTCGCATCAACAGCGTAGGATGCCCGGAATGCCGCAAGAACCACAGAGCGGCACTGCGGGAATTTTTGCAGCCTAAATATGAGGGGCTTTGCGACACGTGCAAAGACCGTTTTGAACGTAACCCGATGCGTATTTTAGACTGTAAATCGCCAGTGTGCCAGGAACTGGTGCAGGGAGCGCCGATGATGCTGGATTATCTGTGCGATGACTGCCAGGATGCCTTCAATGATCTGAAGGCAAACCTGGATGCGATGGGGATCGAATACGTGGTAGATCCGGGGATCGTTCGCGGACTGGACTACTACACCAAGACGGCGTTTGAATTCGTAACGACGAAAATCGGTGCACAGGGCACTGTATGCGGCGGAGGAAGATACGACCATCTTGTGGAAGAAATCGGCGGACCGGAAACTCCGGGTGTTGGTTTCGGACTTGGCAAGGAACGCCTGCTTCTGACTATGGAGGCATGCGGAGCAGAGATCCCGCAGCCGGCAGGAGCAGATGTGTTCATCGCAGTCATGGGCGATAATGCGAAGGCGGCAGGCCTGAAGCTGATGCACGAACTTCGTCAGGAAGGGGTCTGTGTGCAGATGGACATCATGGGAAGAAAGATCAAAAATCAGTTTAAATATGCGGACAGGATACATGCAGAAAAGACCATTGTGATCGGCGATGATGAGCTGGCGAACAACAGTGTTCAGCTGAAGGATATGACCACCTCCGAGCAGACCATGGTGTCGCTGGATCGTATCGTAGAAATTCTGACAGAAGAGGAGAAGTAGCAATGAAGTTATACAAGAGAACCCACATGTGCGGGGAACTGAGAAAAGAAAACATCGGAGAAAAAGTCGTGCTCAACGGCTGGGTAGCAAAGAGAAGAAATCTGGGCGGTCTCATCTTCTGTGATGTGAGAGACAAGACAGGCATCACTCAGGTGGTGTTCAACGATAAGATCCCGCAGGAGCTGTTTGAACAGGCAGACTCCCTGAGAAGCGAATATGTGGTGGGCATCCAGGGCGTAGTAGCAGAAAGAGAATCGAAAAACCCTGATCTTCCGACCGGCGATATCGAGATCATCGCAGACGACATGATCCTTTATTCCAAGGCGGATACACCGCCGATCTACATCAAGGATGACGATAACGTAGACGACAATCTGCGTCTTAAATACCGTTACCTGGATCTTCGTAAAAAGAAGATGCAGGACAACCTGACTTTCCGTCACAACCTGACGAAACTGGCCAGAGACTATTTCGCAGAAAACGGATTTACCGAAGTAGAAACACCGATGCTGATCAAGTCTACTCCGGAAGGCGCCAGAGACTATCTGGTACCGAGCCGTGTGAATCAGGGACATTTCTACGCTCTGCCTCAGTCACCGCAGACTTATAAGCAGCTGCTGAT
>OLPO01002325.1_pt1 | contig 11961 bp, 9 predicted proteins | sample 1672831 | NCBI WGS metagenome assembly OLPO01 (sample SAMEA3136728, study PRJEB25190) | human gut metagenome
GATCAGCCTCTATCAGAAGATCACCCTTTTTAACCTTGTCACCTGCTGCAACGTGTGCTTTAAAGGGTTCACCCTTAAGTGTGACTGTATCCAGTCCGATATGTATCAGTATTTCCGCTCCCTGAGTGCTTGTCAGCGTAACTGCATGAAGAGTATCAAATACCATTGCCACTTCACCGTCTGCCGGAGCATATATCCTGCCCTCTGCCGGGATCACGGCAAAACCGTCACCCAGTACCTTATCCGCAAAGACAGGATCCGGAACCTCTGCAAGGGGAACCACTCTTCCTCTGCAGGGTGCATAAATTAAATTTCCTTTATCTTTTCCTTTAAAAAATTTCAACATAATATCTCCCTCCCGTTATTTCCCCACTGCTTCCTGTATTGATATACCCGATGTTGTTTTGTAAATATATCTATATATTTTTTATCAATAGTGAATTTATATTATATATTTCGCATAGTTTTTATATTTGGTTTTTTGAGCATGTGTATATATTAACCATTATTTTTGGTTTTGTCCACATTTTTATTGTCATTTTTCAAAAAAATTGAGCTTTCGCACATTAATGTGGTATCTTGTGCAAGAATATTCTGTATATTTCAGCTGTTCTTTTTTACTCATCTCGTCTGCCCGCGTATCCTGTTCGTTCATCACTTTCATATTCCAATATGTTTTTCGCAGCCTCTTAACGCAAATAAAACTATCCTGTCAGGTACAAAGCTTCTCAACTTTGCAATTTGTTCAGGATAGTTTTATTTATTGAAAAAAATATTTAATTTTCGTCAGATATATTTTTATCTGATAATCCTGATCTGGCACGCCTCCATGGCTTTCAGTGCATTCTCATGACTCTCCGGTGTTACGCCAGCGCAGCATGTAGCATCAACACAGATTGGCACTTCCGGAAGTGATGCCTTGATTAGAAGAGCGTTGGAAATCACACAGATATCTGTACAAAGTCCGACCAGTGTGATACTTTCGATTCCCTGGTCTTCATTAAGTGTAACCAGTTCGCCCGCCAGATCTGTTGAGCCGAAAGTCTCTTTGTCGATCGGCTCCGTTTTTCTCAGTATATCCAGCTCTTTTCGGATCTGCCAGCCTTCGGTGTCACGGATACAGTGCTTGACCGGAAGTTTTTTTCCCTCCTGCGTTTCCAGATAATATGTCTCATGCGTATCTCTCGTGAAAAATACTTCTCCGTCAAAATTGCGGATTTTCTCTTCCACCTTCGGCACGATCGCAACTGCTTCCTTTGTGCCTAAGGCACCATCGATAAAATCATTCTGCATGTCCACTACGATAAGAATTTTTTTCATTTTTAACTCCTTTATCGTTTTCTTTCAGTATAACACAGGATTTCTTTCATGTGCACAGTAAACCGTTTTTCCCCGTCCCCAATGGTTAATCTTCTGAAAAAATCACATTCCTCATCATTACAACGTTTTGCAGCTTCTGACTTCATATTTAAATGAAAAACATGCTGTAGCTTTTCTTTGTCACTGCTATAATCATGAAGCTCACAGGCCACACCTTTTTCCTTCAGCTTCTCATACATCACCGGTGCCTGTGCCCGCAGAAAATCCTCCTCTGCGGTCATAATGTAAGCTGGAGGAAATTTCTCATTGACATAAAGTACCGGAGATAAATGCTTCAGTTCTTCTGCCGTTCCTTTTCCGGGAAGATATTCCGCCATCAGCTGCTTTGTCATGTTCTCCGGATTTTCAAGACTGTACTGTCCACAGTTTAATGCCACGGCCTTTATATGAATTCCATCCGGAATCTGGATCTCACAATTCGCCGCATATTCTTCATTCGTGCAGATATCCGCATACATGGAAAGCATCTGTGCACCTGCGGAATCTCCCACTGCAAAAAGATTCTCCATGTCCATTCCATATTCATCCTTATGTTTGAGAACCCACGCAAAAGCAAGATTGGTATCCTTCAGCGATGCCGGAAACTGATGCTCCGGTGCCAGTCTGTAACTGAAATTAACAACTGCAAAACCTCTCTGTGCAAGACTCATACAATAATACTGATATCTTTCTTTGTCACCATATACCCAGCCGCCGCCATGTACACTGACGATCACCGGAAGAATTCTGCCCTCCGCATCCTTCGGGCGATATACGTCCAGCACCTGCATTTCTGAATCTTTTCCATAAGCAATATCATCATAACGGATCACATCTTCCGGAGTTGTAAGACCTGCATCACGGATGTCATCTCCCTCTTTAAATTGCCGTCTTACTATGCTGCTCATTTTTTCCATTTCTGCACCTCTTTTAAGGGACGGAGAAAAATGGCTTTTTTATCCGTCCCCTATGGTTTTATTTTGTTTTATTCTATTTTGTTTTATATCGATATACCGTCTTTATCGCTTTGCTGTCTTTCTTTGATGTCCATCCACTTTCAGATGTTATTGTATGTGTCTGTAATTTTTTATTCTGATATTGGTTCATTCGATACCAGGCCTGTCCCCTGCTTCCATGACTTCCATTAGATCCATCACAGGTGGTTCCGCTGGAACACCATACACGGTTTCCATTCCCATTCCAGTTAAGCAGATAATATGCAATACTTGGATCGTCTCCATCTGCACCGGACGCTGCTACTGTTACCTGATTTGCAGCTACACTGTCAAAATGTACATAAGCACCTGTCTGTGCAAAGTTAACATTGTTTCCTGTACTTGGTCCGCAAAAATGATAATAATAATAACCAACTAACTGTCTGGCAGCTGATGTATCCAGTGTTCTCACAGTCTCATAAACGCTTCCGTCATTAACATATTGGGAAGTTGTTTTCTTATAAGTATGTTTGTACTGGATAGTATATTTACTCGATGTAACATTAGCAGGAAGCTTGTTTGTATAAACCCAGTTTTTCGGTTTTGCCTTAATTTTAAATGTTTTGGTTACTGTTCCTGTATAATTTCCTTTAAAACGAATCGTTACTTTATAAGTACCGATCTTTTTTCTTCCCCAGGAATACGATACACTGTAATTACCCGAGCTGATTTTTTTATTATCTGCACCAGTCACAGTTACTTTTGGCGTTTTTACTTTTCCATCATATACATAGCTTGTAGCAGAAAGCTGCACTTTTTTTGGATAATAAATCGTTTTCTGATTTGTAATATTTCCACAGGAGCAAATATAGCGAGTATATCCATTCTTGCTTACCGTTGCTTTTTGTACCTGTTTTTTATAATTATGTTTATGGGATTTTCCGGTAATCTTAAAAGTCTTTGTTACTGTTCCGGAATAATTACCTTTGAACTGAATCGTTACTTTATAAGTACCCACATATTTTCTTCCTGCAGAATATGTTACCTTATAATTTGCTGCACTGATTACTTTATTATTGCTACCGATTACCTTTACTGTCGGTTTTTTTGTTTTACCATCATAAACATAATTCGTTTTGGAAAGCTGTATTTTTTTCGGATAATAAATCGTTTTTTTATTCCTGGTTTTTCCGCAGCTACATTTTTCCTGCGTATATCCATTTGCTTTCGTAGTTGCTTTCTTTGTAACTTTTTTATAATTATGCGTATGTGCTACCGGGGCTGCCTGTACTGTAAAGTTTACATAATCAGAAAATGTATATGCGTACTTTGCATGATTAACGGATGCTACCGTCATTCTGTAGTTTCCAGCTGGCAATGTACATGCCCAGCTTGTTCCGGTAACTTTAGACTGACATTTATATATATTGGACTCACCATCTTTATATATGTATACATCATAATATTGTGTGTTACTTGTGGCATTCCATGTGAATGTAGTAGTCTGCCCGCTTTTTCCCGCGTTCACACTTGCATATGGTTTTCCAGGCATTCGACATCCAGGATAAATAAAACCAAGCAAAATCTTGTTGGAATCATAAGGTCTTCTTCCACCTACCGAATTTTTCAGTGTATAGCCATATGCTATACCGTGTGATGAAGTCTGATCCAGATCCGTTCTTCCGCCTTCATCAACTGTAAAAGTATCTCCTGAACCACCGGTCACATACGCTACATGTCCATAATAATCTCCACTCCATACAGCAATGGATCCTGGTAACGGATCATTTCCTACAGCATATCCCTGGTTGATAGCATTTTGCCACCAATTTACCGCATTTCCCCAGGCTGGTAATGCAATGCCCTGTCTCTCATATACACATTGCCATGCAAAACGTGTGCAGGGAATTTCATATAATCCATCCTGATCTACATCCTGAGTCGTCGGATACGGATTTCCTGCTGCCGCTACAGTTGTCGCCGGCACAGAACTTAATACCGTTGCTGCTGATAATGTAAGAATCATAAATTTCTTCAAAAATCTTTTTTTCATACTCATACCTCCCAACTGAAATAAAAAAACCTTGAAAATAGAATACAAGAATATACAGCAAAATGGATACTTACCATCTATTTTTATGCTATCATCCTTATCTCTGATTTTCAAGGCTTTTTTGCCATTGGGGGACAGAACTGAAAGCCAGTTTTCTCCGTCCCCAATGGTGCGTTTATTTTCCTTCTGCGATATCCTTTGTGATCTTCAGGAATTTATCGATATCGTCTGTTCCATGGCAGTGAAGCGGTGAAACACGAAGTGCTCCCTCAAGTCCAAGTGTCTCAACGATACGTTTAGAATACGGACTGCTCTTTACACGCTCGAACAGTGTTACGCCATGCTCAAGATATCTTCTTGCACACTCTGCATACTCAATTCCCTCGATGCCCATAGCAACGATCAGGTCCTTGTATGTAAGATCTTCCATATCAACATAAACCTGTACTCCAGGAATATGACGAAGTCCAGGGACTTTCTCGGTACCTTCAAGCATACGGTACAGAAGTGCTCTCTCCTGAAGGTGAATATGATTCATACCTTCAACAAAAAGCTCTCTCTTATTATATTTCTGTGCGGAATCGCCCAGGAAATGCTTACCGATGCTGCATACATAATCAATAACAGCCATCATAGCTGCAAAGTTAGCCGGAGCCGGTGTTCCAAGTGCCCATACATTGTCATCCTTGCATGTCAGTTTGATATGCGGCATTACAGAAACACGATCGGAAACATAGCAGTAACCACATCCACGAACACCAAAGAATTTATACGGTGCAAAGTTGCAGACATCAACACCCCAATCCTCAACATCGATCACTGCATGCGGTGCATGCTGAACTGCATCACTTACAATATAGATATCCGGGTTGATCTCTTTTGCACGACGTGCGATCTCCTTGATATCCATGATATTACCGGAAATATTGGAAGCCGCCATGATGCTGAGAAGAACGGTATCCTTATCAACATATTTCATGATCTCATCCGGATCAAGTCCGCCTGTTACTTTATTAGCCGGAACCTCACGGAACTCTCTTCCTGTCTTTTTGCAGTAGTACTCAACTGCATCGTGTGCAGACGGATGCTCCAGTGCAGATGTAACCGCATTCTTACCCCAGTCAACACCTTCCATAATCGTACCTACTGCATGAAACATTGTCTGGGAAGCTGTCAGCTCTGTAATAAGCGCACCGCTCTTCGCGCCAAAAATAACCTCAAGGATCTCCTGAGTACCATTCTTAACATAATCTGCCAGGTCAAAACCTCTTCCTCTTGCACGCTCCGGGCAATCCGGGAATTCCTCGATAGCAGCCTTGGCTTCAACGGCTTTTTTAAGTCTTAAAGAACCACCTGAGTTCTCGAAGAAAAGTCTCGCACCATACTGAGGATCCTTATCTGCATAATAAAACTGAGATTTCAGCTTCTTCTGATATGTATCTGAAAACAAAACTCCATGTTTAAATTCCATAATAGTATCCTCTCCTTCATCGCATAAGCTCCGGTTTTTTCCGGATAGCTAATTCATTATATCTCTTTCATCAGAAGATAGCATAACACATTTATAAATAGTTATAAAATGAATAATATAACTGTATTATATTAACATTGTTTATATTTTAACACAGTACAGCAACAACGTCTACAAACCATACTCCCGTCAGACACTATCAAACTCAGCCTTTCCTCCCGGGCGTCCCCCTTCCCACAAAAAAAGCCAAACCAGTCACCCCCAGGCAACCAGTTCAGCTCTCCCAAAAAACCATATTTTTTATCTATCACACCCGCTTATACTCAACACCATCAACCTTCGCCAGCAGCTTCCCGGTAAACACCCTGTTAAAGAAATGAATCACCGGTCCCAGCCCAAAAGCCGTCACCAGCGTACCAATTCCAATAACACCACCGGCAAAATAACAGATCAGCGCACAAATCACATCATTCGACATCCTGTGCCAGAAATAAGGAATCCTCGGCCATTTATCAGTCATGATCAGAGAAAGACTGTCATACGGCGCAACACCCTCATCCGGCATCTGATACATAGACAGACCCAGACAGATGATCAGGACACCCACACATAGCGCAATCAGTCTCACCGGCATAGAAACAAGCTCCAGTCCCATAACACCCGTAAAAATATAATAAAAAAACGTACAGATATAAGCTAGGAACACTGCATTCACAACCGTACCCACACCCAGAAACTTCCGTCCAAACGCAATCTGAACAATCAGCAATACAATATTCACCAGCAGCTGAAAATTACCATAAGCCATACCGATCTTATCCGCAACCGCCATGTTCATTCCACTGAACGGATCCGTACCAAGCCCTGCAAGCTTAAAGATCGCAATACCCATACCAGCCAGAATATTACCGATACACATGATCAGAACATGCTTCCAGTTGATGTTCCTTAAATAATCCCCCATAGCGCCAATACCTCATTCTCTTTCGTTTTTATTTTTTCAAAATCTTCATAACAACCCGTTTATTTTATCATACCCCACTATACCTGTAAAACGCAAAATGCAAAAAAACACCCGGCAGACCACATATTTTATGATCTGCCGGATGCCTTATTATTTCATCACGCGCCGTTATTCACCATTCATCCCGGAGCCCTCATGGCAGAACTCCGAACTTCTCAGTAATATCTCTTATTTAATAAACTTGACCTCAGGATAAATCGCCTGCTTTGCAGCCTCTTTTCTCTCATTGAAAACAACCTTATTCTCTTCAAAAAGGTTACGTCCCTGTGCGTCGATAGATACGATCAATGGCCCAAATTCCTTAACCTTATTGCACCATAAGGTCTCCGGCATACCAAGCTCATCCCAGTGATGCTCAACGATCTTCTCAACCTCTGTAGCAGCAACTACTGCACAGCCTGCCGGGAATACACAGTGAATCGCACCAAACTCCTTACATGCACGTTCAGTATTCGGACCCATACCACCTTTACCAACGATCACTCTCACACCAGTCAGTTGCGTAAACTCATACTCGAATTTTTCCATACGCATGGAAGTTGTCGGTCCTACAGAAACCATTTCATAATCATCCTCTGTTCCCTCGATCTTGCGGACGATAGGACCTGCATGGAAAATTGCTTTATCTTTAATATCATACGGAAGCTCTCTTCCGTACTCAACCAGACGACGATGTGCCACATCACGGCAGGTCATCAGATCTCCGTCCAACCATACGATATCGCCGATTTTGATATCAGCCAGGTCTTCTGCGCTTATAGGTGTAATAAGAACTTTTTTATCTCCTCTGATTTCAATCATGATTTTTCCCTCCGTTTATGCGTTGAATTTCCATGTGGAATGTGTATCACAGGTTACTGTAAGATCCGGATTTACAACAAGATGTCCACGACGGTGAGACCAGCAGCCCACATTTACCGCAACACCGATAGTAGACGGATGACGGGCTGTATTCTCGATATTAACACCCATTACAGAATATTTTCCGCCCATACCCTGCGGTCCAAGGCCGATGGCATTGATACCATCCTCGAGAAGCTTCTCCATTTTTGCTGCGTTTGCATTGTCGTTATGAGAACCGATCGGGCGCATCAGCGCTTTCTTTGAATTAAGTGCAGCTGTTTCCACAGAAGTTCCCACACCAACGCCTACCAGAAGCGGAGGACACGCATTCAGTCCGTAAGTTGTCATCTGATCAAGAACGAAATCGGTAACACCCTCATATCCGGCACCTGGCATCAGAACCATTGCTTTTCCCGGGAGAGTACATCCGCCGCCTGCCATGTATGCGTAGATCTCACATTTATCGCTGTTCGGAACGATATCCCACCATACAGTCGGAGTTCCTTTTCCAACGTTTTTCTTTGTGTTGTACTCGTCAAAAGTCTCAACGGAATTGTGTCTCAGCGGAGCTGCAAACGTAGCCTGCACAACAGCCTCCTTTAAAAGTCCCTCCAGCTCATTGATATACGGGAAATTCGTTCCGCATTTCAGCCAGAACTGAAGAACACCTGTGTCCTGACAGCTTGGACGGTTCAGCTCTACAGCCAATCCCTGGTTTTTTGTCATTGTCTCATAGAGAACTTTCGGAAGTGCTGCTGTTTCCTGGGAGCCAAGCTCCTCCAGTTTGTTTACTACATCATCCGGTAATTTTTTTCCAATGTGGGCAACAAAATCTGCTACCATATCTGTTAATACTTTAACTCCATTTTCCTTAGTCATGATTTACCTCCTGATACGGTTCGATGGTTTGTGTTTTGGTTAGTTGTTTCATCAATTAATTGGCTGATTAATTGGTTAAGATGGAATATGTATTTTTTTCCACTGCTCATTGCATTTCACAATGTGCAGAAGAATTAACAAAGTTTAAGGTTTACGGGTAAAACGGGAACAAAATCGGTAACAGGATCATACAGATCACGAAAGATACCAGGATCAGCGGCAGACCGGATTTTACATAATCCTTGAATTTATATCCGCCAAGTCCTACCACCATTGTGTTCGCCGGCATTCCGATCGGTGTTGCATAAGCACAGGAGCCTGCAATAACAGTTGCGATAACAACGGCTCTCGGATCTGCTCCGAGGTTGTTTGCAAGAGATACCGCAATAGGGATCATCAGTGCTGTGGTTGCTGTATTTGACATGAAATTTGTCAGCACACAGGTTACAATAAAAATCACCAGAAGAAGAAGGATCGGACTCGGATCTGCTCCAAGAAGTCCTACGATCTTATCTGCGATCAGCTCTCCGGCTCCGGTTGTATCCAATGCTTTTGCAAGTGTCAGAGAACCGCCGAAAAGAAATACAACCTTCAGGTCAATAGACTTCAGTGCGTCTTTCTCGGAAATAACTCCTGTCAGAACCAGGAGGATCGCTCCGATACATGCGGAAACCTCAATGCTGATGCCGATCTCTTTCTCAAAGATCATTGCAAGGATCACAAGGATCAGTACTACCAGGGAAACAGTCTGTTTCCATTTCGGTACATGGCTGAAATCCTGCTGATCTTCAAGAGCTGCACCGGATGCATTCTTTCCATCCGGAAGGAATTTATATCCGATAAGGACAAAGTAGAGGATTCCGATCAGAAGCATCGGAACTCCAACCGGCGCATACATAAAAAAGCTTGTGGAAAGCCCCATCTCCTGAAGTGCATTCACACCCATCAGGTTTCCGGGTGCACCGATAATGGAAAGGTTTCCGCCAAGTGCTGCGGCAAATACCAGCGGCATCAGAAGACGGCTTCTGGAATAGCCGGACTCATCGGCTATTCCACAGACTACCGGAATCAGCACTGCTGCGGTACCTGTATTGGATAAAAATCCGGACATTACACCTACGATCACCATGATCGCAATGATCAATGTTTTTTCTGTTCTGGCAAATTTCGTGACCAGTCCTCCGATCTTATTTGCCATTCCTGTTTCGAACAATGCCTGGCCTACTACAAACATGCCAACGCAAAGGATTACGTTACTGTTTACATACTGTGAAAATGTTGTTGTTGCATCCACAACTCCTGTGAGTGTCAGACCGATGGCACAGATTGAAGCAGTCAGTCCAAGAGGAATTTTTTCAAGGATGAAACTGATAATGGTGAACACAAGAAACAGCAATGTTATAGTTGTCTGAGACATTTCTGTACTCTCCTTTCACTGTGTTGTGATTTCATGTTTATTCTGTCTTTATTTTCCGTCTTATTTTTTCTGAAAAGTATAGGCCATACACGTTTCTTTTGATGACTTTATTATAACTGGTGTACATATAAAAAAACAAATTAATGAAACACATATCCCCATAAAAAAAATTTATGTTCTCAATTTTTCGCCCGATTTTTTATGCAATATTGCTATAAAACAGTCTGTTTATCAAAATAAACATAGAAATTATACCATGCCTGTGATATTTTTATGATAACATTTAAACGGAGAAAAACATCCGAACACCATATTAAAGGAAGTATTTTATTATGACATTGAACCAGCTTCGATATTTCTGCACCGCCAGCCGCTGCCACAGCATCACAAAAGCAGCTGAAGAATTATATGTAACCCAGCCAACCGTTTCCATGGCGATCCGTGACCTGGAGATTGAATTCGGAATCAGTCTTTTTTCCAGAAAAGGAAATCAGCTGATCCTTACCCAGGAAGGTGAAGCCTTCTATGAAAAAGCCACCTACATCCTTCAATACTGCAACGAGCTCCAGGCTGATTATTCCAGTATGTCCAGGGTAAAGCCCCCTCTCCGTATCGGGATTCCACCAATGCTGAGCACTGTATTTTTTCCGGAGCTGCTTACTGCTTTTCATGAAAAGCATCCGGAGATCGCTGTTGTTCTGGAGGAATACGGTTCCGTCCGCGCCTGTCATCTGGTTCAGGATGACACTCTGGATCTGGCATTGGTAAATATGGAACAATATAACATTGACAAATTTCATAACACGGTCCTTGCCAATGATCAGGTTGTTTTCTGCGTGAACAACGATCATAAACTGGCCGGCAAAAGTACTGTCACAACAAAAGAGATGTCACAGGAGCCTCTGATCTTTTTCAACGCAGACTCTGTCCAAAACCAGCTTCTCAAAATGCGTTTTGAAATGGATGGCTACACTCCAAATATCGTCATGCGAAGCAGCCAGATCTATACGACCCTGCAGTTCGTAAAAACCGGTAAATACGCCTGTTTTCTCTATTCCAGCATGACCGATAAATTTTCTGATTCCAATATCACCGGAATTCCACTGAATCCGCCTATCCGCATAAAGATCGGTATGATATGGAAAAAAGGCAAATACATCAGCGGTGATATGCTGACATTTCTGCATTTTACCCGCATGTATTACAAAGAACATCCGCTCACCGGAAAGTAAAATTTCCCGGAAGCCTGTCGAAAAATGTTTGATTATATGTTGATTAGTTTTTCTAATAAATCAAATTTTTTTAATAAAACCCATTGAAATCCGTCAATTCATGTGATACTCTTTCTTACAGTGTATTTCTACACAAAACGAATGACCGCCACTACCGTACACAAGGAGGTTCCGGCACTCATTCAAAAATAAAAAACTCAGGAGAGTCTCTTCAAATAAAAAAGAAGAGCGCCGAAGGTGTAAGCAGCATAAAATGCTGTAAATCTCTCAGGCAAAAGGATGGAGGAAAGAGTAATGTTTACACAAATCAACAACTTTATCACATGGTTTGACGGAGTCGTTTGGGGACTTCCGCTGATCATTCTGATCCTGTTCACAGGAATTCTGTTAACCGCTCGGTTAGGTCTTTTACAGGTAAGGCACCTCGGAAAGGCACTGAAATTCATGGTAAAAAATGAAGAAGGCGGCGATGGTGAGGTCACAAGCTTCGGAGCTCTGTGTACTGCACTTTCAGCAACCATCGGAACCGGAAACATCGTAGGTGTCGCAACTGCTATCGCAGCCGGCGGACCAGGTGCACTTTTCTGGATGATCGTAGCCGCATTCTTCGGGATGGCAACCAAATACGCAGAAGGACTTCTGGCGATCAAGTATCGTACCATTGACAAAGAAGGCCACGTTCTCGGCGGACCATTCTACTACATCGAAAACGGTATGGGAAAACAGTGGAGATGGCTTGCCAAGATCT
>OLPO01002328.1_pt1 | contig 11950 bp, 11 predicted proteins | sample 1672831 | NCBI WGS metagenome assembly OLPO01 (sample SAMEA3136728, study PRJEB25190) | human gut metagenome
TCGTATATAAAATTTCTTTTTTTAAACGGAGCAAAAGACTCAGATATTTTTTTGCTATATCATTGGATGGTGCTGATTCAATGGAAAATATTTGGTATGCTTATACTGGAAAAAAGAATAATTTTCCCCAATATGCAAATATATTTGAACAATACAAAAGAGAGCTTCCTAATTTTCCAGTAATTCTTTTATATGATAATGAATTAAATGGTAACAAGCCACTCAAAAAAATATTAGACAAGATGGATAATACTAGCGAGATAAAGGATACAATAAGCACTAATTTTTATACAAATATTATTAAAAATTTATATATTGCAACAATGCCTCTACCAAAAGATAAAGCTGAATGTGAGATTGAAGATTTGTTGGGACAGGAAATTATAGCACATGAAATAGATGGAAAGATATTTAATAGAGACGCAAACTATAATAAAGCGACCGAATATGGAAAAAACATTTTATCCCAATATGTATATATGCACTATAAAAATTTAGATTTAGATGGAATAAAAAAAATATTAGATATTTTGTCTGAAATAATTCGCACATATCAATCTTAATACAAGTAGGAGTTACGACAATAACTAACAGTGCTCTCACTAAAAAGTAATCGTAATTTTTTCTGTGCCCAATCAAAGTTTTTTGGGGTCTGAATTCCTTCATATACCCCCCCTACAGGAGACCAACATGTCTAAAACTAACGTTACATGGGAACTAAATAACTACTCGACCGATGTGATGACAGGCGGTTCTAATCGGTATGCGCAGCTTTATTACCAGCTGATCGGCAGCCTGAAAAAAGCGGATAGCGTGGATATCATTGTTTCGTTTCTGATGGAATCAGGAGTGAAGATGCTTCTTGAGGAACTGGAGAATGCACTTCAGAGGGGTGCGAAGATAAGGATCTTGACCGGAAACTATCTGGGAATCACGCAGCCGTCCGCTTTATATCTCATTCGCAAAAAACTCGGCAAGCAGGTCGATTTGCGGTTTTACAATGAGAAAAACAGATCATTTCATCCCAAGTCATATATCTTCCACTACGAGGATCACAGTGAGATCTACATAGGGTCATCGAATATATCCAGGAGTGCGCTGACGTCCGGGATCGAGTGGAATTACCGCTTCAACAGCCGTACAGATCAGAAAAATTACGATAAGTTTTTCCACAGTTTTGAAGATCTGTTTGAGAATCATTCCATTGTGATCGATGACGAGGAGCTTAGGAAGTATTCAAAGAACTGGCACAGACCGGCGGTATCAAAGGATCTGCAGCGATACGATGAAGAACAAGACGACCATGCGCCGGATCAGGACGCAGACGCAAACAGCAATATCATACCTCTCTTTGAGCCTCGTGGCGCACAGATCGAAGCTCTTTGCGCTCTCGATGACACTAGAGCAGAAGGCGCAGAAAGAGCGCTGGTAGCAGCGGCAACGGGTGTGGGCAAAACCTATCTGGCTGCATTTGACTCAAAAGACTACGCGCGAGTGCTCTTTGTAGCACACCGGGAAGAGATCCTGGAGCAGGCAGCGATATCCTTTAAAAACGTCAGGCATTCGGAGGACTACGGATTTTTCAACGGAAAGGAAAAATCAACAGACAAAGCCTTGATTTTTGCATCAGTAGCAACGCTGGGACGCACGTCGTACCTGAACGAAAAATATTTTGCACCGGACTATTTTGATTATCTGGTGATCGACGAATTTCATCATGCGGTCAACGACCAGTACCGGCGGATCGTTGACTATTTTAAACCAAAGTTTCTGCTGGGGCTGACGGCAACGCCTGACCGGCTCGATGGGCGGAACATCTATGAAATCTGTGACTACAATGTTCCTTATGAGATTTCGCTAAAAGACGCCATAAATAAAGGCATGCTGGTGCCTTTCCACTATTACGGCATCTATGATGACACCGATTACTCGGGCATCCACATCGTTCGCGGCAGATACGACGAAAAAGAACTGAACGAAACCTATATCGGGAATGTGCATAGGCACGATCTGATCTACAAATATTACTGCAAATATGGATCTCGCAAAGCATTGGGCTTCTGCTGCTCCAGGGAGCATGCGGAAGAGATGGCAAAAGAATTTTCGGCAAGAGGTATCCCGTCGGCTGCTGTCTATAGCAATGCAAATGGCGAGTTTTCGGAAGACCGGACATCTGCTATCCGAATGCTGACAAATGGAGAAATAAAAGTGATTTTTTCCGTGGATATGTTCAACGAAGGTGTGGACATTCCATCGGTCGATATGGTGATGTTCCTGAGACCTACCGAGTCTCCGATCGTATTTTTGCAGCAGCTGGGAAGGGGACTTCGTAAAAGTAAAGGGAAAGAGTTCCTCAACGTGCTGGATTTCATAGGGAATTATGAAAAGGCTGGTCGTGTGCGATTTCTGCTTACGGATAACAGTGCATCTGCAAAGGGAATTTATGATCCTGCCGACCGATCGAATTTCCCGGATGACTGCCTGGTCGATTTTGACATGAAGCTGATCGACCTGTTCCAGGAAATGGACAGAAAACAGATGAAGCTGAGAGACAGGATCCGCAGTGAATTTTACAGAGTGAAGGAGTTGGTGGGGCATACGCCGTCTCGGATGGAATTGTTCACCTATATAGACGATGATGTATATCAGAGTGCTATTAGTAATGCAAAAGAAAATCCCTTTAAAAGATATCTGGAATATCGCAAACAGCTCGATGTGCTGACAGACGAGGAAGAACTGATTTACAAAAGCATTGGCCGGGAGTTCATCAGCCTGATCGAAAATACGAACATGACGAAGGTCTACAAGATGCCTGTTCTGATGGCATTTTACGATAACGGAAAAGTCCGCATGACAGTAACGGAGCAGCAGCTTCTGACAAGCTGGAAGAAGTTTTTCCACACCGGTACCAACTGGAAGGATCTTGAGACGGGAATCGATTACGAAAAATTCTGCAGGATTTCCGACAGTGAACATATAAAGAAAATCTTGAAGATGCCGGTGCATTTTCTGCTGCAGTCCGGAAAAGGCTTTTTTATTCAGAAAGAAGGTGCAGCACTAGCGCTTAGAGAGGAACTGTCAGAGGTGGCTGAAAATCCTGTGTTTGCAAAAGAAATAGCAGATGTGATCCAATACAGGGCAATGGATTATTATCAGAGACGTTACAGGAAGAACGAGACATAAGGAGAACGCAGAACATGAAGAACGATCCATTAAAAGAATATTTAAAAGCTTCCGAGCCGGATCAGGTCAGCAAAGGCTATATCTGGCGAACTGCCATCGGACTTCAGGCGGTAGATGGACTGAATCCTTCCCGGTATTTGATCGATACGGCGATCCAGAATATCGAAGGCAAAATTACTGTAACGGAGGCCAGGGATCTCATTGACGGATACTATAAGGCGAATCCTGTGGAATTGTCAGCAGATGAACGCACAGAAGAAGCAGACAAGGTCTCTTCACGCATTGCAGAAATACTGGCAGAACCGGCTTTTTCCTTTTCTCCTAATGAGTACATTGGAATCCACCGAAGACTTTTTCAGGGGATCTATAAACATGCGGGGAAAATTCGCGACTATAATATCACGAAAAAAGAATGGGTGTTAGATGGTGCAACGGTTTTATACGGCAGCGCATCTTCTTCACATGGAACATCTTTCAGATCAATGATAGATTCATGTCCTACCGGAACAGCTCCCATTGGTAATGCCTTATAAACCAATCCTGTAATAGCGTATCCTCTCAACTTATAAGATAATGCATCCGCATACCACATTAATTTCATAAGTTTGACTTTATACAGATTGATGATTTGATCTGATGCTGCAAAATATCGAATAACATCAACAACCTTGTCAAGTGAAAGTTCTGCATTCCCATGAAGCACTTTACTTCCATAGAATTTGGCATATTTCGCTTCAATAGCTCTGCGAAGATACTGATCTTGATTTTTTTCATATAAAGTAATTGCAGTATCCTGATACTGCTGGTATGCTTCTGGAGATAAATCTGTCTTAGCATCTTTTAGCAGCGATTTCAGCAGAAGTTAAAAGTCCTTCTGATTCGCGATAAGCATCCTTTAGACGCATATCATTCTCTTGCATCTGCTGTTCATTCATATACAATTCTTCTGCTCTATCACAATATAAATACAATGCGTCATATTCTACTGTTTTCCCTTTAAATGTCGCTTTTTCATCAACGAGAACTGTTTTTACTTCATGCTCTTCCATACAACACATACACAAACATGTTTTGCTTTTTATTGTTTTCATATTCATGGGAACACCTCCTAAGATTTTCTGTATGGAAACATTTCGGGGGTAAAGGATTCTCGTATAACTCATTTTCGTTGTCTTTCATTATATAAGTATCAATTGATACTTATATCTTATTCTTTTTTACCTTTTGTCAACAAATCTATATTTTCCCTTCCCATGTCCTGACACTGGTTCAATGATACCTGCCTGCACTAAATTAGACAGCAGCTTGGATGTCCCGGAGCTTTTTAGTCCAAGCAGATCCATCGCTGCGCTTCTGCCAAAGATCCCATCGTAACCGTATTCATGGAACAATCTCTGGATATGAACATTGGTCCGTGCAGAAAAATTTGCGGATTTTGGAGAAGGAAGCGTTTCAATGTCCGCTTTTTTCTCCTCAAAATACACTTTTTTCGATTGAATGTCCACTTTTTTCTCTTCCATATACACTTTTTCGTCCGTCCAGAGTCCGCTTACATGTAAAGTCCGATTTTGAAGTGGATGATTTTCTTCTAAAAGAAGATTTCTCAAAAATATCTCGAGGTACTCGGTCGTCTCATGGATCCCCTTTTGCAGATCCGTATAGTTCGCACGAACAAGAGCATTCCTGAAATACCATGCATTTTCTGCAAAAATATCATTCGTTGCAGCAAAGCCCAGCGACCTTAAGTATTTAATAAAAAACACCGCGGTCGTTCTCGTATTACCCTCTCCAAAGATATGGATCTGCCACAGCCTGGAAATAAATGAAGCAAGATGGCGAATGATTTCATCCATAGAAAGGTCATGGTAATCAAAGCTCTTTTCCTGACGAAAATCGTATTCTAACGTTTCTCTCAACTCTATTGAAATAAATGAAACCAATGCATATCATTTTGTATTAAAAAGTGCGATTGATTTTCCGACACTATCAGCCGACGATCAACAAATTCTGGATAAAGTGATCCAGAGGTTTGGAATGATGAAGAAAGAAGATCTCGTTGAGTTCATGCATCAGGAAAAAGCCTACAAAAAAACTGATCTGTGGGATGTTATTTCATTTGAATATGCGGCGTATCTACAAATATAACATAGCACTCTAAACGCAAAACCCCGCTTCGGCGCATCGTCAATCAAGACACATGCCGGAAGCGGGGTTTCCTGTTCTTCGTGTTTCTTATCCTACAACACATACGTTGGCAGCACGTGACTTGCCATTGTTGTGTGGATCTTCTTCAATTTCGAACGTTACTTTCTGACCTTCCTTGAGAGTCTTGAATCCGTCCGCCATGATGGAAGAGAAGTGAACGAATACATCAGCACCACCCTCATCGTTGGAAATGAATCCAAATCCTTTTTGCTCATTGAACCACTTAACAGTACCATTGCACATAGATCTGTACCTCCTTAAAAAATTTCCTTCAGATCTACCGATAAAAAAACCGCAGCGTATGAATCAAAAGTTAAAAATTGATCCATAGGCTACGGTAATCAATCTATAAATTCAGAATACTCTTATAGTATACATTAGCTTCCAGATAAAAGCAATCCCGAAATGAATAAAATCCACCCTTATCTGCGAAGCACGGCGGTCACAACAGCTCCCGCCAGTGAAATTCCAGCCATCAGCAGCAGGCAGGATGTAAGTCCGAACGCATCCATCATGGCGCCCAGCGAGATTCCTGCAAAGGATGCTCCCAGGTATGACCAGCCGTTGACAATACCCACTCCGGTGCCTCCCAGCCGGGTTCCCAGGATATCTCCCGGCAGATTAAAGAGGGGAGCCTGAACTCCCTGGATACAACCTCCTGCAAAGAACAGCAGTGCTCCCAGGATAACGACGCCGCCCGGGAGCATCAGGATCCGAAGCCCCCAAAAGTATATGATCAGAAGACCTGCCGTGCTTACGAGAAATCCCATCAGGATAGTCTGCCAGCGGCTTCCGTGAAAGACAGTATCTGAAATGTGGCCCAGTGCGATGGAAAAAAACGCGCCACCCCAGTGCATGGCCGATGCCGCAATGGTAGCCGCCATCAGAGCCATTCCGAAACCACCCGACTGGCTTCCTGCAAAGAGTCCGCCTCCGGCACTTTCAGCAAGGCCGGGAGCATCTACAGAGCACGGCGTAATAAGGATCTTGACGATCCAGTTGACAAGCCCCCAGCGAACAAACTGGCTGCAAATAGTAGCAAGAGCGGTCAGCAGGATGGCCGGATGCTTCATCACATCAGCGTAGTCACGCAGGCATACCGTATCGGAAGCCGAAGCGGAGTCCTTTGCATCTCCGGAACCCGGGGCCGGATCCTTTGCAGAATCCTTTGCATCTCCGGAAGCCGAAGCCGGATCCTTTGCATCCGAAACGCCGCTATGCTCCCACTCCACCGTAAAACCGTACTGCTGGGGCGTGTCCTTTACATAAATACAAAATACCACCGACCACATGAGAAGCAGCAGGGCAGGGAGGAAAAACGCCGCGCGCCAGCTGAGAAACGTAATAGCAAAACCTGCCACCGGATAGATGATGATACCGCCCAGAAAAGCGAAAGCGTCAAACAGACCCATGAACAACCCCCAGCGTTTCTGCGGGATCCAGCGGAAGAGCACGCTGCAGCCCGGAGACCACCCCATAGACAGGGACACCGCATTGATCGCCCAGAAGATAGCAAACGGTTTCATCCCGGAGGAGAGGCCGAAGCCGATATTGGCTGCCGTCGCGCCGATGGCTCCAAGAAACATGAGCAGTTTCGGACTGTACCGGTCACCCAGGTAGCCGGAGAAAAACTGTCCCAGACCGAAGCCCAGTGTAAAGATGGTAAACAAGATCCCGAAGGTGGCGTTGGACAGATCAAAGCTTTGCTGGATTCTGTCGGCAGCCACGCCCAGATTGTTGTTGCATGTAAAATAAAATGTATATAACGTGATCATAACAAAAAACACCCTGAGCTGCACAGGGTGAAATTCGTTTTCTTTCAGGATACGTGAATCCTTGGCAAGCATATCAGTGACCTCCTGTTGATATAAGCGCAGACATTTATTTGATCGCCCGGTATCCCATAAGACCAATGGTTTCGTTTCCGACCTGGCGCTGGAACTGCTTTTCCTTGCCGGTGGTGCTTCCGATCTGTTTCTGATCGTCAATCTCCATACCGCCTTCTAAAAGATCGGCTTTAACATGAGCAAAGGTCATCTTTTCCGGGATGAAATCAGGCTGATCTTCCTGGAAAGTCCGCAGGCTCTTAGGACATTTTCGATAGTCTGCAAAGAGGCCGACGGCACAGCCGGTTTTGCGAATCAGTGGTGTGATCTTATCGTACTGGCTCTTGTTGTATGTGAAAATGCAGTTGTTGGACGAAAAATCATCCAGGTACACATCGATAGAGTTTTCGCGCAGTGGCAGCCGGTTCAGATCTCCAGCCAGATACACCGTCTGGCAGTCGAATTCCTTCATGTACTCCTGCAGCTTGCGGATCCGTTTCAACGATGGATCGGTGATGATGAAAATAGCGTCCCGGCTGAACTTCTGGCAGTAACGCGAGAAATAATTGCCGGAAAACGGTCCTCCCATGATGTTGATGCTTCCCTCCATATCCACGTGATCCGTCATCTGATGGTACATCCACATGTATGTCTTGTCGATCAGTGTGCGGAATTCGTTACCCAGTTCTTCCGTGACAGCGGACACCAGATCGATGTTTTCAAATGCTTTGAACGGGGTGTCCTCTGCGTAGCCGTCGCACAGGATAACGCCGTCTTTCAGTTCATTCTTGTAGCCGCATTCGCACAGGAATTCACCGTCACATATTTTATTGTCGCTGATGCTGGCTGATTCCAGTTTGAGGGGTCTGCCGCAGTCCGGGCATGCCAGATAGGGCAGGAATGTAAAGGGAATGCCGTTGGCGCTGTGGTCCAGTTCGTAGTTGATCTGAGAAAAGCTGCGGATCTCTGCTTTCAGCTCTCCGATGGTATCGTGTATTTTTTCTTCTTCTTTTTCTAGTTCTGCCTGTTTCTGCTTCAAAAGACGCGAAAAAATCCCAAGCACGGTTTCATCCCGGAATTTTGTGGTTTTTTCCAGAAAAAAGAGAAGCTCGATTTCTTCCAGCGAAAAGCGAAAGGATTTATATTTCAAAATCTTCTCCATGTCTTCCATGCATGAGGGTGTAAATACATACTGATTGTTTTTCCGTTCCGGTGTCAGCAGGGCACGCTCCACATAGTAGCGCACCGTCGTGATGTTCAGGCCATACTTCTTAGCAAAATCACCGATTTTCATGTTCTACTTTACTCCATATTCCATAAGTTCTGTTCCATACTTTATGCGAAATCCATCCGGCACGGGTGCCGCGGGAAAACCTGCTGTCAGCTGTGGTTTTCGACAAGATTCCGCAAACATCTCTATTATACTAAAAAAGTTAGGGGAGGGCAACACACAATGTTTTTACCTCTTGCGAAATCGTGCAAAATATGGCATTATAATCTATGTATGTTTTTATACACAAATATACACAAATTTCCGGGAGGAGAATTTTACATGGAAAAATTAGGACTGAATGAAATCAGAGAATTATTTTTGAGCTTTTACCAATCTAAGGAGCATTACCGGAGACAGAGTTTTCCGCTGATCCCGCAGAACGATAAAAGTCTTCTTATCATAAATTCAGGTATGGCGCCGCTGAAGCCGTACTTTGCAGGAATCGAAACACCGCCGAGCAAGCGCATGACCACCTGCCAGAAGTGCATTCGTACCGGCGATATCGAAAACGTAGGATATACTTCCAGACACGGTACATTCTTCGAAATGCTGGGAAGCTTTTCTTTCGGAGATTACTTTAAGAAAGAATCCCTGACCTGGGGCTGGGAATTCATTACGAAAGTACTGAAAATGCCGACGGACAGACTCTGGGCTACCGTATATGAAAACGATGACGACGCTTATGCCATCTGGCGCGATGTTATCGGCATGCCTGAAGAGAGGATCGTGCGTCTGGGCAAGGATGATAACTTCTGGGAGATCGGGACTGGTCCATGCGGTCCGTGCTCTGAAATCTATTTTGACCGCGGCGAGAAATACGGCTGCGATAACCCGGACTGCAAGCCGGGATGTGACTGCGACCGTTACGTTGAGTTCTGGAACCATGTGTTCACACAGTTCAGCCGCGACGATGAAGGAAACTACAGCGATCTGGCTCATCCTAACATCGATACAGGTATGGGGATCGAACGTCTGGCGTGCATCATGCAGGGTGTAGAATCCATTTTCGACGTAGATACTATCAAATATATCCTGGATGCAGTAGTGGCTAAATCCGGAGTTGAATATAAGGACGGGGAAGCAGAAACGGACATTTCCATCCGTATTATCACGGATCATCTGCGCTCCATGACGTTTATGATCGGTGATTCTATTCTGCCGGGTAACGAAGGCAGAGAATATGTACTGCGCCGTCTCATCAGACGTGCAGCGCGTCACGGCCGGATCCTGGGAATCGAAGGACCGTTCCTAGCGGAACTTTCCGAAAAAGTGATCGAAACTTCCGGCGATGCGTATCCGGAGCTGAAACAGCGCCGCGATATGATCAAAAAAGTCATCGCTGTCGAAGAAGAAAAATTCGCATCCACCATCGATCAGGGCATGAAGATCATCAATTCCTACATGGACGAGCTGAAAGCAGAAGGAAGCAAAACGCTTGACGGCGAAAAGGCGTTCAAGCTGCACGATACCTACGGTTTCCCGATCGACCTGACACGGGAGATCCTGGAAGAGTCCGGTTATGAGATCGATCTGGACGGCTTCGAAAAAGCTATGGAAGAACAGAAAAAGCGTTCCCAGGCGGAACAGGAAATGGATGATGCAGGCTGGGATGAAGTAAATGCAGAGCTTTCCGTGGAAGGCGAGACAAACTTCACCGGATACGAAACGCTGTTTGATACAGGCCTCATCAAAGCGATCATTGGCACAGAAGGCAATGCAGATGCAGCAGGCGAGGGCGAGACATGCCGCGTGATCCTGGATGAAACTCCGTTCTACGCAGAAAGCGGTGGTCAGGCTGCTGACGCCGGTGTGATCCGGACTGCTGACGGTGAAGCTGAGATCATCGATGTGACCAAGACAAATAATGTATTCATCCATAAAGTAAAAGTGACCAGCGGCACCCTGAAAACAGGAGAAAAAGCAGAGTGTCAGGTGCTGATCCCGCGCAGAAACAAGACTGCTGCCAACCATACAGCGACCCATTTGCTGCACAAGGCTTTGCAGGAAACGCTGGGCGAACACGTAAAGCAGGCAGGATCCTCTGTGACGGAAGACGGTCTGCGGTTCGACTTCAACCATTTCCAGGCTATGACGCCGGAAGAGATCGCAGCGGTAGAAGCGCGCGTCAATGAGCAGATCAGCATGTTCATCGATGTGACGACGGAAGTCAAATCCATTGAAGACGCTTCGAAGGAAGGCGCTACAGCTCTCTTCGGAGAAAAATACGGCGATGAAGTAAGAGTGGTTTCCATCGGAGATTACAGCAAAGAATTCTGCGGCGGTACTCATGTTAAAAACTCAGGACAGATCGGTGCATTCCATATCCTCAGCGAGGCAGGCGTTGCTTCCGGCGTGCGGAGAATCGAAGCTGTGACCGGTCAGGGCGTGCTGAACAAATACACAGAAGATGAGGCTCTTATCGCTGATGCTGCACATGCATTGAAGGCGAAGAAGGATACGCTGATCGACCGCAGCGCATCGCTGATGGATGAGGTCAAGGCTCTGAAAAAAGAGATCGAAGAAATGAAAAAGGCTGAAATCAGCAAAGGCTCTGGAAGCCTGCTGGAAGAAGCAAAGGATGTGAACGGCATCAAGCTGATCGCTAAGGAGTTCGCAGATTACAGCATCAACGATCTTCGCGGACTTTCTGACCAGATCAAAGCTGACAACAAGGGCGTGGCTATGGTATTCGCAGCAGTTTCCGGCGGCAAGGTGACTTTCCTGGTTTCCCTGACGGACGATCTGGTAGAGCAGGGACTTCACGCCGGAAAGATGATCAAGGAAGTTGCAGCAGCTGCTGGCGGCGGTGGCGGCGGAAAGGCTGACATGGCACAGGCAGGTGCAAAGGATCCGTCTAAGGTTTCAGCGGCGTTTGCCAAGGCCGAAGAGCTGATTCAGGGCTAGTTCATGTGATAGTTTTGTGGAGTTCCATGATTTGTTATTGTCAGCATATCGGTAAAAATGATATAATCTTTATATAGTTAGTAGGATGGAGGTAACGTAATGGACAGACAGACCAGAATGTATGATAACTTCGACAGGGTAGAACAGAGAACCATCGAAGAGATTTTAAATATAGTGTACGATGCTCTGGAAGAGAGAGGATACAATGCGATCGATCAGATGGTAGGATATATTTTATCCGGCGATCCTTCATACATTACGAGCCACAACAATGCCAGAAACGTAATGGGAAGAATCGAAAGAGACGATCTGGTAGAAGAACTCATCAGAGCATATCTCCGCAGATAATGACTTGTAGATCAATTAAAAAGGCGAACAGCAATGTCCGCCTTTTTCTTTTGAGTGAAGAATTCTCCGTTTGATTGCGATAAAAAAATTATGTTAACTGCTGATCTCGGATCATAATGCTGCGGTCTCAGTATCATACGAGCTGAATAACAGCGTATAGAGTAGCGACCATAGAAAAAGTAAGGTCACGATGTTTACGGTATACAGTCAA
>OLPO01002332.1_pt1 | contig 11944 bp, 10 predicted proteins | sample 1672831 | NCBI WGS metagenome assembly OLPO01 (sample SAMEA3136728, study PRJEB25190) | human gut metagenome
AAAGAAAAAATTACGGTCTTTCTGCCGGTCTTCGTTCAGCAATGAAATACCGTAATCCTTTTTTACGGCTGCACCGGGATAGCCCCGCTCGGAATTGTAGAAATATCCTTTCGCCTGCCATTCTCCGCGCTTTACCTTGCCGAAAAGAGCAGCCTCGGCGCGAAGAAACCAGACATCCCCGTTGCGCCTGACTTCGGTGGTGTCATAGCCGCCGTCCTTATGATAGCGAAATTTATATTTGCCGGAAGTGTTCAGGTATTCGATATTGGCCGACGACGAAAGGTTTTCGCTGATCCGGTGCTCCCAAAGGGCGGAAGCGTCGATCAGGTCGAAGGAGCCGCCTTTGAGTTTCACATTGAAACGGTTTCTGCGTCCGCTCTCGAAAACAGGTTTGCGCGTCACCATATATACCGCACTTGCCGAGGCGAAATCGCGTGCGGACTGGAATATGTCGCTTTTCTGACCGTTATAAACGGATACCAATTCCATGTTGTCAAGCGAAAATTTACCGAGGTCCACCGTCCCGTTCTGGGCATTGCCGATCTGTATGCCGTCGTAGAATACCCCTACATGCTGGCTGCCCATACTACGGATGTTGACGGTTTTCAATCCCCCGATACCTCCGTAGTCCTTTATCTGCACACCGGAAAAATAGCGCAACGCATCCGATACGGAGTGTGAGTTGAGCCTTTGCAGCTTCTCGCCGGAAAGGATCTGTGCCGGGACAATAGCCTTGTTCTGCTTTCCGAGTACCGTCACCTCGTCAATGGCCAAAACCCGGACCGAATCCGGGATTTGACCTTTTTCGGCCTCGTGGGCATTGGTAGTGCCGAAGGCGAGAAAGATGTACAGTACTGAAATTACCGATATTCTTTTCACTTCTTGATAGCGCTTGTTAATTAAGGAGTGCCGGGATTTTCTTATCCCGGCACTCCGGGTGTTGTCGCAAATGAGGGCCGGTTATTCGAACCTCACCGCCAGATCGTCCCACGCAAAATAGGCCGGCTGGCTGAACCCATAACCGTTATCGCTGTCGCCTGTGACGTTGAATTCAATGCGGCTGACTTTTCCGGGTTCGGAAAGATTCCATTTCTGCCAGTCGATGACGCAGCAGCGACGCTACCACTCGACGGTAATGTCATCCACTGCATAATACGCAGGCAGCGAGTAACCGTAACCGTTATCGGCGCCGCCAGCCTGGTTCAGCCGAAGCGAAACGATCGGCCCCAGTTCGGAAAGATCCCATTTCGTCCATGTTTTCGTGATGGCTTCGGGCGTAGCGAAAATCATCGTAATGGTTTTGATTCCGTTGCCGTCGGCATCGAACCCTGTAGCGTAGAAGGTTACGTCTTTGGTCAGTTCGGGCGACAGTCCGTTGCCGGAGGTGGCAACCGAGTAGAAATAGCAGGTCGAATTGACGTACAGGCTTCGGATCGTCCGTGCTTTATTGTCGGCAAATTCGAGAATGGGACGTCCATCACCGTAAGGAAAGTCAAAATCCAAATAGCCGAATGTCGTCAGGAAATTATCGGAACCATTGCGGCCTCCGCCTGTCATACTATCCTCTACTCCGTCGGGATTGTACACATACAGATCGTATAAATAATTGCCATATTTACTCTGATCCAGCGAATTGGAATTATAGGAGCATACGAACCAAGGATAGCCCCATCCGTTCATGAAGCCGGTAGGACGGCCAGTAGTGAGCTGCGTGGTTTCATCGACCCAGGCATAATCGTCTGGACTCCCTAATTGTGTCGTTGAATATTTTCCGGGGTTATAGTTGCAGGCGACCCATTTGGCCCAGTCGCTACCCTCGAAGGTAATTGTATAGCTATGCGTATCCGCCGCACTTACTGTCAGTTCTGCCATGCACGAGGAATTCCCGGCCATTCCGATCAAGGCGATCATACCCTCCGTTTCTGCATAGCTGTTCGCTTTGGCCGGCGCTACAACCGTCAGTACATTGCCTTCGACCGAAACTTTCCATCCGTCGGGTTTAGTCCATGTCATCCGTTCGATACCCTTGCTCTCGATCGTGAAGGTCTGCGTCTCATCGTAAACGAATATGCCTCTCTTTGCGGAAATCGCGAGATTCAACGCACCTTGCATGGGAATTTCGAGTTTTCCGCCGTCGGCAAGCGTAAAGACCGCCATACCGGGGTTCGAGACCGTATCCACCGACTCGAACATCGAATCGCCATCCGTTCCTTCAGCCCTGACACCCATCGAAGTCCATGTAGTACCATTGTCGATCGACATTTCCCACTCCTTGGTTTCGGTATTGATACGCAATTTCGGAGACACGGCATTCTGTCCGGGGGCGCCGTCCTCACCCTGCGCCTTGATCTTTTCGCCGTCGACCAGTATGAAATCGCCATCGAGCGTCCAGTAATAAAGGCCGTCGCCATCTTTTTTCACCGAGATAGCGGGAGCATCAATTCCATTTTTTCCGTTGGTGATCGTGGCGGTTTCACCATTGGAGAATGTAATTGTGTATCCGTCATTATTTTTGATGACGGAGGTCACAGTTACATTCTTTTGTAAAGCATCGACCAGTTTTTGGAGTGCATCGATATCGGTGTTAGCACTCTTCATGGCTTGCTCCATAGCTTCCATGCGCGAATCGAGGTCATCGACCGCCTTCCACAAATCGTCGTCATCATACGAGCAGCTCCACATCGCAACGCCGAACAGGGCGATTGCCAAAAGGGTAAATAGTTTTTTCATTCCTGTTGTATTTTAAGTTTGACAAATAAAAAATCAACCGTATCCTTGCGGGATACGGCACAACAGAAATTCAAAACGGATTCACACCTTTCGCAGGGCTGTCGGAAGCCTCGTATTAGACCGGAATGCCGGATGCAGGGGGAAATCGCTGTTTTGATTTTCACCCGTACACCCGCAGGTTGCAAATCTTATAAATGCATCGGCAGGTCTTCTGACTTGTTCCGGTTTTACGCCTTCCCAGCCTTGCGGCCAGTGGCAAAGATTGTAAAACCTTTTGCGCCCCATGTTTGGGGCAGGAACTCACAGCAACGGGTATTGTCGCAGATTCTCACTGCATTCCCTTTTCATTCTTCATCGCGTAATCGGCGATTCGGAAACCTTTGCGATGGCAAATATACAAATTTTTGCTTGTTAGGTATCTTCGATACGAAAAAAAAATGCAATCCTGTATTTTGGGTATTTTACAGTTATGAATCATACTTATCTGATTTGAGATTTTAAGAATAATTACTTTTTTCTCAGATGCTCTGCATCTTGAAGTAACTTATACGCTTTCCGCTCTTTAATTGAGGCCTGTTCCAGCTGCTCAGCCCGCCGCCTTACGGCTTCTTCGTACCACTCGACTTGGTTTCGGACAGTATCGCGTATGGCCGTGTGCTGCTCATCCCTGAATATCGTTTCCAACTCCATTAGCTCCTTTTCCTTGATTTCACCACGCATTTTCACGTAGCGGTATTTCAGGTCGTTCGCAGCTAACTGTTGGTTGCTCCTTGCGATCTGATAGATAACCGCGATCTGCAGGAAAATACATCCCAGCATGGCGAACATCGTCAGAAATGTTTTCGAGGATTTGATGTCGAGCGTATAAGTATGTCGATGCTCCTGCACGGGCAGGGCGCCGGGCCTTTTCAATGCTTCGACGGCCTGCTCGACCTGCTCGATCAATGTATGCGTCTGCTGGTTCTCGTGGTTGATTGTCCCCAGTCTACCCGCTAACTGCGCCAACAGAGCGTTGTATTTGTCGGTAAATTCCCGCTCCTGCTCGGCCTTTACTCCGGGCAAGGCCGTATGCCGTTGCAGTTGTTCGAGCATCTGTGCGACCTGCCCCTGCGAGCATTCCGCGGCCTCTGTCAGCCGCTCGATCCGTTCAATTTGGTTCTCCAAGTCTGCGTTTCCTGCGCCGCCTGCTTTGGCATTTTTGATGGCTTTGACAAGCGTTTCCTTGAGGTCTTCATACATCTCGATCGAGAGGTCGATCTTATTTTCGTCGTTCATGGTTTTCCGGTTTTAAGGTTATATTTTCATTTTGGCTCTTCTTTTCTGTTCTTCCATCCTGCGTCGGTGTTCCATCGCAGCGATGGCCATCGCCTCGGCCGCGGCGTTGAGCAGTGCCGTGATTCGTGCTATATGCTCTTCGGGACTTTCTCCCGGCTTGCGCTGCAACTGCTCGGCGGACACTCCGACGGGTGAATTGGCCGGCGGCAGCGGAATCCCGCCTGCCTTTCCGAGATTGACTGATGGCGGCTCTTCGCGCACACAGCCGTCGCCTCTGCCCGTGTTGCCGAATAACCCGGCAAATGCCGAACGGTAATTGCCTGCCGTCGCCGAGAGGTTTCCGAAGAGCGTGGCCCGGTGCTGGGTTTGTTGCTGCACGTGGGTAAAATGCCGGTCGAGCTTTGTAAAGCTGAAAGCCCGGTCGATCTTCGATCCGGAGAACTCGAAACCGTTTTTCGAGAACAAAACCCCTTGTTTGCGGTCGGTATTTCCGCAATACTTGTAACGTACACCGATGCCCTGTTCCTTTAATTTACCTTCCAACTCGTTCCAGTTCTTGCATTTGGGCAGACAGCCTTTGATCGCATCGTGGATTTCGTATCTGGTCTTGTCGGGTTCGCGCAGCCGCTCCCGCCGCACGTCGTCCTTTCCCGGCGCGAGATACAATCCGTACTTCTCGGTCAGCTCCCGGCAGACCTTGGCGTTGCGGATTTTGATGTTCTTGTCCGAAATGGTCTGCCCGTTGTTCCCGACCCGGTTGTAGACCAGATGGCAGTGCGGATGGGGCTGGTCGAGATGGCGCACCAATAGATACTGCGTATCGGTGATGCCCATCTTCTGCATGTACTCCTTTGCGATCTGCGTCATCAGGGCATCGGTCATCCGCGGAGCGTCCTTGGGTGAAAAAGACAGGGAGATATGCCCGACGGTGTTTTTCAGCCGAGGGTTCAATAAGGTCTGGTCTTTGAAGTCCTGCGCCATGTCTTTCACTTCCGGAGGCATAATGCCTTCGGCTTCCAATATCCGGGATTCTTCTTTCATCACGTAGCCTACCGTCCCCGAAAAAGACGATCCCGATATTACCTTACCGACCATCGCATATCTGCTTCAGGAGTTTTTCGATGGCCGTGACGATCGCCGCATGTCGTACCCTGACAGCCGCCAGACCTTTGGCATTGGCCAGCCGGGTCAGCTGGTTCAGATTTCGGGCGATGCCCTTGAGCTGGGCCATGAAATCCAGCTGTTCGCGGGTGATCCGCGCCCTCACCGTTCCTCGGTTGATCAACTGGCGCAGGACTTCGGCCGACGGTTGCCCTGCTTCGCGGCAAAGGGCCGAAAAGCGGAGTTTCCGTTCGGGGCTGAGCCGCGTACTGACGACGTATTTGCGGATGCGGCCGATGCCGACTTTCGGGCGTCCGCCTTGTTTGCCATATGTTTTTTTCGGTGTTTCCATGACAGGTTGTTTCGATAGATTATTCATGCTATATATGTTGTTCAGACCAGCGGGATTTTACGCCGGCCAGCGGGGAAGGCGGAGTTTTCGTTTACGAAAACACAACCTTGCCTTCCTTAAATCTTTACCCCTTTCCGACGCGGTGGTTCAATTTCCGCCGTTTCCGCTTTCAGGGCTTGCAGATTATTCCGAAGAGCCTGAACGGCCTTTGTTTCGGGGGCGTTCGTACGTGTCGAAGGCTTTTGTGTTCGGTCTTTTATGCGGGCGGTCAGATAGTCATTTACGTCCTTGTGCCCGCTGTAAAAACTGCTTTGGTCGATTACCTCGCTGCGGGGGCAAAGACGGATCAGATCGGCAGTTGCCTTGCGTCCTGCCTCGTCGTTGTCGAAGAAGGTGTGGATCACCGGATGCCGGCTAAGAAACGGTACGGCTTTGGGCAGGTTGACGACCGAGTTCAGAACCGCGGCGTCGATGCGCAGTCGTTCGGGGTATTTCAGTGAGAGATAAGCGAGGAAATCCATAAATCCCTCGAAAGCGATTACCGTATCGGAACGGTTGTCGATGGTGGTGATATGTTTGGGCGAGGAGCCGCCTTTGAACCGCTCGGAGCGGAGCTCCCACCCTCCGGCATCGTTGCGGAACCCGACGGCGAAAAAGGCGCGGCCGTTTATCTCGTAACGGACCTCGCGGCAGAATGCCGCGGCGACCGACGGGACGATGCCGCGCGAAGAGAGATAACCGACCAATGCCGGATGCCGGAGCGAAGCGTCGGAGAGGATGCGGAGCGCGGGAACGGTGGCCGGACGCAAGACCGACAAGGGACCTCCGGCAGTTGGACGCTCGCCAACACCCGGTGAAAGAGAAACGGAACCGGTGTCCCTTTTTTCACCGTTTTGCAGCCGTCGGACGGCTTCACGGCTGTCGCACCGCTCCAACCGCATCACGAGGGTGAGCAATGTGCCGCCTTCGCCCAGTCCGAAGTCGTACCAGAGATTTTGCACGTAGTCCACTTTGAAACTCGGCGTGCGTTCTTCCCGCAAGGGTGAAAGATACATGCCGTAGCCGTTTCGTTCGTATTTGGGCAGAATGCCCCGCCATGCGAGGAATTGCCGGATGCCGATATTTTTCAGATCATTCATAATGTTTGTTTTTCGAAGTTTGCCGATATTGCCTTACTACCTACTACGATTTGCGTAATCGTTTGATAAATAATTCGCTATGTGTAGTAACCAAGTTTATGTCACCTTACTACCGTAGTAGGTTCATGTAGTAGCGTCGTAAGATGTAGTAAGGTATGCGTTTTGTATTTTACTACGCTACAATATGTTATATTTCAATATTTTGTAGCTGTGTGTAGTAGCGTCGTAACTACAATCCGTAAGAGACGAAAGGATTGGGTGTGATCTTTTTGATGACCCAGCCGTAGATGGGATTTCCGTTGATACGCTTCGAGCGTCTCTCGAACCCGGCCTTGCGCAAGGCTTCGCCCATGCGTTTCTCAGAGAGGTTCAGCGACAAATAGCTGCGCAGGTAGTCCAGAATCTCCACGGTGGTCATAAAACAATCCGTGACGGCATGTTCCGGAGGTTTCTCGAATCCTTTCAGCAGCATTTCGTATTCGATGGTCTGGACATGGAATGCGGCGTTTCCCCGGTGCAGTTCTTCGATCTCAGCGTCGTCGAACCAGTAGCGGAATCCGTTATTCAGGAGTGTTCGGGCTTCGGCATATACCCGATCCATATTGACCCATATCGCCCGGTCGATGTCGATGGATAACACCTCGAATGGCAGGAAGCGCCGCGAGCCGGTCGGATCGGTCAGAAAATCGTTCCCGTTCACCGAGGCCATGAAGCTCGCCAAGTGGGGATACTCTTCGATGTAAACGTCGTAGGGCCGCCGGTATTTGACCGAAGGAGCCGTGATGAGGTTCTTCAGCTCGTTTTCATCCCGTTTGTTGAGCGCCTTCAGCTGGTCGTCGATGTTGATGAAGAGGTATTCGGCGACCAGCGTCAGCACGTCCTTGTTCTGTGGGTCGATCTTTCCCGTGAAAAGATAACTGGCGAGTGAGCGGGGACAGAGATTGTCGAGCCATGTGGTCTTGAACTTTCCCTGCTCGCCGGTCAGTACCAGACAGACGTGGTTCTGACATCCGAGGTCGTTCATCGCATTGGCGACCACACCGACGAGCCATTTGGTCAGGTACTCCGACCAATGCCGGGCGTTGCGCACTGTGACGGTCGCGGCCAGTTCGTCGATGGCCTGAGTCCCCGTTGCCGGCGGCAGTTTATGAAAATACGCCTGCACGGGATTCACACGCTCGGAGAAGTCGCTTTCGAGCATGCTGCGCAGGTTCTCCGCCGAGGTGGAGATGCCGATGGTGCGGTCGAGCTCCCGCCGGAAGGAGTTGAGCCGGTATTTGGTCACGGGGAGGAACTCGCCGTCGCTGCTGCGGAACTCCGCACGGCTTTTGACCGTGTTGTAGCGAAAGGCGTAATGCTCCCGCAGGAACTCCTCGATACGCTCGTTCCGGGACTGCTTGCCGGGGACTGCAACGCTGTCTGACACCTTATTTGCCATCGTGTTCGCCGAGAATCCGTTGAATGTCCGAGGTGCGGTAGCGAACCTTGTTACCGACCTTAACGGCTTTCAGATATCCTTTGCGGTTCCAATGCCAGAGCGTCGCATCGCAAACGCCGCATAGCTCTTTGACCTGTTCTTTGGTCAGGTAACGTTCCTTGCGGGCTTCGGCGACTTGTGCTGCCAGCTCTTCTTTGGCGCGGTCGATAAGGCTTTTGGAGAAAGCCAACAGATCCTCGCCGCTTACCTCCAGCCGGATGCTGCCCGGAGCATCCCGGAGGATGGATAATAAATCTTTCATACATTGCTTTCCGCCCGTTGTGAGGCGCAGCCTTCCGGCGGACGGGAAAGCAACGCCGCCGCCCGGAAATCCGAGCGACGGCGCAAATATAATGTTATGATTGAGCGATATTTAAGCGTTTAATTCGCGGTGTGTTAAGACGAATTTAACGAGCCTTATTGCGATAGAAAATCTTTTATTTCCCGGATGATAAGGGCCTCGCCGCCCCGACTGCTGACGGCCGATCCGATAAGTCGCGGTTCCGTCAGACGGCTGTATGCTTCCTGTATGCCCCGCTCGTGGACGATGCGGATGTCAGAGCCGTATTCCGCTTGCAGGGCATCGCGGAACGGTTTGATGTTGGTTGGAACTACCAGATAGCGCAATTCATCGAGTGCGACCTTCAACCGTGCGATGTCGGTCTGGGTGTGTCTCTTCGTGATGTATTCGCCGATCTTTTGCCGCAACTCGTCGGGATGCGTGACAGCCGGCGAAAACATGTCCATCAATGATTTGGTCGTACTTGGCCGGCCGGGTTTCCTCTTTTCACCCGCATCTTCGGCCGGAAGAGTGCCCGCAGCCCATTCCAGCACCCGGTCGCTTTCGGCCAGCCGCATCGCTTCGCGGTGGGCATCCCAGTCCTGCTTGGTGCGCAGTTCTAATTTGATGGAGCGGGAGATCAGCAGTCTGATCGTGGCGCTCATGGTCATCTTCTGCAAGAATCCCAGATCGGGCGAGCGCCGCAGCTCTTCGCAACGCTCCACCATCCGTTCGAAACTCTTGCCGAAGTAGAGCCAACAAAGCATCGCCGGGAGTGTGGAATCCTTGCCGGGCTGTTCGCACTCCCGGATGATCTTGCCGGCAAGGTCGTGTTGTCGGGCCGCCTGTTCGATCTCATCGACATGATCGAACAGTCCTTCATTGGCTTTGTCGGACATGAGGCGCCGGTACCGGGGGATAAGGGACATGGCTTGGAATATGACCGACTGGCACCCTGCATAGTCACGGGCGTTCATCGCCTCTTCGAATGCGGCGTATTCGTCGGGGTGGGTGTTCATCCATTCCCGCAACTTCGCTTTGAAAGCCTCGTATTCCTGCTGGCCCATGATGCTATTGATTGAGTTCCTGCAATTCGATCTTCAGTTGCTCGGCGAGCTGTTTTTCGGACGGTAGATAGAGTTGGTATTTACTTGCTAAAATCGTATTGTTATTTTCTGGCAGGGTGTATTTTACCAACGTATCGTTTTTATCGGCACATAGCAGAATCCCGATCGTCGGGTTTTCGTCGGGGGCTTTTTCGTTGCGGTCGTAGTAATTTACATACATTTGCAACTGCCCGATGTCTTCGTGCGTAATCTTGTGGGTTTTCAGTTCGATAACGACGAAACAGCGGAGCAGGCGGTTGTAGAATACCAAATCAGCGAAAAATTCGTCGTCTTCAAGCAAGATTCGTTTTTGGCGGGCCACAAACGAAAAACCGTTGCCCAACTCCAACAGAAACGCTTGAAGATTGGTAATCAACGCACGCTCCAAATCTTTTTCGTAGTAGGTCGCTTCGGGACGCAAACCGAGAAATTCCAATACCATCGGGTCTTTGATGATCTCAGTCGGAGATTCGGGAATGCGTTCCTTACGGGCAACCTCCAGCACAGCTTTCTTATCGTTGCTCAACAACAGACGTTCATATAGTCCAGAATTGATCTGCCGCTCCAATTCGCGGCCTGTCCAGTTGTTGTTGGTGGCTTCCAGCTCGTAATATTCACGCTTGTCTTTGTCATCTATCTGAATCAGAAGGCGATATTGATACCAATTCAATTGCGTCCGCAGTGCGGTCGCAATTGGATAAGTGCGGTAGAACTGCCTTGCTCGTTCTAACTGACGCACGGAAAATCCACTACCGAACTCTTTTTCAATTTCCAATGCAACGTTTTGAAGAAGGTATGCTCCGTATTCCGCTCGGTCTTGGCCTTTTTGTTCTTCGATAAAGATGCGTTCGCCCAATTTCCAATACATTTGTACACGGACGGTATCCACACTACGAATCGCTGATTCTCTGGCAGAAAGAATAATAGTCCGAATATCGGATATAAATTGTTCGGTCAGATTAGCCTTAACTATTTTCATATATCGTCTATTTTGAATTCCGACCGCGCTGCGGACGCAATCATCTCCTTTACGACAACAAATTTACTAATTCTTTTTTCATTTCATCGTCAATTGTGCGGTAACGTGCGAAAGCCTTGCTGCCTTCCTTATGTCCGCTCAAAGCTCCGACCAAATTGGGGTCTTTGACCTGCTTATACAGATTTCCGACGAATGTCCGGCGGGCCAGATGCGACGAGGCGATCTCGTAAAGCACCCTCTTTTCTTCTTCGCGGGTGGTGGGGTTTATGACCGTAACCAACCGCTTCAATCCGGCGGCTTTGAAAATCCGCTTGATCGCCAGATTGTATTTCTGCTCGGAGATGAACGGCAGCAGTTTGTCGCCGTCCAGACCTTTGTAACGGGATGCGATCTCTTTGGCTGTCAGATTCAGCGGAACCCGCACGGTCAGCGGTCGCCCTTCCTTGGTCTTGCGCGGTATGTACTCGATGGCTCCGTCGATCAGATTCGATTTCGTCATTTTCAGCAGATCACCCACCCGGCAGCCGATCAGACATTGAAAAACGAAGATGTCGCGCTGAACGGCCAGTTGCGGATGCCGCATCAGATTCGTGCCGTAAATCTTGTGCAACTCCTCGACCGTGATATAATAAGGCGTTCCGTATGTGCATTCCTCCAACGGGAAATCGTCGAACGGTCGGTTCCGGGTCTTTTTGTTGCTGTTGCACCAGTAGAAGAAAGTTCGGATGCGCGAGAAACAATCCAATAACGTATTCTTTCCTCTGGGTTGCGGTGTGCGTGCTTCGGGGATAGCTGCGTAGATTTCCGGGTAAAGAGCGCAGTAGCGGTATTCATTTTCCAAAAAATCCCAAATATTCCGCAAGGTGTCGGCCGTTACTTGATCGATGTCCAATACGAATGCTTTTTGCCCCCTCTTGGTTGTCCGGATATAAAGTTCATACCGCTGTAATCCTCGTTTGATGACGCGGTAATTCTTTTTGCGGACATCGGAAAGACGGTGCTTTTCGAGAAATTCGTCGAACAATGCGATCAATGTCGGTTTGGCCGTTTCTTCCGTGGCCGTTTCGACATTGTACTTTTGCGGATTGTAATATTGTTCCAAAGTCTCTTTCAGCCACTCTTTCTGCGGTTCTGCCGTCTGTCGGGACTGATAGGCTTTTTCGAGGTAGGACTTGAGTTTGCGGGCTTCATCGTTGTAATAGGAACGCATTTCGTCGTCGCAAACGATTTTGCTTTTGACCTGTTCGGCCTTGTCATCCCAAAGATTGGGGTTGATGGTGAGCCGGGTCGGTGCGACCATATCTACCTGCCTGCCGTCCCGCAGGCGTGCGTAAATGGTCGCCTTCGATTCTGTATCATAGCGTTTTACGCTCTTTTTGATGATGAGAGTTATTTTCATAGTACCCAGATTCCGGATTGACAGAGTAAAAATACGAAAAATTCCCCACATTTTCCCCACATCTGCTGAATATTTTGCAATTCGATTAACTTGAATTAAAATTTAA
>OLPO01002342.1_pt1 | contig 11901 bp, 7 predicted proteins | sample 1672831 | NCBI WGS metagenome assembly OLPO01 (sample SAMEA3136728, study PRJEB25190) | human gut metagenome
GGTAGGTGTACAGGGGCCAGAAGTAGTTGATCTTGGCGCCCATCTGGGTGTAGTTGGGGACCACAAGCGCCGCGACCATGCAGGCGGCCGTGACGGCGGTGCAGGCGAGGTTGAGGATGACGCCGCGGGTCGCACGAGGCTTGGGCTCGGCGTCAGCCTTGCCACGCCTGTCGGGGCCCAGAAGGCTTGCCAGCCCCACGCCCATGGTTGCGCACGCAAGGCCGATCAGGGCGGGGTCCTGCAGGGTGTAGGAGTAGCCGCCCGCAACGGCCGCCGCGGTGCCCGCGGCCCACAGGTCTGCCGGCAGGATCGCGGTGTTCTTGAACCTCCACAGGTAGTACTGTGCCAGGCCCATGACGCCGTACAGAACGCAGGCGACGGCCGGTCCGCCCGCGCGACGCTGTCCCAGGAAGTACAGCACGACCACGGGCAGGGCCATCAGGAGCACGTCGATATAGAGGTAGGGCCTCTGCACGCAGGCAAGGGTGTTGTTGTAGGGTTGCTCGATCGCGAAGAACGAGGCCGCTACCACGCCCGCCAATACGATAAGGTCCAGAAGGGCGTGGCGGAACATGCGCTGGCCACAGCTGGCGTCGGTGTCGGCAAGAAGTGCCTCGCGGATGGCGTCTCGGTGCAGCCCGATGACGCCGGCGAGAAACGCCACCGCAGAGCACCCGAGCATCGCGGTAATGGAGGTGGCGATCAGGCCGACGCAGGGCAGCAGGGCCCAGGCCGCAAGCATCAGGAACGGGAAGAGCGCGCCCGCGGGCGATACGCTCCATCGCCTCGGCCTGAAGCAAGGGGTCGTGTCGTCGGTGCCACGGACGGCGGCCTCCGACATTCGGATCCAATCCAGGACGAGAAGTGCCGCGAAGGCGGCGGGAATGAGCCCGAGGGCGGGCGACTCGACAATCGTGAGGAAATCCACTAGTTCACCTTGGTCGCGAAGTTGAGGTAACTGATCTGCGCCATGTCATCCGAGGTCTTGGCCACGGGGGAGGAGGCGTCGTCGGTGGCGTGCCACTTGCCGTCGGCGTCCATGACGCCAAACGCGTCAAGCGCGGGCATCTTCTCGCGAGCGACGATTTGGGCCTTCTGGAAGTCGGTCAGGGGCGCTCCGATCGTGTCGAACATGACCGAAGACAGGTAGCAGGCGCTGTCGTAGGCAGCCTCGTCGTGCGGGGCGCCGGCGACCTCGTAGTTGGCCCACAGGCGGTAGTTGGTCTGGTAGATGCGCTGTGCGTGGTCGACGGTGTTGGCGTCCTCGTACCAGGCGTCGTTGTAGACGCCGGTGAAGTCAGGCTGGTGGTCGCCGAAGAACAGCAGGACCACGGGGCGGTCGAGCTTCTGCAGCTCGCCGATGAAGTACTCCAGGTCCTCGTCGGACGCCTGGATGCAGCTCAGGTACTCGTTGAGCTTGGCGTCGGTGTCGGCGTCGTCGAAGTCGGCGGGCTTGTAGTGCGTCAGGCGGTCGGCCGGGATGTTGTTCTGGTCGTAGCCCGAGTGGTTCTGCATGGTGACGTCGAAGACGAACTGCGGCTCGTCGCCCGAGCGCAGGATCTCCAGCACCTTGTCGTAGGTCACCTTGTCGGTCAGGCCGCTGTGGAAGCGAGGGGCGTCGTCGGGGAAGTCCTCGATCGTGAGGAACTCGTCGAAGCCCATCTGCCTGTACACCGTGTTGCGGTGCCAGTTGGTGCCCACGTTGGGGTGCATGGCGGTCGTCTTGTAGCCCTGCTCGCCAAGCTGGCGAGCGACGTTGGCCACACCCGCGAAGTTATACATGTTGTACGGGTACTTGCCCACGCCCGCGTAGAGAATCGACTCGCCCGTGAGGCACTCGAACTCGGTGTTGCAGGTGCCGCCACCGTTGACCGAGACGGCCAGCTGCCCGCCGTAGATGGTGCCGTCGGCCATCCCGGTCCTGAAGAACTGTGGTCCCTCGTAGCCGCAACGCATCTTGTCGAACAGCGACAGGTCGGCAAAGGTCTCGTTCATCACGATGACGACGGAGGGCCTCTGCTCGTCGAATTGCTTCTCGGCAGCCTTGCGCGCGTCGGAGTCGCCCACGGTCTTGTCATAGCTTCTGGCATAGCTGTCGAGAAGTGCCTGGGCCTTCTTGTCGCTGTAGCCGTCGGGCTTGGGGATGGGGATGTCCTGCACCTCGGCGACGAAGGACGTGAGTGAGCCCTGCTCGCAGTAGCGGGCCTTGGGGTTCCAGTAGTCGACGACGACGCCGTGGTCGCGCCAGTTGGGGGTTACGGCGGCGACGACGCCGGCGGTCGCGCCCACGCCCATCAGCAGCGCCTGGCGACGGGTGAAGCCGCGCTCGCCCACGCGCTCGAGCATGGCGTCGCTCACGCAGGGGCGGTGCCTGGTGGGAACGAGGTAGGAGCAGGCCGCCCAGGCCAGGCACGCAAAGCCGATGCTGCGCAGGACCAGGTCGGAGATCGTGTAGGTGTAGCCGGCGGCGACCTCGGCCGCGGTGTTGATGGCGAGGATGTCGCTCGGCACGATGACGGTGTGCTTGAAGCAGCTGACGAAGAAGTTGGCGAGGCCGAACACCAAAAGGATGGCCGGCAGAATCGCCACCGGCCCGCCGTGGCGACCGAACAGCAGGTAGATGGCCAGTCCCAGAAGCGCGATCAGGCCCATCTCGGCGGCGAGCATGGTCGGCGCGATGGTGGACAGCGGCGCGGGCGAGATGGGCTTCTCCAGCGCGAGGGTCGAGAAGAGCGTCATGGCCGCGATGGCAACCACGGTAAGAAGGACGTGCGCGACGGCTCGTTTGGGTGAGGAGGGCTCGAGCGCAGGGGCGGCGTCGGCGCCATCGGCCTGGTCGGTTGCGTGACGCTTGGGCGGGTAGGGGGTGTGGGAGTCGCCCAGGACGAGCGGCAGGACCCACTCGCGCGCGACGACGGCGGCAGCGGCGGCGACGACCAACAGGACCGAGCCGGCGAGCGACCTGGCGTGCGACATGACCAGGTGCATGCAGATGTAGGCGGTCATGAAGGCGAGGGCCGCGACGTGCGGGATGGTCCAGGCGACGGTCGAGCGCATGAGCGCGGGCTTGTGGCCGGCGCGCTTGCGGACGAGATATGCCACGAACAGCATCGCGGCAATCACGATGATGCCCGCAAGGGGTATCAGCGCGAAACGCATCCTGACGAGGGGAAGATCCTTGTTCAGCATGTTCTAGGTTGCCACCTTTCCGGCTACTTGACCTTTGTTGCGAAGTGAAGGTAGGAAACCTTCGAGAGGTCGTTGTTGACTGCCGCGACGGGCGAGTTCTCGTCCTCGACCTCGTACCACTTGCCGTCCGCGCCCATGAGGCCGAACGCGTTGAACGCCGGCATGGTCTGCCTTACGACCATCTGGGTCTTCTGGTAGTCCGACAGCGGCGCGCCCGCGTAGTCGAGCGTCATGGCAGCGAGGTAGGCGGGCGAGGTCGGGAAGCTGCTGTCCGTCTGGGCGGCACCAGCAACGTCGTAGTTTGCCCAGATGAGGTAGGAGGTCTGGTAGACGCGCTGCGTGTGGGTCATCTCGTCCTCGTCGCCGTACCAGGCGTCGTTGTAGTTGGCCGAGAAGCCCGGGTGGTGGTCACCCCAGAAGACGAGGATCACGTGGCGGTCGAGCTTCTTGAGCTCGTCGACGAAGTACTCGAGGTCCTCGTCGGAGGCCTGGATGCAGGCGAGGTACTCGTTGAGGCAGCTGTTGATGAACTCGGTGACGCCGTCGGTCTTGTAGTGGTACTTGCGGTCCTCGGGGATGTTGCCGACGTTGTAGCCCGAGTGGTTCTGCATCGTGACGTCAAAGATGAACTGCGGACCCTCCTCGTCATCGGGGTTCCTGAGAAGATCGAGGACCATGTCGTAGGTCGCCTTGTCGGAGATGCCGTTGTGGAACCTCGGCGCGTCGTCGGGCCAGTCGTCGATGTCGAGGAAGTCGTCGAAGCCCATCTGCTCGTAGACGGTGTTGCGGTGCCAGTTGGTGGGCAGGTTGGGGTGCATGGCCGTCGTCTTGTAGCCCTGCTCCTTCAGCTGGCGGGCGATGTTGTCCATCTTGGAGAAGTCGTACATGGTGTAGGGGTACTTGCCCGAGCCGGCATAGAGCATCGACTCGCCCGTGAGGGCCTCGAACTCGGTGTTGCAGGTGCCCGCGCCCGTGACCGAGCAGCTGAGGTTGCCGCGGGCGAGCGTGCCGGTGAGGCCCTTCTTGAAGAACCATGGGCCCCTGTAGTTGTTCTGCAGGCCGTCGAACACGGACAGGTCGGCGAAGGTCTCGTTCATGACGAAGACGATCGAGGGCTTCTCGTCCTCGTACTGCGCAACCGCGGCCTGGCGTGCGTCGTCGTCGCCCGCCGCCGGGGTGGCAGACTGGGTCGCGTCGCCCTTCTCGACGAAGGTGCAGACGTCGAACTGATTGGCGTAGGATGACAGGATCTCCTCGGCGGTGGAGGTCTTGTACGCGGTGGGCTTGGCGATGGGGATGTCCTGCACCTCGGACACGAAGCAGGACAGCGAGCCCCTGCTCGCGTACGAGAAGCGCGGCATCCACGCGAAGACCTTGACGCCGAAGTCGAGTCGCCAGCTGGGGACGGTGACGAAGGCCACCAGCATGGCCAGCGACGCCACGCCCATAAGCACGCAGGAGGTCCTGCGGCACCAACGCTCGCCATGCTTGGCCAGAAGCCTCGCAGGCACCAGGACCTTGGTGCGGCATGGGACCAGGTAGGAGCAGGAGGCCAGCGCTATCGCCATCCAGGCCAGCGAGTAGACGCAGGTGTGGGCCATCTCGTAGGAGTAGGTGCCCGCGACGGTGGCCGCGGTCTCGAGCGCCATGAGGTCGGCGGGGATTAAGACGGTGCCCTTGAACTTGAGCATGAAGTAGTTGACCAGGCCGTAGATCGTGAGGATGAGCGGCAGCGCGACGACCGCGGCGCCCCTGCGGCCCGACAGAAGGTACAGCGTGACGCCCGCCAGGCAGACCAGGCCCAGCTCCAACAGGTATGGGAAGGTCTCCAGCTTCGTCATCGGGTGCTCCTGGATCGCGTTCTCCATCGCGAGGATGGTGAAGAACGCCATGGCCAGGATGGCCACGATGGTGAGAAGGACATGCGCGGCGACGCGCGGCCACCGGCGGGCCGACTTGGTGGGCTCGACCACCGCCTCGGGTCCGTGGTCCTTCTCGGCAGCCTCGACGCTGGGCTTGGGGCCGAGCACGAGGTCGAGCACGGGGTCGCGTACGACGACGAGCAGCATCGCGACGAGGAGCATGACGCAGGCGTAGCCGAACCAGCGGGCGCGGGTCAAAAGCATGTGGTTGGCGGCGTAGATGGTGAGGAAGGCGCAGGTCAGCAGCTGGGGGACGAGCCAGGCGACGGTGGCACGGGAGAGGGCGGTCTTACCCTGTTTGGCCCGTTGGCGGGAGAGGACTATGCAGGCCACGCCCAGAACAAGGACGAGGGCGGGGAGCAGGGCGAACATACGGCGGAGTGTCGGGTAGGGCGTGATATCCAAGGTTGCTCATTCTTCGTTGGCTGCAGACGGCGCGTTTTCTTCGCGGGGAAATACACGCAAATTGCCATTATCGCAGTTTGTTCCACCCGTGGTTTCGCCTGCGTATCAGTTGTGTGCGTGCTGTGGTCTAATGTGAGCCAATCGTGGCGGCGCTAGGCGAAACGTGCCGCCACGGCCTGACAGTCCAGAAGCATCGCGAGTTCCATGGTCCTTCTCTCCAGTCGACGTCAGACGCGAAAAAGGGTAGGTGCCATGCGCTATCCTGACAAGCCGAGAATGACGATGCCGAGACCCGCGCGGCCGAGGGGCGCGGCGGGTCGGAAGGACAACGGGAAACGGGAGCCACATGATCAGGATCAACCACGCGGTGCTGCACGCCTTCGACTTCGAGGTGGGGGAGTGCGACCTGTCCGAGCGCGAGCTCGACCTGGACGTGAGGCAGACCAAGTCCTACGTCACGCGCATGGCGAGAAAGACCGTGGGCAACCCCGAGAGCAAGCACGGCGAGTTCGCCGAGGGCTCCAACTTCGCCGGCGAGCTCGAGCGCTACCTGCATGGGCAGCGCGACTTTCTGGACCTTTCGGCCGACGTGGCGCGCTTCTTCTATGAGGAGCTTCGCAAGAGCGAGGACGCTGGCCAGTGCGACCTGCTGGTGACCGACTTCGTTGACACCGGCGACGCCAAGGGCGAGTCGGCGCGTGCCGAGGCGGCCGACACCGCCGTCGGCGACGCCATGGCCGCCGCCATCGACGCGGCCGACGACTTCGAGGGCGGCGAGCGCCGCATGTTCGCGGTGCTGCTGCTGCCGCGCCGCCAGGCCTTCGTGCACGACGTGCGCAGCGAGGGTGGCCTTGCCTACAACGACATCGTGCGTCACGACTCGACCCTGCCAAACCCCAGCCAGAAGGTCCCCACGTTCGCGGTCGTCGACACGACGGACTTCTCGATCGACTTCCAGGACGTGGAGCGCACGATCGCGGGCCAGAAGGCACTCCTGATTCCCAAGGCGTTCTTGCAGTGCAGCACCGAGGCGTCCAGCCGCGAGGTCATCGCCACGGTCACCAAGATTGTGGAGGACGTCGCCGAGGAGTACGGCATCGAGCCCGCCGTCGCCGCGGCCAAGGCCAAGTCCTACGTCATCGAGCGCGCCGCCGCGGCCGACGACGTGCGACCCGAGCAGGTGGGCCGCGAGGTCTTTGCCGACGAGCCCGCCATGGCCGAGCGCTACGAGGAGCGCTCGCAGGCCGAGAGCCTTCCCGAGTCCGTGAGCGTGCGCAAGGGCGTCGCCAACCGCATCGCCAAGAACCACCGCATCCGCACCGACACCGGCATCGAGATTACCTTCCCTTCCGAGTACGCGTCGAGCTCGGAGTTCATCGAGTTCGGGCGCGGCGACGACGGCAGGATCACCATCGAGCTCAAGAACATCGGCAAGATCGAGAACCGCTAGGGGGCATCTGCCATGGGAGACGTCGAGTATCTGGAGCACTACATGTGGTGCGTCCACCCGGACAAGACCAAGACGTTCGGGTCGCTATTGCTGCCGAGGGGCACCGAGGACTGCCAGGTGGACATCGCCTGGCCCACGATGGTGCTGGGGCACGGCATCGGCGGCGACCACTCGCACATGGACCCCTTCGCGCGTGCCGTTGCCGCGACCGGCGCCTGCACCTACAACATCGACTTCCGTGCGGGCGGCCCCACCTCCAAGAGCGACCTTGACATGGTCGAGATGTCCGTCGAGGGGGAGGCCGACGACCTCGCGTATGCCGCCGACCTCATGCTCGAGGAACGCTTCTGCGCCGACAGCGCGCTGTTCCTGTGTGGCGGCAGCATGGGTGGCCTGGCCGCCACGGTCGAGGCGTGCCGCAGGCCCGAGCTCTACCGCGCGCTGGTGCTGGTGTATCCCGCGTTCAACATGCACGACGAGGCGGTCGCCGCCTGGGGTGGGCTCAACGAGCTGCCCGAGACGGCCGAGCTGTTCGCCGGCGCCGAGGTGGGGCGCCCCTACATGCGCGACGTGCTCGGGTGCGACCCCTTCGACCTGATGGCGGCCTACGACCGCCCCGTCCTCATCGTCCACGGCACGGCGGACGACGTCGTGCCCTTTGGCTACTCCGAGCGAGCCGCCGCCACGTTCCCGAACGCGCACCTGGTAGAGATACCCGGGGCGGGCCATGCCTTTGGTGGCGAGGCCCTCGCGCGCGCCTGCGACACCGTCGCGGGCTTCGTGCGCGACGTTGTCTCCGACGAGAAGCGCTAACCGAAAGGAAGCCCCACCATGGCAGACGGAAAGACCCCCGCGACCAGCGCGTCCTTCTCGGCAGACGGAAAGTGGCGCGTCGAGCACGACTCGATGGGCGAGATGCGCGTGCCCGTCGACGCCCTCTGGGGCGCGCAGACCCAGCGCAGTCACGAGAACTTCCCGATCGGCACCGAGACCATGCCGCGCGGCATCGTGCGCGCGTTCGCCGTCCTCAAGAAGGCGGCGGCGCAGGCCAACGCCGAGCTCGGCGCCATCACGGCCGAGCAGCGCGACGCGATCGCGGCCGCCTGCGACGAGGTGCTCGACGGGCGTCTGGACGACCAGTTCCCGCTGGTGGTGTGGCAGACCGGCTCCGGCACCCAGTCCAACATGAACGTCAACGAGGTGCTGGCCAACCGCGGCAACCAGATCGCCGGCGAGAAGATCTTGCACCCCAACGACTCGTGCAACCGCTCGCAGTCGTCCAACGACACGTTCCCGACGGCCCTGCACATCGCCTGCGACCTGGCCGTCACGCGCGAGCTGATCCCGGCGACCCGTCACCTGTGCGAGACGTTCGCCGAGCTCGAGCGCGCGAGCGCCGGCGTGGTCAAGTCCGGCCGCACGCACCTGCAGGACGCGGTGCCCATCAGCTTTCCCCAGGAGGTGTCCGGCTGGCGTGGCCTTCTGGAGAACGCCGTCGCCGAGCTTGAGGCCTCGCTCGCCGGCCTGCGCAGGCTCGCCCTGGGTGGCACCGCCGTCGGCACGGGCCTCAACGCGCCCGAGGGCTTCGACCGCCTGGTGGCCGAGTGCGTCGCCGACCTCACGGGCGAGCCGTTCGTGACCGAGCCCAACAAGTTCAGCGCCCTGTCCGGCAAGGACGCCGTGGTCTTCGCGCACGGCGCGGTCAAGGCCCTGGCCTGCAACATGATGAAGGTCGCCAACGACGTGCGCTGGCTCGCCAGCGGCCCGCGCCTGGGCCTGGGCGAGATCTTCATCCCGGCCAACGAGCCCGGCAGCTCCATCATGCCCGGCAAGGTCAACCCCACCCAGTGCGAGGCCGTGACCATGGTCGCCGTGCAGGTCATGGGCAACGACGCGACCATCGGCATGGCGGCGAGCCAGGGCAACTTCGAGCTCAACGTCTTCATGCCCGTGATCGCCTACGACTTCCTGCAGTCCTGCCGCCTGCTTGCCGACGCCATCCGCTCGTTCGACGAGCGCTGCGCCCGCGGCATCCGTCCCAACCGCGAGCGCATGGAGCACAACCTGCACGACTCGCTCATGCTGGTGACCGCGCTCAACCCCTACATCGGCTACGAGAACGCCGCCCGCGTGGCCAAGAAGGCCTACGCCGAGGGAACGAGCCTGCGCGAGGCCTGCGTGGGGCTCGGATACCTCACCCCCGAGCGCTTCGACGAGGTCTTCCACCCCGAACAGATGGTGTAGGACCTCCTGGCATACCCGTCGACCCGACGCCCTTCTCGGCAGGAAGCGCGCACGTCAGCGCTGCCGAGAAGGGCGTCCTGTTGTAATTCCTACCTGTGTTGCGGAATTTGGTTACTTGCGCGAAACCTTGACGGGGCCCGTTTGGGATACCATGCCCAACAACGTGGCGCACACGCGCAACGCCACGCACACGACGGGGCATGTGGCCCTGCGCGACGACGCGCGCCAAGGAGGCTTGGACGATGGCTAGGGTTTACAACTTCTCTGCCGGGCTCCCCGAGGACGTCCTTCGGGAAGCCGCGGACGAGATGATGGATTACCGCGGTTGCGGCATGTCCGTCATGGAGATGAGTCATCGATCTCCGAGCTTCAAGCAGATCATCGACGAGGCCGAGGCCGACCTTCGCGATCTGATGGGCATCCCCGACAACTACAAGGTGCTGTTTTTGCAGGGCGGCGACTCCCTGGTGTTTGCCAGCGTCTTCGCCAACCTGGCCACCAACGGCCGCGCCGACTACATCCTGACGGGCAACTGGGCCAAGAAGGCCTACAAGGAGGCCCAGATCCTGGGCGACCCCAAGGTCCTGGCGTCGTCGGCCGACAGGAACTTCTCCTACATCCCCGACTGCTCGGACCTGGATGTGCGTGATGACGCCAGTTTCGTCTACATCTGCGAGAACAACACCATCTACGGCACCAAGTTCCACACGCTGCCCAACACCAAGGGTCACGAGCTCGTTGCCGACCAGAGCTCGATGTTCCTGTCGGAGCCGGTCGACGTCACCCGCTACGGCCTGATCCACGCGGGCGTCCAGAAGAACGTCGGTCCCGCTGGCGTGCAGGTGGTCGTCGTTCGCGAGGACCTCATCCCCGACGACCTGCCCGGCGTTCCCACCATGCTGCGCTTCAAGACGCAGGCAGATGCCGGCTCGCTGTACAACACGCCCAACTGCTGGGGCATCTACATCTGCGGCAAGGTCTTCAAGTGGCTCAAGGCCCGTGGCGGGCTTGCGGCCGTCGGGGAGCACAACGTCGCCAAGGCGCAGCTGCTCTACGACTACCTCGACGAGTCAGATCTGTTCGCGTCGACCGTCGAGAAGGACAGCCGCTCGATCATGAACGTGCCCTTCGTCACCGGCGACGCCGACCTCGACGCCGAGTTCGTCGCGGCCGCCAAGGCCGCCGGCCTCGAGAACCTCAAGGGCCACCGCACGGTCGGGGGCATGCGCGCCTCGATCTACAACGCGATGCCCGCCGAGGGCGTCCGGGCACTGGTCGACTTTATGAAGGACTTCGAGCTCAAGCACGCCAGGCGCGGCTAGCGGCGGGCGCTTTTCCCGGGAGGAACCATGTACAAGGTCCATTGCATGAACAACATCGCCACCGTCGGCACCGACCAGCTTGGCGACGACTACGAGCTCACGCCCGAGCTCGACGACGCCAACGCGATCCTGGTCCGCTCCGCCAAGCTCCACGAGGTCGAGTTCCCCAAGACGCTCCTGGCCATCGCGCGCGCCGGCGCGGGCGTCAACAACATCCCGCTGGAGCGCTGCGCGCAGGAGGGCATCGTCGTCTTCAACACGCCCGGCGCCAACGCCAACGCCGTGAAGGAGCTTGTGCTCGCGGGCATGCTCCTGGCCTGCCGCGACATCGTCGGCGGCATCGGGTGGGTGCACGACAACTCTGACGACCCCGAGGTCGGCAAGAGGGCCGAGAAGGCCAAGAAGCAGTTCGCGGGCCACGAGCTGGCGGGCAAGACCCTGGGCGTCATCGGCCTCGGCGCCATCGGCGCGAACGTGGCCAACGCCGCCCGCGCCCTGGGCATGAAGGTCATGGGTTACGACCCGTACCTGTCCATCAACGCGGCATGGAGCCTGGACCGCAGCATCAAGCACGTGACCGACGTCAACGACATCTACGCGCAGGCCGACTTCATCACCGTGCACGTGCCCGCGACCGACCAGACCCGCGGCATGATCGGCCGCGACGCCATCGCCCGCATGAAGGCAGGCGTCGTGTTCGTCAACTACGCCCGCGACGTCCTCGTGGACGAGCAGGCAATGGCCGAGGCGTTGGCATCCGGCCAAGTCGCGCGCTACGTGACCGACTTCGCCAACCCGGCGTCCGCCAACATGAAGAACGCCATCGTCACGCCGCACCTGGGCGCCTCCACGGCCGAGGCCGAGGACAACTGCGCGATCATGGCCGTCAACGAGCTGAGGGACTACATCGAGAATGGCAACGTCCGCAACTCGGTCAACTTTGGTGCCGTCGACCTGGGCCCGATTGCCGCCGACGGTCGCATCGCCATCTTCCACAAGAACGTCCAGGGCATGATCGGCAGCATCACGCAGGTCCTCGCCGAGACCGACCTCAACATCGAGAACATGGCCAACAAGAGCCGCGGCGACAACGCCTACACGCTTCTCGAGGTCACGGGCGGGCTCGACGACTCCATTGCCGAGAAGATCGCGGCGCTCGACAACGTCTACCGCGTTCGCGTCATCACCTGCTAGGGGATAGCCGCCCGCCTGCGGTCGCGCCATCCCGGCGTACGAAGAAGGCCCCCGGGTCGCATGGGTCCTAAAGGACATGCGACCCGGGGGCCAGGTCTGTCTGTGGGCGATTGCGCTGTCGCACGGGTGGCGTCAGCGAGTGGCCGCGTCGTGACGTTGCGTCTACAGGATCTGC
>OLPO01002344.1_pt1 | contig 11895 bp, 10 predicted proteins | sample 1672831 | NCBI WGS metagenome assembly OLPO01 (sample SAMEA3136728, study PRJEB25190) | human gut metagenome
GCCTCCAGTTTTTTGCTTAAAGAGCGGACTTTTTCGCTGACATTTTTGTTGTACATCAGATCCTTTTTATGGATGGCCTTATAATTGGAAATCTGGCTGAAACAGTTGATTCCCAGATCTTTTTCGATTGGTCCGAAATCATAGTCAAACAACTCTTTAAAAATACGGAAATCATTTTCCACCAGTTCATTGACACTTCCATCGCTGGCTCCCACCTTTTCACAGGTCATGCTGAAAGGATTTTCACTCATCATAAGGAAAAATGTCAGATAATTATGCCACAGATTATCATCAAATCCATAATCTGTTGCCACTTTTAAAATCCGTTTTACCTGCGTATTGATATCGCGGACAAGTCCGGTTTTATTATATTCACCGGTCTCATATTTCCCGAATACTTCTCCCATCTGTGCAAGGATTGAATCCTCGTCCAAATCTCCATACATCAGTAACTGTGATATTTCCTGATACATTGTATCTCGCCTCTTTCTTTTCTCTTCCTATTTATTTTACCTATATTACACGAAAAAGGGGACTTTGTAAACCAAAGTCCCCTGTATGCAGCTAAAAAGCTACTGTGATCGTTGTTCCTTTTCCCGGCTCACTTTCCAAATGAAGTACCGCATCATGCAGTTCCACAATATGCTTGACGATAGCAAGTCCCAGTCCCGTACCACCGGTCTGTTTGGATCTGCTTTTATCAACACGGTAAAACCGCTCAAAAATACGTTCCTGCTGGTCTTTTGGAATCCCGATACCATTGTCTGCTACAGAAAGCATCGGCTGTCCTTTTTCATAGTACACACGCACGTGCACCTCACCACCTTCATTATTATAGCGGATCGCATTCTGACACAGATTTTCCACAAGTTCCGAAATCATGCCCCTGTCTGCCCGCAACATGCAGGACACGCCTTCATAATACAGCGTTACATTCCGTTTCTGTGCATTCATCTGCAGATTTTTCACACAGGTACCGGCTACCTCATCCAGATCTACCTGTTCAAAACACAGCAGATTATCTTCACCGCTGTCCAGCTCGGAAAGCCGGATGATATCATTGATAAGAGAAAGCAGCCGTGTCGCATTCTGCTGGATTTCCAATGCAAAGCGGGTCTCCTGCTCCGGATCTACCATATGGTTTTCGATCAGCTCCGCATATCCGGAAATTGCAGTAAGCGGTGTCTTCAGTTCATGGGAAACATTTGCCGTGAAATCCTGACGTACTTTTGCTGCCATCAGGATATTTTCATGCTGTTTACGAATCGTATTTACAAATGGCACAAGTTCTTTGTATACAGGTTCTTCTATGGTATCTTCCATGTTTTCAGCAAGCCGTTCAATCGGATGCAGCAATTGTTTGGTCAAAAAATGTGCCAGGACAATACAGATGGAAACAATCAGTATCAGTATCAGCATCACAAATGGGGATGCCGCAAGGAACACACTGTAGACACTGCGTGCCTGTGTTGCCACACGGATAACCGTTCCATTTTCCAGCCGGAGCGCATAATAGTAATTGTCCATCTGCATGGTATCCGACCGCCGGACACTTTCTCCCTCCCCCTGAAACAACGCCTTCTTTACTTCCGGGCGGTTTTTGTGGTTTGGAAGCTGTGAAATATCCAGATCATTATCAAAAAGTACCGTACCATCCTTTGCAATCCAGGTAACACGCAGGTCTTCCCCGACTTCATAATATTCGGAAAGTGAAACATTTGTATTGTCCGGATCATCAAACAATCCCGTGCCGGAAAGCAGTCTTGCATTGATCTGCAGATCCTTGCGCACCTGTCCCTGAAACAGTTTATAATAAATACCGGTCATACAGACCATGGTTACAATCACTGCAATACCTGCAATCAGAATCAGCCGTAAATTGATTCGTTTCTTCATAACAGCTCCTTACTCTATCACATATCCCACATTTCGAACGGTACGGATTTTGCTTCCCGCTTCTCCAAGCTTCTGCCGCAGTGTCTTGATATGCATATCAACGGTACGGGATTCCCCTTCAAATTCCGTTCCCCACACATGACGCATAATCACCTCTCTGGACAATACAACACTCGGATTGGTCATCAGCAGACGAAGCAGTTCATATTCCTTAAACGTCAGTTCCACCGGCTTATCATCCACAAAAACCATGTGGCGCTCATGATCCAGTGTAATGTTTTCTACCTGCAGGACTTTAATATCCTCGGTTTCTGTCCTCCGTAACAGTGCCTTTACTCTTGTAATAAGTTCCATAATGGAAAAAGGCTTCTTAATATAATCATCTGCCCCTTCGTCCAGACCTTTGATCATATCCATTTCTGCGGTCTTTGCCGTCACCATAATGACCGGCAATTTCTTTGTCGCAGGATTTTTCCGCAGTTTACGCACGATATCATACCCACTCTCATCCGGAAGCATAACATCCAAAAGCACCAGATCCGGCATAATATCCTCCAGTTTTTTATAAAATGTAGTTGCCTTTTCAAATGCGCAAACCATATAATTGCTGTTTTTCAATGCAATTGTCTCAATCTCCCTGATATTTTCATCATCTTCTACGATATAAATCATTGCCATATCATTCACTCCGTTTCCTCAGTCCTCATCTGCAGCCTACTGCCTCTATCCTACTTCATTTTCTGCCCTTCCGCAAGCATCTGATGATACCAGGGTCAAAAGGTCATGCGTTTCATGCTTGCATGAAAGAGCATGACTTATTGACCCGCAAAACACCGAAAAGTAGCCATTTTTCGTAGAAAAATGAGCGAATTTGAGGTGTTTTAGGATTGCGGGAGCATGAAATGCGAAGCAATCCGTGTATCATAAGGGTCAAGTAGCTTATCATGAATGAATCAGCCTGCAGTCATCCGTGCACGCATATCCACCTTCGGTGTCCCCTTGATGCGCGCCGGTAATGCATATTCCTTTCCATATTCCTCAAACTGCTCACGGAACTGCTGGTTATCCTCCTCCTTCAGAGAATTCAGATAGGAGTGCCGCTCATACTCGTCATTATCCGCCTGGATCAGACAGACTGCAATGTTCGAGCAGTGGTCTGCGATTCGTTTGTAGCTCGTTGTCAGATCCGAAAGAATAAAGCCAAGCTCAATCGTGCAGCGTCCCTCGCGCAGACGGTCGATGTGACGCTTCTTCATCTCATCTCCAAGATCATCGATGACCTCTTCGAGCGGCTCGACCTTTCCGGCCATCGCCAGATCCTCATCCTTCATCGCCTCCATTGCGATCTCAACGACCTTGCGCACCGCCGCAGAAAAGACCTCCAGCTCCTCCACGGCCGCCTCAGAAAATGACAGATTCTTATCGTAAATCTCCTTTGCCGCATTTGCAATGATTACCGCGTGATCCGAGATTCGCTCTATGTCCCCGATGCTGTGCAGCAGTACCGAAAGCGTATGGCTGTCCTTCGTCTGCATCTCATTCTTTGCCACCTGTACAAGATAAGTGCCCAGCCGGTCTTCGTACTGATCCACAATCGTCTCATTTTCATGCACCAGCGCGACCTTCGTTTCATCATAATCATGCAGCAGCGACATCGCCGTATCCAATGCCTCGCGGGTCACTTCTGCCATATGTGCACAGGCGACACGGCACTGGTCCATTGCAAGCGCCGGATTCTCCAAGAAACGGTTATCCAGTGCAGACAGTCCCTGCAATGCACCTGCTGTGCGCTCCTCGTCCTTGCCATCGCACACGGTAAGGATCGCCAGACGCTCCAGTACCCGGTGGAACGGAAGCCAGATCACAGTTGCAAAAACATTAAAGGCCGTATGAATCACTGCGATACCGGCTGCATTTGCAGAATCCTGCAGGAAGGAAAAATGTATAAACATATTCGCCGTGTAGAACAGAATCATGAACACAACCGTACCGATCAGATTAAAATACAGATGTACAAATGCGGTACGCTTCGCATTTTTCTTTGCTCCGATCGCGGAAATGAGCGCTGTCACACACGTACCGATATTCTGTCCCATAATAATCGGGAGCGCCGCGCCGTAAGAGACCGCTCCGGTCACACACAGTGCCTGCAGAATACCAACCGATGCCGACGAGCTCTGAATAATCGCTGTCAGCAGTGCACCTGCCAGCATACCGAGAACCGGATTCTTAAACATCAGAAGGATATTCGTAAACTCCGGAACATCCGCAAGCGGCTTTACCGCACCGCTCATCGTCTCCATGCCAAACATCAGCACCGCAAAGCCGATCATGATCGAGCCTGCATCCTTCTTCTTATCCTTTTTCGAAAACAGCAGAAGGCAGATACCAATGATCGCCAGGATCGGGGAAAATGAAGACGGCTTGAGCATCTTTATCCAGAAGCTGTCTCCTTGCAGCCCGGACAGGCTGAGAATCCATGATGTAATTGTCGTACCGATATTGGCACCCATAATGATGCCCACGGCACGCTGCAGTGTCATAATACCAGAGTTTACAAATCCGACTACCATAACGGTCGTCGCTGACGAGGACTGAATCACCGCCGTCACAGCCGCGCCGAGCAATACGCCGCGAATCGTGCTGGAGGTCAGCTTCTCCAGAATCTTCTCCAGACGTCCTCCGGACGCTCTCGTGAGGCCATCCCCCATGACATTCATTCCGTACAGGAACAATGCCAGCCCGCCAAGCATGGTCAGAAAATTAAAAATATCCATACACTTTTTCTCCTTCGCGCAGTCTCTGCTGCGCTTTACGTGGTTTTTACATTTGTTACGATTGGATTATACGAAACCCCTGTAAAATTGAAAGTAAGCTTATGTAAAATCTGAGTAAAATAATAAAGAGAGATCCCATGGGATCTCTCTGACTGAATTCTTTATTTCATTTTTGCTTTACTGCAGCACTGCAAACACATCATTGACCTCTTTTCCGCTCCGGTGTTTTCCGGTCAGGGAGAACTCTACCCATTCCGCCACATTGGTCGCATGATCTCCGAGCCGCTCGTAATACTTCGCAATCATCAGAAGATCCAGGGTCTGGTCGTTTGTATAGATTTTCTCTGCCGAACACCGGCTGATCTCCTTGCGTACATTGATAAACAGCTCATCCAATACGTCATCCCGGTCGATCACCTCGCGCGCCATCTCCAGATCCTTCTGCACATAAGACTCCACACTGCGGTTAATCATATCCATTGCAATTTCCGCCATCTTTGCCAGATCGATATCCTTTGCCGGCACCTTGATGCTTCCGGTCTCCAGGATCTCAGCGATATCCGTCGCATGATCCCCGATCCGTTCCAGATCCGTGATCATTTTCAGCGCGGAGGAAATCAGACGCAGATCAGACGCTACCGGCTGCTGCTGTAAAAACAGCTGAATGCAGTCCGCCTCAATCCGGCGCTCCTTCGCATCTATCTCCCGCTCCAGTACATCAATCGCCTTTACCAGCTCTTCGCGTTCCTGTTCCGATACTAGCAGACGATAGGTCTTCTGAATTGCTTCCTCGCAGAGCATGCCCATCTCAAGCAGCTCTTTTTGCATCTGCTCCAGCTTTTTCAGATAATTGTCTCTCATAATCAGCCGAACCTCCCCGTGATATACTCCTCTGTTTTCTTATTCTTCGGCATAGAAAACAGTGCCATTGTATGATCGTACTCCACGACCTCGCCGAGCAGGAAAAATGCCGTCATATCTGAAATACGGGATGCCTGCTGCATGTTATGGGTAACCATGACAATCGTATATTTTTTCTTCAGTTCCACCGCCAGATCCTCTATTCGTGCGGTAGAAATCGGATCCAGAGCCGAAGTCGGCTCGTCCATCAGAAGTACCTCCGGCTGCACTGCCAGTGCACGTGCAATACAGAGTCTCTGCTGCTGTCCGCCGGACATACCGAGTGCACTCTTTTTCAGACGGTCCTTGACCTCATCCCAGATCGCCGCATCGCGCAGCGCTTTCTCTACGATATCATCCAACTTTGCTTTGCTGCGGATGCCATGCGTCCGCGGTCCGTAGGCAATATTATCGTAAATGCTCATCGGAAACGGATTCGGCTTCTGAAATACCATGCCGACCCGCTTTCGAAGCAGATTGACATCCATCGTTCCGTAAATATCCTCTCCATCAAGCAGCAGCTCTCCGGTAATTTTGCAGCCCTCGACCAGATCATTCATCCGGTTTAAGGATTTGAGCAGTGTAGATTTTCCGCAGCCGCTCGGCCCGATAAACGCCGTAATCTTATTTGCCGGAATTTCCAGGTTGATGTCCTTGAGCGCATGGAAATCTCCGTAATACAAATCTGTATGCTTTACATCTATTTTTCCCATTCTTGTCTTTTCTCCCTTAACCTTAAGCATTACGTCCTTTTGTCAGCTGCTTCGCAAGTAAATTGGAAATACCGTTCAGCACCAGCACAAATACAAGCAGTACCACCGCCGTTGCATATGCCTGATCCATGTACAGACCCTCACTGGAAAGTACATACATATGAACTGCCAGCGTCCGGCCCGAGCCCATCAGATTCGGAATCTTTGCAACCGAACCTGCCGTATACAGAAGCGCTGCCGTCTCACCGACAATTCGTCCAGTCGCCAGAATGACTCCGGAGAGAATGCCGGGGATCGCCGTCGGCAATACTACGCGAAAAATGGTGCGCAGCTTTCCGGCTCCAAGTCCGAAGGATGCCTCCCGGTATGCATCCGGTACCGAAAGCAGTGCTTCCTCAGACGTGCGGATGATCAGCGGAAGAATCATAATGACCAGCGTAAGTGCACCTGCCAGCAGGCAATAGCTCCACTTCAGAGCCGTACAGAAAAACAGCAGTCCGAACAGACCATATATAATAGAAGGAATTCCGGAAAGTGTCTCTGCCGTGATCCGGATCAGCTTTACAAGCCTGCTGCCTTTCTTCGCATATTCCACCAGATAAATGGCGGTGAATACGCCGAACGGAATCGCAATCAGAAGGGAAAGTGCCGTAATAATCAGTGTATTGACCAGTGCCGGCATCAGGGATGCATTCTCTGAATTATAGGTGAAAGAGAACAGCTCCGGCGAGAGATGACCGATTCCACGTACAAGAATAAATCCGACGAGAAACAGCATGATCAGCATCATCGCGATCCCGGAAAGCCAGACAAGCAGCTCTGTCAGCGCTGAAAACGGATGGCCGTTCCACTTCTTTATCCAGCGTGCAAATCCGGAGCTCTTTTCCTTGTTCTGCGGAGCAGACAGCACTCCTGCCCCATCGTTTTGAATATTTACCATCGTTTACCAAACCTTTCTATTGACTACTCTGCAATTGCCCTGCTCTTCAGTGCAGACACAAGCAGATTGATCAGCAGGATAAATACAAAGAGCACTACTCCGGTTGCAATCAGTGCCTCTCTGTGCAGGTCCGTCGCATAGCCCATCTCGATTACGATGTTCGCTGTCATCGTCCGCAGTCCCTTGAACAGCCCCTGCGGCATCCAGGTCTGGTTGCCCGCTACCATGATGACTGCCATCGTCTCTCCGATCGACCGACCGATACCGAGCACGACTCCTGCCATGATTCCGGATTTTGCTGCCGGGAATACGGTGAAAAATACACTCCGTTCATGTGTCGCCCCGAGTGCCAGCGCACCCTCATAGTAGCTCGTCGGCACGCTGCGAAGCGCAGACTCTGCCACTCCGGTAACTGTCGGCAGGATCATGATTCCAAGCAGAATCGATGCCGTCAGCATCGTACTTCCATCATGTCCGGTAAGTTCATTCATCAGCGGGACGATCACGACAAGTCCGAAAAATCCATAGACGACTGACGGTACACCGGCCATCAGATTCACTGTCGTCTTGAAGATCGGATACAGCTTCTTCGGGCAGTAGAAGGCAAGAAACACAGCCAGCAAAAGCGCCGTCGGCACGCCTACCACAATCGATCCGGCCGTCACATAAATACTGCCGAGAATGAACGGGAGAATGCCGTACAGATTATTGGACGGCTTCCATTTCTGCCCAAGCAGAAATTTTGTAATGCCGATCTCTCCAATTGCCGGAATTCCATTCCGAAACAAAAAGAGACAGATCAGCACAACTGCCAGTACTGACGCGCACGCTGCGATAAAAAACAGGACGTGCATCAGTTTTTCCACAATTCTTTGTCTCATAAATATCGGTTCCTCTCAGGTCCGTAGAAAAATGCCCCGCGTAACCGCAGGACATCTTTTTACAGGTTTGTCATTGACTGAATTATTTCAGTTCTTCCCAGGTAGTGATGTTGCCGGTGTAAATATCCTTTACCTGCTCACTTGTGAGTTCATCGATACCTGCATCGTTATTTACGATAACTGCAATACCATCCTTTGCGATAACGGTAGCGGTCAGGCCTGCTTCTGTCTCACTGTCCTTCAGGTCACGGGATGCCATTCCGATGTCGCACAGACCGTCGATTGCGGACTGCATACCAGTCGTAGAATCGCTCTGCTGTACTTCGATGTCTACCTTGTCATTCACTGCTTTGTAAGCCTCTGCCAGCTTCTCCATGACCGGTGTTACAGAGGAAGATCCTGCTACAACGACCTTTCCCTCTACATCTGTACCCTGATACTCTGCCTCATCGCCAACGGAGATGTAACCGTTGTCTGTGATGACCTGCTGTCCTTCCTTGCTCATAATGAAGGAAATAAAATCTGCTGCTGCATCACTTACCTCTGCGGTCGTTGCAATGTTGAACGGACGAACAACCTTGTAGCTGCCATTCTCAATATTCTCAGCCGTTGCCTCTGCCCCGTCAATCTTGACTGCCTTTACGGTATCATTCAGAGATCCAAGGGAGATATATCCGATCGCATTGACATCCTTCTCTACGGTTCCGAGCATTACGGAAGTGCTGTTCGTGATCTTGGCTGCCTCTGTTGTGTTATCTACTTTATTGCCATCTGCATCCTTTTCCTCTACGCCAAACAGTTCGATGAAAGCTCCTCTTGTACCAGAACCATCTTCTCTGGATACGACGGTAATGTCACCCTCTGCTGCTGCCATTGCTGTCATTCCGATGCTTGCTGTCATAAGTGCTGCCATTGCTACTGCTACTGATTTCTTCATAATGTTCTCCTTTTCCTGCGCTTCTTCTATTCTATCTTTGCGCGCTTCCCTGTAACTATTTCTCTTTGTTACATGCGGTATTGTAACGGAGCAATGTAAAATGTAAAACGTGGCATATGTAAAATGAGGGTAAATTCACCGTAAACGTGCCATCTGTTTTTTACTACTTGACATTCTGCCGCAAACCTTTCAATATAGAAGATACTTGTATTTTTGTTAATAAAAAGGAGTTCATTTATGTACTATTTTGTCGTGAATCCTGTTTCCGGATGCGGAAAGGGAAAGAAGATATGGAACACAATAAAAAAAGAGCTGGATCAGCTCTCTGTTGAATATGAAGCGTTTCTTTTACGTCAGAAAGGGGAAGCGCGCACCATCGCCGCCTCTCTTTCCGCGCTTACGCAGCCGTTTACGCTCGTAGTCGTCGGCGGAGACGGAACATTGAACGAAGTCATCGGAGGACTTTCTTCCTTTATAAATGTGACACTCGGCTGTATTCCGACCGGCAGCGGCAATGACTTTGTACGTGGGCTGAAGCTGGAAAAGGATCCGCTCACAGCCCTGCATCAGATTTTACATCCACAGAAGCTGCGCCGGCTCAAGATCGGACAGACCATTTCTCCCTCCGGATGTCGAAGCGCGTTCTGTGTCAGCTCCGGCATCGGATTTGACGCAGCAGTCTGCAACGGAGCTTACCGCTCCGGCATGAAGGACATGCTGAATTGGTTTCACCTTGGCAAGCTTGTCTACACCGGCACTGCTCTGAAGCAACTCTTTACCTCCCGGCTCTGTCCGATGAAGCTGACGCTTGATGACAGACAGGAGCTTGTCTACCCGCATGCATTTTTCGCAGCTGTGATGAATCTCCCGTATGAAGGCGGCGGCTTCAGGTTCGCACCGGATGCTGACCCGTGCAGCGATCGCTTTACGCTCTGTATCGCTGAAGGGCTCTCCAAGCCGCGGATCCTCTCGATCCTTCCGCTCGCCTTTTCGGGCAGGCATGTCGGAAAGCCCGGCATCCATCTCATCACCTGCAAACGGGTGGTGATCCAAGCCGGCCATCCGCTGTGCGTACATACCGACGGAGAAATCTTCGGATTTCATGAGGAAGTAACATTCGAAGCACATCCGGAACAATTAAATGTGATCGTGGCATAAAGTAAGTATTCCCCTGCTTATTGCTTTGCGCAATGGAAGCAGGGGAATGCTTATCTGCGTTCAGTTAAATCCCACAAATTTCTGTGCTGCCTTATAGCCGAGGATCGTCGCTCTTCTTCCGAACCGGCCCGGAAGGTTCATGAGGATACCGAGCAGACCGGCCCGCAGCTTCTTATAATCCTCTGCGTCATGCTCCTTCAGATATGCCCAGATGTCCGCCTTCTTTGCGAGTGCCTCCTTGGATCCGTCAAGGATCAGCATCATGGATGTCACCATCATGATTTTACTTAAGTAGATCAGCATATATTTTTTCAGATGTGGATCCTTCGTTGAAAAATCCTGCTCACCCATGACGTCAATCATGATCTTATTCACACGGATCTGCTGATCAATCCGGCCGATCATAACCTTCTCATTGACAGACTGATCGTCTCTTCCGATGAAGTAATGGTAAAGATTCTCATCCATATAGTAAAGCTTTTCCACATACGGGAACGGCTGGAACGCAAAAATATTGTCCACATAAAACGTATGCTTCGGCAGCTCCAGGTGACAGTCCTTCAGCATCTGGGTGCGATAAAAAATATTATGCATCAGAATATACTGCGTCTCATGCAGATGTCCCATCCTCTCCCAGCCAAACACCTCATTGACCGGAAAGGCATTCTTAAACCGCATCAGCTTCTTGTGCTTCGCACCGACCTTATCATAGACAAAATTTGCCAGCAGCATGTCCACACCGCCGGACTCCTCAAGCTCCTTCATCTTTTCCATAATGCGTATCAGAGACTTTGTATTCACCCAGTCGTCACTGTCTACGACCTTGTAATAGCGTCCTGTCGCGTTGCGCAATCCGGCATTGACTGCCTCACCATGACCGCCGTTTTCCTGATGTACCGCCCGGATGATCTCCGGATAGCGGGCCGCGTAAGCATCTGCGATCTGTGGCGTGCGATCCTTTGTGGAACCGTCATCCACGATGAGTATCTCCAGCTCCTCTCCTGCCGGAAGCATCGACTTGATACATTTTTCCATATATGCCTCCGAGTTATAGCACGGAATTGCAATCGTAAGAATTTTCATTTTTATCTCCCTTTTCTCTTTGTATCCTTCCGCAGGCCAACTCCAATCTGTTTCTAACAGTAGTTTCACCCGCCTCATCAAACTTCTCCTGTCCAAGCAGTATATCCAACGAAGTGACATACGCGGCAAATGCCGCCGGGATCGGATAATCCCGTTCCGTACGTGACGGCTCGACAAAGAGCAGCTCCTGTGCATTTCCAAGCGGTGTGTGCGCTTCCCTGGCATCTGCATCTTCTACCAGCACCAGATACCCCTGCATCTGCCACTCAATATGACTGAATATATGCTTCGCCTCCGGCAGCGGATGTATCCGGATCGGCGAAAATCCCATCCGGCGTACCGCCTTCAGCGCCTCATCCGCGCTAAGATGCCCTTCCGCATTCGGCAGCTCATACAATCCGGCCAGCAATCCCTTCTTCGGTCGTTTCTGAATGACCGCCCGCTCCGTATCCCGAATCACAAGTACCGTACGCGCCTCTATGCGGCGCGGCTTCTTCGGTGCCTTCACCGGAATCTCTGTCCAGCTTCCATCCGCACCGGACAGGCAGAGCTGCCGTACCGGACAGGCAGCACAGTCCGGCGCACCATTTGGTGCGCAGACCGTCGCTCC
>OLPO01002349.1_pt1 | contig 11874 bp, 10 predicted proteins | sample 1672831 | NCBI WGS metagenome assembly OLPO01 (sample SAMEA3136728, study PRJEB25190) | human gut metagenome
CCTTCGCACTCTGCTGAACTGTCTTGATTGCATTATTTTATGGAATTGCTATAGAGAGATGGTTACTGTGCCTTAAATACCGGATCTGCCGGATATCCGCCGCGGAGCTTCTGCATGCCGCGCTGCAGAGCATCCTTTGATGTCTTCCAGTCGGCATCCTTGTTCCGATAGTCGAATTTGTCGATGAGCCATGAGATGTCTTCCTCGAGCCGGTGCAGGTTCTGTTCCATCAGGGCAAAAACCTCCGGGTAAAAGGCTGCTTTCTGTTTTTCATTTAAATAGCGGTCTGCATTTTCACAGAGTAATCCGAAGTGGTGCAGACAGAAGCCCTTGCCGTTTACGATCTTGTCATGGAAGGCAGAATCCTTTGTGTACATATAAAAAAAGGTCTCCATGTAACGGTCGAAATTTTCCTGCAATCCGTTGCAGACATAGCAGGAGCAATCTTTTTGGGCCGCCCAGGCGGCAATGGAATTGTTGCCGGAGGACTGTTTTCTCAGACGGTCTGCGAGCGAGACTTTTCCGGGCGTAAAGTGCTTTGTCTGCTCCTGAAATTCTTTCTGCAGCTTCTGATAATGCGTTTTCAGAATCAGAGAGTTGCCGAGCGTGTTGCCGTAGTCAAACATTTTTTTCATATGGGTGCGGCAGAAGCCGATCTTGTCCGTCTGCTCACGGATATCACTCTCCATATAGGACGAGGAGCTCCCGAGCACAAAGTTGATCATGTCCTGTTCCAGCTTGCGCTCAATAAAGCAGAATGGGCATTCATCATTTTCATTCACTGCGTCATTGAGCGGGATAGTGTAGAGCTTTTCTTTCATATTAATAATCTCCATTCTGCCGCCTGTTTACGGGCGGCGCATTGTAATTATCATATCATGTAGCGGAGTGTTTTACAAGATTTGTTGGATAAGTGCTTGTGAGAAGCGTTGCGTCATGGTATGATAGACGGATAGAATTCCAGAGAGAGGAAGGAATGCATATGAACTGTAATGAGGCGCGCAGAATGATTACTGCTTATGTAAAAAAAGAGCTTTCAGAAAAAGAACTCGAAGCATTTTTACATCATATCGCGCACTGCAGCGACTGCATGGATGAGCTGGATACGTACTATACGGTGTATCAGGCGTTGGATCTTTTGGATTCTGGTGATCACCATGACTACGATTTCCGGCGTATGCTCTCAGATGATATCCGCGCGTCATGGCGGAGACTCCGGCGCCGGAGGGTGCTCGGAGCGGTTGGGGGGATTTTACTTGTCCTGACAGAGTGTTTGTTGATTGGAAGCGCTTATACCGGATACGAGCTTAAACAGGGGCAGACAGAGTATACGACGATCCAGCGCGCACTGCTCCGAATGCGGTCACAGGGGATTTTTTCAGAAGATCAGGAGCTGCCTGCTGATACGCAGATCCGGGTGGAACGTCATCAGGAGGCAGTCTTTGAGATGCCGGATACAGAACCGGATGGCCAGCAGATCAGTGCAGGACCGGAGCCGCTTTTGCAGGCGGGGCCGGAGAAAACAGGGGAGTAGCGCGAAAGAGATGAACGGCAGGGCAGGACTGTGAATACCTGTTTGCTCAGAATGACACAAGCAGGAAATGAAGTAGTAGAAAGGATCCGATATTATGCCAGAAAAGATCGTTTTGATAGATGGACACAGCATTTTAAACCGTGCATTTTACGGGCTTCCGATGCTGACCAACAGCGAGGGAAAGCATACCAATGCAGTGTATGGCTTCCTTAATATTATGTTTAAGGTACTCGAGGAGGAACAGGCGGATTACGTAGCGGTTGCTTTTGACCTGCATGCGCCGACATTCCGGCATAAAATGTACGAGGCATACAAGGGAACGCGTAAGCCGATGCCGGAGGAGTTGCGCGAACAGGTGCCGCTGATGAAGGAAATGCTCGGGGCGATGCACATTCCGGTCATGTCTTTGGAGGGATATGAAGCAGACGACATTTTAGGTACGGTCTCCCGCCAGATGGAGCGGGCGGGTCTTTCGGTATCGATTGTATCAGGGGACCGGGATCTGCTGCAGCTGGCTACCGGAAAAATCCAGATCCGGATTCCGAAGACAAAGGCAACAGGGACAGAAATCGAGGACTATTATGCCGACCAGGTAAAGGAAAAATATCAGGTGACACCGACCCAGTTCATCGATCTGAAGGCATTAATGGGCGATACAAGCGACAACATCCCGGGTGTGCCGGGCATCGGAGAGAAGACGGCGACAAAGATCATCGTGCAGTATGGTTCAATCGAGGAGGCCTATGCTCATGTAGATGCGATCATGCCGGCCCGTGCGCGGGAGTCTCTGCGGAATCATTATGATCTGGCACAGATGAGCAAGACGTTGGCGACCATTGATTTGCAGGTACCGTATACTCTGGATGAGACGGCTGCACGGATTGAGAATTTATATACACCGGAGGCGCTGGAGCTGTGTCGCCGTCTGGAATTTAAAAATCTGCTCGGACGGTTCTCTTCCGTACAGGAAGATACGAAAAAGAGCGAGGAGACATATGAATGGGTCAGCGATCTTTCGCGGGCAGAAGAGATACTAGCCGGACTGGCGGGCAGGCGAGCGGCGTTTCAGCTGATTTTTGGTGAGGACGGCAGTCTCCTCGGAGCAGCGGTCAGCGAGAAAAAGCAGGAGGCAGTTTTTCTCGCCTGTGAGGGCTTTCTGACGGAGACATATTTAACGACGAAGCTTGCTGAGACAATCCATAGTATGGAGCAGGCTGTTACAATTGATCTGAAGCCCCAGCTGATGCGACTGCCGCTTTCCATGCAGGATGCCGCTTTGTTTGATGCGGCAATCGCGGCTTATCTGCTGAATCCATTAAAGGGAAGCTATGAGGCGGAGGATCTGGCGCGAGACTATCTGGACTGGATGGTGCCGTCGAAATCAGAGCTGCTTGGGAAGATGCCGCTGCATCAGGCTGCTGTGGAGCAGCGGGAGGATTTTTTGCGGTATGTCTGCCGGATGGCGGCTATTGCATATCAGGTACTCCCGGTGCTGGAGGAACGGCTGCGCGCAGAAGATATGATGAAGCTCTTTACTGAAGTGGAGATGCCGCTCGTTTTTACCCTGCGTCATATGGAGGATGCCGGGATCGGTGTGGAGCGGGAGGCGCTCGCATCTTATGGCAGTCAGCTGTCTGGCCGGATCGGGGAGCTGGAGCAGCAGATCTGTGAAGAGGCCGGAGAGATATTTAATATCAATTCTCCGAAACAGCTTGGTGTCATTTTATTTGAGAAGCTGCAGCTGCCGCACGGCAAAAAGACAAAGACCGGCTATTCGACGGCAGCGGATGTACTGGAGAAGCTGGCGGTCGATTATCCGATCGTGGCTCACATTCTGGAGTACCGGCAGCTGACAAAGCTGAAATCGACCTACGCGGACGGGCTGGCGAATTATATTGCGGAGGATGGAAGGATTCATGGAAAATTCCATCAGACGATCACGGCGACGGGGCGTTTAAGCAGCACGGAGCCGAACCTGCAGAATATTCCGATCCGGATGGAGCTTGGCCGTCTGATACGGAAGGTTTTTGTGCCAAGGCAGGGTTTTGTCTTTTTGGATGCGGATTATTCGCAGATTGAGCTGCGCGTTCTGGCTCATTTATCCGGAGACGAGATGCTCATTCAGGCATATCAGGATGCACAGGATATTCACACAATCACAGCCTCGCAGGTCTTTCATGTAAAGCCGGAGGAGGTGACACCGCTGCTTCGTCGGAACGCAAAGGCAGTCAATTTTGGTATTGTATATGGAATCAGTTCGTTTGGACTCAGCCAGGATCTGAGTATCACGCGCAAGGAGGCGCAAGAGTATATCGAGCAGTACTTTAAGACCTATCCGGGTATCAAACGATTTTTGGATCAGGCCGTGGCGGATGCGAAGGAGAAGGGCTATGTCACGACGATGTTCGGACGGAGACGTCCGGTGCCGGAGTTGAAGTCTTCGAATTTCATGCAGCGATCATTCGGGGAGCGCGTGGCGATGAATGCGCCGATTCAGGGTACTGCAGCTGATATTATCAAGATTGCGATGATTCGTGTGGATGAGGCGTTGCGGGCAGCGGGAATGAAGTCCCGCCTGATTTTACAGGTACACGATGAGCTTCTCATTGAGACCGCAAAGGAAGAGCTGCCAAGAGTCGAGAAGCTGCTTCGCGATGAGATGATGCATGCTGCCGATCTGCGGGTAAAGCTGGAAGTGGATGTGCACTCCGGCAAAGACTGGTATGAGGCGAAATAGCCACATGCAGAGGAGGGAAGAATGAAAGTACTAGGAATTACCGGCGGAGTCGGGGCCGGAAAAAGCACGGTACTGATGTACTTGAAAGAGCATTATGGCGCACGTGTCATTCAGGCTGATCAGGTTGGACATCTGCTGCAACAGCCGCATGAGAGCTGCTATCGCAGGATCGTCGAACTGTTCGGAACGACGGTTTTAAATGCCGATGGGACGATCAGCCGTCCGAAGCTTGGCGCGATCGTTTATACAGATCCGCAGAAAATGGCGCGGTTGAATGCAATTATGCATCCATCTATCCGACGATGGATCAAGTCGGAGGTCGAGGCAGAACAAAAACGGGGGTGTGTGCCATTCGTGACCGTCGAAGCGGCACTTCTCCTGGAAGATCACTATGATGAGATTTGCGATGAGATCTGGTATGTCCATACAGATGATGCTGTGCGGATCAAACGGTTGCAGGAAAGCCGCGGCTATTCGGAGGAAATGTGCCGCAGGATCATGGCAAATCAGAAAAATGAATGCGATTTCCGGGCTGCCTGTCAATTGGTGATTGACAACAGCAGTGATATTGTGCAAAATACATATGAACAAATGGACAAAGGACTGAGAGAACATGGATTTTTGTAGTATTGCCAGCGGAAGCAGCGGGAACTGCATTTTTGTGGGAACAGATCATACCAATGTGCTGATTGACGCAGGCATCAGCGGGAAGCGTGTGACGGAAGGCTTGCATGCGATCGACCGCGATCCGAAGGAGCTCGATGCGATTCTGATTACCCATGAGCATTCGGATCATATAAAAGGACTTGGCGTACTGGCCAGAAAGTATGGGATACCGGTGTATTCGACACAGGGAACGATACAAACGATGCTGGAGCAGAATATGCTTGGCAAGGTGGACAGTTCCCTGTTTCACACCGTTGCGCCGGATATTCGGTTTGAGATCGGGGAGCTTGCAGTGCTTCCGTTTCGGGTTTCTCACGATGCGGCAGAGCCGGTGGCATATCGCTTCAGCTGTGGTGAAAAGTCTGTAGCGGTGGCAACAGACCTTGGGTATTATGATGATTATATTGTCGATCACCTCAGGGGGCTGGACGCTGTACTGATTGAGTCGAACCATGATATCAATATGCTGCAGGTCGGCTCGTACCCCTACTATCTGAAGCAGCGTATTCTGGGACGAAAGGGACATCTTTCGAACGACAATGCCGGGCGTCTGCTCGGTGAGATATTAAACGACCGGATGAAGGCAGTTATGCTCGGACATCTGAGCCGGGAGAACAATTATGAGGCACTTGCGATGGCGACGGTCTGCACAGAGATCACGGATGGAGATAATCCATACAAGGCGACGGATTTTCCGATTCAGATCGCAAAGCGGGACGAGCCGTCGGAGTTGATAGCCGTGTGATACACGGACAAAAGAAGAGCGGGACATCCCGCGGACCCCGAGACAGGGAGAAAAGGAGACAGCATGAAGAAAACAATTATTACTGTAGTAGGAAAGGATACCGTGGGAATTATCGCGAGGGTATGTACATATCTGGCAGAGAACAATGTCAATATTCTGGATATTTCTCAGACGATTGTACAGGGATATTTTAATATGATGATGGTGACCGATGCGACGAAATGTGAAAAGTCCGCAGCTCAGATTGCAGATGAGCTTGAAGCAGTCGGAAAAGAGATCGGAGTTTCCATTCTCTGTCAGCATGAAGACATTTTCAACATGATGCATCGGATCTGAGGTGAGGGCATGATTAATATATTCGAAGTAAAAGAGACGAACAACATGATTACGCAGGAGAATCTGGATGTGCGAACGATCACACTCGGCATCAGCCTGCTTGACTGCATCACGGATGATCTGGAAAAGCTCAATGAAAATATTTACAGGAAGATCACGACAGTGGCGAAGGATCTGGTATCAACCGGCGAGGATATTGAGCGTGAGTTCGGAATTCCGATTGTAAATAAGCGGATTTCCGTCACGCCGATCGCACTCGTTGGCGGAAGTGCCTGCAAATGCCCGGAGGACTTTGTGACGATCGCAAAGACGCTGGATCGTGCAGCAAAGAAGGTCGGCGTCAATTTCCTTGGCGGCTATTCTGCGCTTGTATCAAAGGGAATGACAAAGGTGGATGAGTATCTGATCCGTTCGATCCCGGAAGCACTTGCAACGACGGATTTTGTCTGCAGCTCCGTTAATGTCGGTTCGACGAAATGCGGCATCGATATGGATGCAGTTCGTCTGCTTGGGGATGTGATACTGCAGGCGGCAGAGCTGACGAAGGAAAATGATTCACTTGGCTGTGCAAAGCTTGTTGTATTCTGCAATGCGCCGGATGATAACCCGTTTATGGCAGGTGCGTTCCACGGTGTCACAGAGACAGATGCGATTATTAATGTCGGCGTCAGCGGGCCGGGCGTTGTAAAACATGCCCTGGAATCCGTGCGTGGCAGCAGCTTTGAAGTGCTCTGTGAGACAATTAAAAAGACTGCATTCAAAGTCACCCGTGTCGGACAGCTGGTTGCACAGGAAGCATCCAGACGCCTTGGCGTACCGTTCGGTATTGTGGATCTTTCTCTTGCACCGACGCCGGCGATCGGAGATAGTGTGGCAGATATTCTCTGTGAAATCGGCCTGGAATATGCCGGAGCACCGGGAACAACTGCAGCGCTGGCACTTCTGAATGATCAGGTAAAGAAGGGCGGTGTCATGGCTTCTTCTTATGTCGGCGGATTAAGCGGCGCGTTTATTCCGGTCAGTGAGGATCAGGGCATGATCGACGCGGTAAAAGCCGGCGCCCTGACGATCGAGAAGCTCGAAGCGATGACCTGTGTCTGCTCCGTAGGCTTGGATATGATCGCAATCCCGGGCGATACGAAGGCGACGACGATTTCCGGTATCATTGCAGATGAGATGGCGATCGGTATGGTGAACCAGAAGACGACGGCAGTTCGTATCATTCCGGTCATTGGCAAGAAGGTTGGCGAGACAGTAGAGTTCGGCGGACTGCTTGGCTATGCACCGATCATGCCGGTGAATTCCTTCTCCTGTGATGCGTTCGTAAATCGTAAAGGACGCATTCCGGCTCCGATCCACAGCTTTAAGAACTAAATATTACGCTTTGCAAAATGAAACTGTCTTATACAGCTTCGAAAGCACGAACTTTATGAAAAAATTATGAAAGTATTATTAAGAGTCGGTGAAAAGCATTGACCATCAAATTGAAATTTGTTATTATTTGTTAGCATATATGCAATACTTTTGTAAGAAATATGATGCAAGGGTCGAAAGGTCATGCGTCTCATGCTTGCATGAAAAAGCATGACTTATTGCCCCCAACATCATAAATATGAAGGAGGCAAAGTTCATGAAGAAAGGGCTGTCAAAAGCGGTTTCGTTTTGCATGATGATCGGATTGCTGGCACAGAGTCTGTACATTCCGGCGATGGCAGAGGAAGCTGCGACGGAGATAGCGGCTGAATCGGATACAGATACCTCTCTGGTTGGAACACTGGCATTTGCGCAGTGTGAAGAATACATCAATATCCGGGAGTCAGCAAGCACAGACAGCGCCGTTACGGCAAAGATTTACAACAATGGCTCTGCAACCATTGAGGAGCAGGACGGTGATTGGTATAAGATCCGTTCCGGTAATGCGGAAGGGTATGTAATGGCAGAATATTTTGTGACAGGGGAGGCTGCGGACGCAGTTGCACAGAAAGCTGCCTATAATGTAGCGATGGTACATCCGACGGATCTGAATATCCGTTCCGATGCAAATGAGGACAGCGAGGTACTCGCTACCGCACATGAAAAAGACGAGCTTGAGGTTGTCGCATGGGATGGGGACTGGATGAAGGTCGCATTAGGTGGAGATGTTTACGGATATGTCAATGCTTATTATGTAGATTATAAGACCTATTATCCGACCGCGGAGACGATCGAGGAGGAGCAGGCCAGACTGAGTGCAGAGCAGGAGGCAGCGGAGGCAGCCGATTACGAGGTATCCGATGATACGGCAGAAACATTGCCGGAGGAGACTTATGAGGAGCCGACGGTAGATGATTCTTCCGATACAGAGGAAGCATCTTATCCGGATGATTCGGATGAAACGACGTGGACCGAAGCACCTGCAACGGATGAGACTGTATGGACAGAAGCACCGGCGGAGACGGAGGCACCGTACACGGAGGCACCGGAAACAGAAGCGCCATATACGGAAGCACCGGAGACCGAGGCACCGTACACAGAGGCGCCGGAAACAGAAGCGCCATATACGGAAGCACCGGAGACCGAGGCACCGTACACGGAGGCGCCGGAAACAGAAGCACCGTACACGGAAGCACCGGAGACCGAGGCGCCTTCGACATCTGGCGTTGGTCAGCAGATCGCGGATTTTGCCGTGCAGTATGTCGGCAACCCATATGTATGGGGCGGGACAAGTCTTACAGAAGGGGCAGACTGTTCCGGATTTGTACAGACCGTATTTGCAAATTTCGGGCTGTATCTGTCCAGAACTGCAGAGTCCCAGTCTTACGGCGGCACATCAATTAGCCTGGACAATCTGCAGCCGGGTGATTTGCTGTTCTATAATTCGACCGGAAGCATCGACCATGTAGCGATCTACATTGGCGGCGGCCAGATTGTACATGCAGCAAATTCCCGCAGCGGAATTATCATTTCCAATGCATATTATCAGACACCGGTTTGTGCAAGAAGATATTGCTGATAAACAAACTCTGGATATGCATACGGATAAGGCAGAAAGCTGACAGGAAGCACAAGGATCATATAAGGTAAAAGGGAAAATCCCTCTCAGAAAGCGTGATGTGAATTGCTTTTTGAGGGGGATTTATTGATAACCTCAGAAATTTTGATTCTGGTAGCGTGATGGGGCTCTGAAATGGATGGAGAATATCTGCGCTGTCATTCTATGATTATGGGACTCTTCTTGAATTCCGGCACAAATTCCCGATTATATTTATAGGAAGAAACTCCTTCATACCGGTGGGAAGCCAGAAAATCCATTCGTAGCATTTCCAGAGCGCAGGAGAGCCGATCCGGCTGTTTAGAATAAAAATTTTTCAGGATAGTTTCAGCATTGGAAGGCTTTGCAAGTAATGGAATGCTTGCGGAATGCCTGATGGCGTGCAGCAACGGACCGGCGTTTTTTTTGAATCCGAGCAACCGTGCGTAGAAGACAGTGCCGTTTACCCAAAAGCAGGACAGGGAGCTCTGCCGCAAATCCAGCGTTAGATGCAGCAATGCGCGGCGAATCCGAGCCTCCGTCAGCTGTCGTGTCTTTAAAAGTGCAGTGATTTCAGCAAAGGATTTCCCGATGCAGGAAAAGCGCAGCTTCCGGATTCGGTCTGAGAGCTCCGGGGAAATATCAAAATAGCCGGAAAAGTCGGAGATTGTGAGCAGCTTATCTATAAGTAACGGGAGAAAATCATCTGCGGTTACCGGTGCACGTGCAGCCTTCAGAAAGAGTGGATGGCAGGTTTCCGGTATGTAGGAAAGCAGTGATGTGAGGTTTCGCTGTTTTATCTGTATTTCTTCCGGTCCTTGTCCCTGTAACAATGCCTCCCGCAGTGCGGTCGCCGAGCAGAATGTATCGCTCAGGGCCTCATCGTGATACCCATTGCCCTGCCGGAGAATCGGAAGCGGTAAAATAGAAGAAGAGAGCTGCTGCAGCGCTTTGCAGTATTCGAGCGCAAGAATATTGTTTGGCATGGAGAGCTGTCGCAGAAATTCATTATCCCTGTCTGCAAGCACTGCCGCAAGTGCCGTGGCGCGTGCCTGCGGAAATGTCTTTCCTGCCTTTTGCTCCCTGCGCAGCACGTCCTGATACACGGGCGGCTCAAGTACAAGGATGTCAGCCAGCTGTGAGAGAAGATTGCCGTCTGCCGTCTCGCTTCCGAAACACACGGTATCGACGCATCCGAGTGCATCAAGCATCCCGATCGCACCGCGGGCAAAATATTCTGCGCTTCCGGTAGCGTAGCAGATAGGCAACTCCAGTACGAGGTCTGCGCCGGCAAGCAGTGCCATCCGGGTGCGTGTATACTTGTCAAAGATCGCCGGGGTTCCGCGCTGCACAAAGTCCGGACTCATCACGACAACGGTGTAGTCTGCATTTGCCATCCTTCGGGCTTTCTGGATATGGTATTTATGCCCGGTGTGAAGCGGGTTGTATTCTGCGATAATTCCGACGCTGCGCATGCGTATCGCTCCTCCTTTTTGTTTTCTTTTTGAAACAATAGCTGTAAACTCCATTTTAACAGACAAAAAAGCCCTTCGCAATGCAAATTTCATCTTGTCCCCTGTAAGAATTTGGGTTATAATCGGTATAGCTGAAAAAGATAGCCGCACTCTGTTATCGTGAAAAGATGGCGGGCGCAGTTACAATACAAGCGAAAGGAGTCCATGAATCATGGCAATTATTGATGTTCTGAAAGAGAAAGCAAAAGCAGACAAAAAGACGATTGTATTACCGGAGAGCGAAGACAGAAGAACCTATGAGGCTGCCGCGAAGATCCTGAAGGAAGGCATCGCGAATATTGTACTGGTAGGTACGGATGAGGACGTGAAGAAGCACGGAGAAGGCCTTGACCTGACCGGTATCCAGGTAGTAGATCCGGCTACCTCTGACAAGACAGCAGCATATATTGACAAGCTCGTTGAGCTCAGATCCAAAAAGGGTATGACTCCGGAGCAGGCAAAAGAGATTCTTCTGAATCAGTATCTTTACTATGGTGTTATGATGGTAAAGATGGGCGATGCAGACGGAATGGTTTCAGGTGCATGCCACTCTACCGCAGATACTTTAAGACCGTGTCTGCAGATTCTGAAGACAAAGCCGGGTACAAAGCTTGTATCCGCATTCTTCCTGATGGAAGTTCCGAACTGTGAGTTTGGCGAGAATGGTACATTCGTGTTTGCTGACTGCGGACTGAATCAGGATCCGAATCCGGAAGAGCTGGCAGCGATTGCAGCATCTTCGGCCGAGTCCTTCCGTTCCCTCGTTGGAGCAGAGCCGAAGGTAGCATTCCTTTCCCACTCCACAAAGGGAAGCGCAAAGCATGCACTGGTAGACAAAGTCGTAGAGGCTACGAAGATTGCAAGAGAGCAGAATCCGGACCTCAAGCTGGATGGTGAGATGCAGCTTGACGCGGCGATCGTTCCGAGTGTAGGTGAGGCAAAGGCTCCGGGCAGCGAAGTGGCAGGTCATGCAAATGTCCTGATTTTCCCGAACCTGGATGCAGGCAACATCGGTTACAAGCTCGTTCAGAGACTGGCAAAGGCAGAAGCATACGGCCCGGTTACCCAGGGTATCGCAGCTCCGGTCAACGATCTGTCCCGTGGATGCTCCGCAGACGATATCGTAGGCGTTGTAGCAATCACTGCAGTTCAGTGCCAGAACAAATAAGTAATACATAATCAAAAAGAGCAAAGCGGACATCCGCGCTCCCCGAACGGGCCGGTGTCCGCTTTCCTTCCTGTCCGGATTTCTTCCGGACAGAAGTCGTCAAGGCAATATTTTAACCGAATCAAGCAAGTCCCCTGCTTCAATTGCGCAAAGCAATAAGCAGT
>OLPO01002351.1_pt1 | contig 11868 bp, 9 predicted proteins | sample 1672831 | NCBI WGS metagenome assembly OLPO01 (sample SAMEA3136728, study PRJEB25190) | human gut metagenome
TGTGCTTTCTGTACGGAAAATGCATCTTTATATTCTGCCAGTTCTTTTTGCAGATCTGCCAGACGTTCCTGACTTAGCTTGTCGGTCTCTTTTTTCAGTGCTGCTTCCTCAATCTCCATCTGCATGATCTTACGTTGCTGCTCATCCAGTTCTGCCGGAAGAGAATCCAGTTCGGTCTTGATCAGTGCACAGGCTTCATCTACCAGATCGATAGCCTTATCCGGCAGGAATCGGTCGGAGATATAACGGTTAGAAAGTGTAGCTGCTGCAACGAGGGCACCATCGGTAATCTTTACTCCATGGTATACCTCATACCGCTCTTTCAGTCCACGAAGGATGGATATGGTATCTTCCACAGAAGGTTCATCTACCATTACCGGTTGGAAACGACGTTCCAATGCGGCATCTTTTTCAATGTACTGGCGATACTCATCCAGTGTGGTAGCACCGATACAGTGCAGTTCTCCACGGGCAAGCATCGGTTTTAACATGTTGCCGGCATCCATCGCACCGTCGGTTTTTCCGGCTCCGACGATCAGATGCAGTTCATCGATAAACAGAATGATCTTTCCTTCGCTCTTTCTGACTTCTTCCAGAACGGCTTTCAGACGTTCCTCGAATTCACCACGGTATTTTGCACCGGCTACCAGTGCACCCATATCCAGAGCAAAAATCGTTTTATCTTTCAGACCTTCCGGTACATCGCCACGGACGATTCGCTGTGCCAGTCCTTCTACGGCTGCCGTTTTACCTACACCTGGCTCACCGATCAGTACCGGATTGTTTTTTGTCTTTCTGGAAAGAATACGAATCACATTTCGAATCTCGCTGTCACGGCCGATGACCGGATCCAGCTTCTGATTTCTCGCACGCTCTACCAAATCCTGACCGTATTTTTCCAGTGTATCGTAAGTTGCTTCCGGATTATCCGAAGTAACTCTCTGGTTTCCTCTTACAGTGCTCAGCGCCTGTAAAAAGCGTTCTCTTGTGATTCCATATTCCTGGAACAATTTTTTGATACTCGGGCTCGGATAACGGAGCATTGCCAGAAACAGATGTTCTACGGAAACGTATTCATCTCCCATGGCTTTGGCTTCGTCTTCGCCGCTTACCAGTACCTTGTTCAGGTACTGTCCGATATATTGCTGTCCGCCGGATACTTTGACTCTGGCGTTCAGGGCATTCTCCACATTATTCAGAAAATGCTCTTTGTTAATCTCCATCTTTTCGATCATCTTTAAGATCAGACTGTCTTCCTGATGAAGCAGATTGTACAGTAAATGTTCCTGCTCGATCTCCTGGTTACCGAAGTCATATGCGGTCTTTTCCAGGTTTTGAACAGCCTGCAATGATTTTTGCGTAAATTTGCTGATATTCATAAGCGTCCCTCCTTTTGGAACACATTGTTTTCTTTGTTCTAGTTGCAATATAACACATATTTTAGCACTCGTCAAGATGGAGTGCTAATAAATTTGAAATTTTTATTTTTTTCCAGACGGACGCGAAAGAGGCGGCACCGGTTGGGTGTCTGCAGCGTGGGCAGGGGAACTTTGAGCTAGTCACCAACTCCGACTATGATTCGAGAGGGTCAGCTGACCCTCTCGAAAAGTCTGCGTAGGTGCCGGATCTCAAAGCTTCCCCTAACCGCCCACAAAGTGCTGCAGACACCCAACCGGTGCCGCCTCTTTCGCTGGTATTGGCTGTTTACTTTTAAATTATATTAGTACATCATTTTCGAAATAGCTGTATCATTCACGCAGTATACAGTTATTTACGAAATGATGTGCTAGTTGCTAAATTTTGTCCTTATGTTGCTAAAATCTTTTAAAACAGACTGTATAATACGTCTTCCATTATTTATATACAAAAAGAGATACCGTATGTTCAGATACGGTATCCCCAGCTTTGCCGGATCTGTGGTAATATTTCGGTCATGGACCAGTGTTTTTTGGTGTTGGCGGGGCTGTTTGGGTCGTTGACGGTAATTGCACCGTTTTCATCAATACCGGTCAGAACGATAAAGTGACCCGTGTAGGTAAAATCACCCGGATACATGGAACAGATCAGGGGGATGCCTGACCGCAGGGCGGCAAGGATGTTTTCTTGTGTTACCGGGATGTTTTCTGCTGTGAGGCCCAGGTTGTTGGCACCCTCGGTCATCAGAGACCATGAGGTTCCTTCACCCGGTACGTAATAACCCTCTTTTTCTGAAAACTGAGCTACGGTCAGGGGATTCCATGTTTCGGAGCCGGTCAGACCACAGGTGATCATGGACAGGCAGGTTGGACCGCAGCCGGTGACAGCGAGGAAATCGCTGCCGTAGGTTTCATACCCCCAGCGTTCATCCCACTGCAAAAAATACGGTATCTCACTGTTTTCTCTGGCAGCTTCCACTTCGGATGAAATATCTATCGTCTGATAGTGTCTTCGCTTCGGATAATTTTTTACAAAATCTGTAGCCTCCGGATATTTTTCTTCCATGTTAAGAAGACTCTCCGGAATCTGCTCGTGCTGCCGGATCCAGGTTTTCCCTGCCAGCACAACGATGCAGAATGTGGCCAACAAACCGACGGTCCAGACTATTTTTTTCCGTGTCATATGAAATTTATGACCGCTTTGATTATGTATTTTTTGCTGTTTCCGGTAGTTTTCCTGTGCTGCCGCTGTCGCAGCAACGGATGTTATCTGACTTCTCTCTCTCTGCCACCCGCTTCCCGAAACATTTTCTTTCCATTGTTCCACATCCGACACATATGTTTCTACATTGCTTTTCCATTTTCCTGATCGATTATTTTCCGCTTTTCGACCCGTTTCCTGTTTTCCTCTGTGATTGTTTACTTCCCGCAACTCACGTTTTCTTCTGGCTTTCCGCGCTCTTTCTCTTCTTATTCTGCGTCTCTTTGCCAAAAAGCCGATCAGTTTCATCACAAAATACGCCAATAATGCAATGCCAACAATAATCAATGCCCCTTCTTCCGTCAGACCTTCTGTACTGTCCATCCAGATGAGCACTCCGACCATTGCCATCAGATACAGTAACAATTTCAATATTTTCTTTCCCATTCCCCTCTAAACCTCTTTCTGCCCGGATGGCGTTCTTTTCTCTCTTATTATAAAGAACACCACACGGGCAGACAATTACGTTTCTTTTAAGATTTTCTTATTTCTTCGTCCTCTTCTTTCCGATCCACAGAACCAGACAGGAAGAAAAGATTCCGACAAACATGCCTCCCAGTACATCGGTCGGATAATGCACACCCACATACAGGCGTGAAAATGCGATCAGTGATGCCAGGATCACTGCAGGTACACCGTATTTTTTCGGTAGAATCCGGTACATCACCAGCGCACAAGCAAACGATGCACAGGTATGTCCCGACGGGAATGAATAATCCGTCGGTTTGTCGATCAGCGGCACCAGTCCCTCTACCACTTCATAGGGGCGGGGACGTGCTACCAGATTTTTCAGACACACATTGGTGATCAGTGCACCGGCTCCCATCGACAACAGACCATACCAGCCGGCTCTTCCGATTACTGCCCGGGAACAGTTTTCATTTTTTATTGAACATTTTTCTCCTGAGATTTTGGCAAGTACAACCATCAGGATACATAATACGATCCAGAACCATCCACCGTTTCCCAGGGATGTGATTCCTTTCCAGAACCAGTTCATGCCCTCCCAGCGGAAGTGATCCTGTATCCACAAAAGAATGTTTCCATCCATATTTTTTTCACTTTCTGCTTATAATAATGATATGATGTTTGGGTCAAAAGGTATTTTGACCCCTTTGATACCGGATTGTTCCGTACTTCGTACTATCACAATCCTCAATGATATTTTTGTCGTTTCAGACTTTATCCGTATTTGCTCCGTACACATCCGCAATTTCTGCAATCGAGATATAAGCGGAGCGATCATTTTCATGAACCAGTTCTTTCATCTTCCCAACCTGAAAACGGTTTACCACGATGTACACCACTGTCTTCGGGGAATCCGAATAATATCCCTTCGCCTCGGTGATCGTCATCCCACACTCAAAGGCTTCTGAGAGTGCCGCGCAGACCTCATCCGGATGCACCGTGACGATTGTAGCCGCTTTGGATCGATCCAGACCTTCCACAATAAAGTCCACTGTCTTCAGCGCTGCCCCGTAGGTTACGATCGAGTACAGTGGAAGGATCCAGCTGTGAATCACAAATCCGCAGATAATATACAGTACCAGATTATATGCCATCACAAACGTACCCACCGTGATTCCCAGCCGTTTTGCAAAGATGACGGCGAGAACTTCGATGCCGTCCATCGCTCCTCCAAACCGAATCGCCATACCACTTCCGATACCGGAGATCAGCCCGCCAAAAATAGCGCAGAGAAGCAGATCCGATCCGGCAAGTGGCGATACGATACTTACATCCACCGGCAGTACATCTGTGATCAGCCATGCCCCGAAAGAATAGACCACCACCGTGTAAATCGCATAGATAGTAAATACCACACCCTGTTTTCTGAGTCCGTATAAAAACAGAGGAATATTCAATACCATCAAAAAGAAGGACAGTGACAGCCATTCCGGTGTCAGCTGTGACAGCAGGATCGATGTTCCGGAGATTCCGCTGTCATACAGATCCACCGGGGCAATAAACATCGTGACTCCGAAGGCATTCACCATACCTGCAATCGTGAGGAAGAGAAAGTTCTTCCATCTCAACTTTCCAAGTTGTTGTTTCAAAGTCATGCATAAACTCCTTTCATTTTCCGTATGTGCTGTTTCTTCTCATTTTCCTTCGCTTTTCCTTTTTCTTCCCGTTGCCATACCTGATACCGCAGCCAATCTGTTTTCCGTTATTCAGGCAAATCTATCATTCATTTTTTAACACAAACTGTTCAACAGCATAAGCAACGCCGTCTTCCTCATTCGACTTTGTGATAAACGCTGCCTTTTTCTTCGTCTCTTCATCTGCATTCGCCATCACGACCGGAAGTCCGGCCATCTCAAGCATGTTCCAGTCGTTTGGCGCATCGCCGCATGCCATGATTTCTTCCCTTTTGATACCGAGGATCTTTCCCAGTGCCACCAGCGCGTTCCCTTTTCCAGCCCTGCCGGAAATAATTTCAATATTAAACGGTGTCGCATGGCAGATACTCAGATTCGGAAACATCTGTTGCAGTTCCTTCTCTCTGCAGTCCCGTTCTCTTGTATCGGCAAAGATCAGATGCAACTTTTCCATCCCGATCTTTTCCTCCCGGATCTTCTCTGTCAGATACTTCCGGCGTGTCCGGGTACTTCGGATGTACCGCTCCATCGCAGGACTCATCGATTCATGTTTCACAAAATGATACGTTTCTTCCTCAACATAAATATTACCGGCAAAATATGTTTCCCAGTTGCATGATTCTCCTGCCCACTGTTTCATCACTTCGATCACCTGCAATGCGACCTCCCAGGGAATCAGTTCTTCATATACCGTCTCCCCGGAAGGAATACGGATAATGCGGGCTCCGTTGGAAGTCAGTGCGTATTCCACACCGGGAATCTCCAAAAATGCACCCGGAAGTCCGATTTCCGGTCTTCCGGTGGCCGGAAGCACGATGCAGCCCTGATGGATCGCCTCTTTCAACACACTTCTGGTATGCGTGGTAATCTCTTTATTGTTATTAAATACCGTTCCGTCCAGATCCAGTCCGACCATGCGAATCTTCGGTTTCATATGTTCTGTCTCCTTTTCTCGGTTGCAACTGTTTTGTACCCCGACTGCCTGTTGCATAGTTACTTCCCATTCTCTCCACGCACCAGCCATCCGCATGCACCCAGCCCGGAATACTCCATTAGTATCTCCCAGCCACACACTGCCATCTGCCGGATCTGTGCTGAATCCCAAAGTTCATCCGTAGCGATCCCGTCTTCTCCCTGGAAGGCCAGATGGGCGTCCTGCGGATTATCGTTTTCGCTTTCCTGTAAAAGTTCCTGTAAAAAGTACATCGGTGTAGCGTATCGTTTGCTCAATTCCTCATTTCGATAGGTCAGGAAATCCTTCTCGAGCAGGTATTCCCGCTGTCCCTTTTTATCGGTAAAAGAAACCGCTGCCGGCTGAAAATAGGGCTGCGCGATCCGGAAAATCTCCTGCCGTTTCTTACAGTATGCACTGGTTCGTTCATCTCTCGGTGCCCAGCAGCAGAGCACACCAAGAATCAGATGTGCCGTCTGCTTCTGTTCTTCGGACAGTTCCACCGGCCTTCTTTGCATCCTCTTCCCTGTTTTTCCCGAAACCACTTTCGACTTTTCTTCCTGTAACCCGGCTTCTGTCTGCCCCGCTTCACCGGCTGTGCCTTCCGAAGTTTTCGCATCTGCCATAGTTTCCAGATCTTTCCCTGTGGATTCTTCTGTCTCCGCTTTCGTAACAATTTCCACATCTTCAATGCTTATTGCATCTGTCTTAGCCTCTTCCTCCGGTTCTTTCCTCAGCAACAGCCATCCCATACCGGAAAATGCTGCCTCTGCCAGTGCAATTTCCCAGTCCAGATTTCTCTCGATCTCACGGATTTTCTTCAGACATCTGCTATAATCTTCCTGTTTTTTCATGGACAACTGCGGCAGAATCAGCTTTTCCACCTCGGCGGCACGAATCGGACGTTTTCGGTTATCGCCCTCTTTTCTGGCTCCGTAGAGAACTTCACTCATACAGGGCTGACTCAGATAAGCATATAAGGCTTCCGGCAGAATCTGCCCCTGATCCGGCACAATACGCAGCACACTACGATCCAGATACAGTGGATCTTCCACCCGATCTACCAGAATCAGCTTTCCATTTCGAAGAAGGATATCTCCCGGGCAGACACGGTATTTCTCTTCGATCGCCCAGTCTGCACCAGCATTTACCTCCGCTTTTTCTCCTGCATGGAGTCCTGTCAGATAAGTCTTCCGAAAATTCTCCAGACGCACACAGGGGAATTCTCCGTTTGGCTCTTCATTTTTCGGAATACCGGTTCCTACCGGTTCTTTCAGATAGTTGCGAAGTCTCGCCTTTTCTCCGTATCGCAGCTGAGAGGCAAAGATTCTCTGAAATAATACCTGTTCATACTGTTCCATCCGGCTTCGCATCTCTTCTTTTTTCAGCTTGATCTCTTCAAAACGCCGCAGCTTATCCACAATCTCCTGCTGTTTTTCCAGACTGTCCGGCACATAGATTCTGTACTGTCCCAGGGTTTTTCTGCTGATCAGCGCCATCGTGGTCTGATTGGACAGTTTGCGGATCTCTTCCGCATGATACCGGAGTGCATAATATCCGTACAGTGGCAGCACCCGGGTCTCATCAAAGATCAGGGATACGATCTGCTGATTCGTGGCAAGTTCCCGGCCGGCGATTCCTACTTTTCCGACTGTACCGACGATGGAAAATAACACACTGTTTTCCGGTACCAGATTAACCTTTTCTTTTCCTCGTTCGGACAGGTATTCCGCTGTCTCCCGGATATAACCCTGATCCAGATTTTCAATCTTGACCCATGGTGTTCCGGTCTCTGCATAGTATTCCTTCTGCTCCCGCTCCGGCGTTCTTCCGGAGATCAGCCGGGCGAGAGATTCCAGTTTGTACATATTTTTCTTCTTACTCATAGTCCCCCGCCATCTCCATCAGTTCCTGTACTTTCTTCATCGTATCGGTTTCCAGATCTGCCAGTTCTTTCAAAAGCTGTGCCGGAGATTCGGTCACAACCGTCTCCTGCTCTTTCCATGGTTTGTATCTTCCCGCAGACAGATTATTGTCATTTTTGGCGATCGTATCCAGACTTGCAAACCAGCAGGATTTTTCTTCCCAATGTGCCGGAACCGGATTTTCCCACTGGTTGTGCGCAGCAGCTTCCTTCAACTGATGCTTCCACTGATCTGCCAGTTCTTTCCGGTTCTCCCATGATGTCAGCATTGCCGGAATGTCATCCACCCCGGTACTTTCCTGGCGACGATCCAGGCTGTATCCGAGATTCTGAATCTCATAGAACCATACCGGCTGCTCTTTGTCAATCTCTTCTTCTCTTGTAAAGATCAGAACCGAAGCCTTACTTCCTGTATAGGGTAAAAATGCTCCCGCCGGAAGGGAAATGACTCCCTGGATCTGGTAGTCATTTAGCAGATACTGGCGGACTTTCTGCTCTGCATCGTACATAAACAGGGTTCCCTCGTTGACTACCGCGATCACCATTCCCTGCTTTTTCACATGATTCATCAGCATCTGCATGTACTGCAGCTGTGCTTTTCTAGTACTGATCCAGTACCGATCCTGGTCTTCGATCGACAGTTCCCCTACCGGTGGATTGGTCACGATCAAATCGTATTCCTCGTAGGTCGGCACTTCCCCTACCGGTGTGCGCTCCCCGGTTTTATCGATGCGGTCGGCTTCCAGCGGATCTTCCCGACGGATTCCCTCCATACCGCCGCCATGATAAAACTGCAGCATCCGGGCAATCTGCCACTGACTTTTCTCTTCTTCACATCCGTATAACTGCCACTGTGGATACTGTCTGTGAGCTGCTGCAAGAAAACCGCCGGTTCTTGTCGCCGGATTCCAGACTTTTTCGATATTACGACCATCTGCCAGCCGGATCAGTGCTTCCGTAAGGTTCTCCGGCATCAGAAACAGTCCTGTAGTTCCCCAGGCATACATCTGACGGAGCATCTCTTCAAGCAGCGCGCCGAACAGATGTGGCATCCCTTCTTCCCAGTCACAGTGGTCAGCTGTCCAGTCAATGAGTTTACATAATTCTTTCATCCACAGACTGTTTTCTTCCAGTCTTGCAGTTTCCATAAAATGTCCCTGCTCCACCATGGAAGAACAGTACTGTACCTGATACTGCAGCTGCCAGCTGCGCTGACCATCCTCCACTTCTTCCTCTCCCGGTATCCATTCCATTGGGAATCCGGCAAACGGAAAGCTCTCCTGCAGGCTGACCCTCTTCTGTGATTCGATAAACAGGCGGACATACATCAGATATCCCAGCTGCTCCACCAGACGCAGCGGCTTTTTTTCCTGCTCCGCTTTCAGTGTTTTTAAAAGTTCCTGTATTTTTTCTCTTACTTCTGTTTTGGTTGTGTTTTTTTCCATACTATACTCCTGTTTTCCACATACCGGTTGGAAATCGTGATTTTTTCCACCGTCCACTCCTGGTTTTCCACTCCGTCTTCTATCGTAAGCACTGCCAATGTCAAAGGTGCGCCGAACCGCGGTCTGCCGCAGCTTCCCGGATTCAGCCATAGTCTTCCGTCGATTTCTTCCACGGTAAACCTGTGACTGTGACCGAAGACAACTACCTGTACGCCGTTCAGATCCCAGGAAACATCTTTTCTGTCGTGCACCATGAAAAAGGAAACACCCGCCTGGCAAAACCGTTGTGTTTTCGCGATACGTTCCGCCCACCTCCGGTCGTTATTCCCACGCACCAGATAGAAAGGGGCATTTGGTTTCAGATGCATCCAGAGCTGGTCCAGTGTCTGACTGTTATCCACATCTCCGGCATGCAGGACCACATCGCAAGAAGCGATCAGCTCCAGAACCGGTGGATGTAATTTTCCATGAGTGTCCGATATGATCCCGATTTTCATTCTTCCATCCTCCTGTCTCCTATACCACTGAAAATTTCCTTATTGATCTTTAACAAATACTATCAAGCATATCGATTTTCTACTCTACACCCATCTTTTTGCAGATATCGTTCAGGCAACAGCGGTCACAGTACGGTTTGGTTCTTGCCGTGCAGATCTCTCTTCCATGTATCACCAGCCGGTGACAGAAATCGCTTCCCTCTTCCGGTGGAACCAGCTTCCACAGTTCCATCTCTACTTTCTTCGGTTCCTTGATTCCGTCCACCAGGCCCATCCTGTTGGTCAGGCGGATGCAGTGGGTGTCGGTCACGATCGCCGGTTTTCCAAAGACATCCCCCATAATGAGGTTCGCACTCTTTCTTCCCACACCCGGAAGTTTTAACAGCGCATTGAAATCATCCGGTACTTTCCCGTCATATTCATCCTGCAGCATCTTCATACAGGCACTGATATCCCGCGCCTTGCTTTTTCCCAGTCCGCAGGGACGGACAATCGCTTCGATATCTTCCACATCTGCTGCCGCCAGTGCTTCCACACTGGGATATTTTTCAAACAGTCCCTCCACGACTACATTGACTCTGGCATCGGTGCACTGAGCCGCCAGCCGCACGCTCACCAGCAGTTTCCATGCCTGGTCATAATCCAGGGTGCAGGCCGCATCGGGATATTCCTTCTTCAACCGCTCTATAATCTCCAGGGTTCTCTGTTTTTTGGTCATCTTTTTTCCTCCTGAAAATTTATCTTTTTGTAACTGCTTCATAGCTTCACTCTTTTCCACTCACCATACAGTTACACCTGTTTTAATCATTTTTCTGCGGATTTCTTCCTATTTTCCCGCTGAATAGTTCTATTTTAACATACTTTACCCCCTCTGAAATCCCCAGATTCTATTTTTTCTTCTCAACTTTCTTTTTAATTGTCAAAATGCGTTTTCCTCTACCATCCTTCTCATTGCTTTTGTTCATCTTATCTCTTTACATTTCGGACTCTCAGGCAGTATAATAAACTGCGTTTGTAATAAAAATCGGATTGCCAAACAGTTACAGAAAACATTTATATGGAGAATCAACATGAGTACAAATAAGAAAGCATTATTTTTTGATATCGACGGAACCATCTTAAGTGAAGTCACCGGTAAGATCCCCGAATCGGCCTCTGCTGCCCTGCAAAAAGCCCACGATCTGGGACATCTTTTGTTTATCAACACCGGACGGACCATCTGCTGTCTGCCGCCGATGATCTGTCAGCTGCCGTTCAGCGGTTATCTGTGTGGCTGCGGAAGCTATATTGTATACAACGATGAGGTGCTCACCTCCACGCAGATCACGAAGGAGCGTCAAGCGGAGATCATCCGACAGGTAAAAGCGGCAAATGCAGGACTGCTTCTCGAGGGAAAAGAGGACTGCTACCGTTCTTCCCATATTACCCGGTTTGCAAAGCTGGAGGGAACCTGCCGTTATCTCGCCACACTGGGACTGACCAGAGAACACTATATCGAGAGCGGACTTTGCGACTTTGACAAATTCGTCATCTACACCGATGAGCAGACCGATACCGACACCCTGTTCCCTGCACTGGCAAAAGATATGGATCTGATCGACCGGCTGGGCGGTATCTATGAAGTTGTGCCGAAAGGATATTCCAAAGGAACTGCCATTGATTTTATCCTGAAACACTTCGGACTGGGACTGGATGATGCTTATGTCTTCGGTGACAGCAGTAATGACCTTGCCATGTTTACTTATGGTAAACACACCGTGGCTCTGGGCCATCACGACCCTGTGCTCGATCCGTATACGGAGTATGTCACAGATACTGTGGAAAATGACGGACTGATGAAAGCAATGGCTCATTACGGACTGATCTGATTCACCACCCTTCTGGCTCGTTGCCCTCCCCGTTCACTATTGCGGCAGTCGTCAAGGTCTTGTGCAAGCCCGGACTTTGCCTCATTACCCGCGTATATACCAAAATCCGCCCGACAGATTTTCTCTGTCAGACGGATTTTTGCTTTTATTTATGCATTTTTAATGCTCTTAATCTTATATTTTCTCTGGTATTCCTCGGTGAACGGGTTCTGTTCCTCGCGGTCTTCCACTTCCAGATACGGTCTGTGGTGTCCCACATAACGGTATGCCGGACGGATGATCTTACCGGCGTTGACCAGTTCCTCCAGACGGTGTGCGGACCATCCTGCCATACGGGAGATCGCAAAGATCGGGGTGAACAGCTCTCTCGGGATGCCAAGCATCGTGTAAACGAATCCACTGTA
>OLPO01002353.1_pt1 | contig 11865 bp, 8 predicted proteins | sample 1672831 | NCBI WGS metagenome assembly OLPO01 (sample SAMEA3136728, study PRJEB25190) | human gut metagenome
CGATAAAGCCGCAAGGCTTTGCCTGAGCGGGTTCTTATTTCAGCGCTTCTTCCAGCACCTTCAGCAGGTGCGGGATATCCAGCGGCTTTGCGATGTGGCCGTTCATGCCCGCATTCAGGGCGTTCTGCTTGTCCTCCTCAAAGGCGTTGGCGGTCATGGCAAAAATGGGGATGCCCGCCTTGCGGGGGTCGGGCAGGGCGCGGAGCATACGGCAATCGTAGCCGTCCATCCGGGGCATCTGGATGTCCATCAAAATCAGGTCATACTGCCCGGGCACGGACTGCTCCATCTTTTCCACTGCTTCAACGCCGTCTCCGGCGGTATCCACAAGGAAGCCCGCTTCCTTTAAGATCTCTATGGCGATCTCCCGGTTCAGGGCATTGTCCTCCACCAGCAGCAGGTGCTTACCGCTGAAGTCTGCCTTGGGCGGCAGCGCGGGCGTCTGCGCCGGCTGCACCCGGAAGGGCTCTGCCAGCACCTTGCGCAGCTCCGAGAGGAACAGCGGCTTTTCGCAGAAGGCGGTCACACCGGCGGCGCGCGCCTCCTCCTCGATATCCGCCCAGTCATAGGCGGTCAGGATGATGATGGGGCAGCTGTCCCCGATGACCTTGCGGATCTGCCGCACGATCTCGATGCCGTTCATATCCGGGATGAGCCAGTCGATGATATACACACTGAAGGCATCGCCCTGCTCCACGGCGTACTTCGTGCGGATGACTGCTTCCTTGCCGGAGATGGTCCACTCCGGGCGCATGCCGATCTTGGAAAGCATGGTGCTGACGCTCAGGCAGGTGTTGGTGTCGTCGTCCGCCACCAGTGCCCGCAGCCCTTCCAGCTGGGGCAGCTGCTTGATCTCCGCCTTCTGCCCGCTGAGGGGGAAGCAGAGGTTCACGATGAACTCGCTGCCCTTGCCCGGCTCGCTTTCAAGGGTGATGGTGCCGCCCATCAGGTCTACGATATTCTTGGTGATGGAAAGGCCGAGACCCGTGCCCTGGATGCCGCTGACGGTGGAGCTTTCCTCCCGGGTGAACTCCTCAAAGATGTGCTTCTGGAACTCCTTATTGATGCCGATGCCGTTGTCCTTGATGCGGAACTCATAATTGCCGCAGCCCTTGGGCGCGCCGGGCTTCTGAGCAATGCGGATGCTCACCATGCCGCCGGTGGGGGTGAACTTGATAGCATTGGAAAGGATGTTCAGCAGCACCTGATTCAGCCGCAGCGGGTCGGTGATGATGTCCTCGTCCACCACGTCCATGGTGTCGATGAACAGCGACAACCGTTTGGAACTGATGTTGGGCTGGATGATGGAGCGTATATCGTGCACGAGATCCGGCAGATGCACCGCCTTTTCCTCGATCTTCACCTTGCCGCTCTCGATACGGCTCATGTCCAGCACATCGTTGATGAGGGAGAGCAGGTGCTGGCTGGAGGTGGAGATCTTTTTCAGGTAGTCCAGCACCTGTTCTTTATTATCAACATGGGTCGCCGCCAGCGAGGTGAAGCCGATAATGGCGTTCATCGGAGTGCGGATGTCGTGGCTCATGTTGAACAAGAACTCCCGCTTGGCGCGGTTTGCCGCTGCCTCGTGCCGGACGGCAAGCTCCAGCTTGCGGTTCTGCTCTTCCAGCTGGGCGTGATACTTCTGCTCCTGCTCCCTTTTTTGCTGCTCCGCAAGCTTCATGGAGCGGCGGCGCAGCGTTTGCAGCACTGCCACACAGATCAGATAGAAGATCAGTGCCGTCAGCAGTGCGCTGCTGAAATTGCGGAACACCGATTTTTCGTCGATATAGAGATACAGATCAAAATTCTGTCCGTTGCTGTACATCCCGAAATAGCAGCCGGAATTTGCCCAGTCGCGGGTGTGGGTCAGAATGTCGGGCGCACCGGCCTTGCGGATGCCCTGCACCAGCGGGCTGTTCGTGGTGTACAGTCCGATGAGGCTCGGGTCGTTTGCGGCGATCACCTTGTCGTCCTGCACGATAAAGATGGTGCCGCTGATGTTCTTCGGGTAGCCGTCCAGCACGCTCTGGATGGACAGGGCTGCGCCCTCCACAAACTCCGGCGGGGTCACCCGGTACGCCAGCAGCACGGCGTCCCCTGCTGCGGCGCGGCGGGTGGCAACATCCACCGCTGTACCATCCTGTAACAGAATGCGCTTGAGGTAGGTCTTTTGCGGGTTTTGCAGCACGTTCAGCGCGGCTTGCTCCCGCAGAGATTCCGCAAACTGCGCATAGCCGATATTACCATCCGTATATTCGCGCAGTGATTCTCCATTTTCGTCCAGTACGGCAATGCCGGTAAGCCAGAGGGACTTCGTTTCTGCCCGGAGGGCTTCGGGGTCGTAGAGATCCAAGGCGTCGTTTTCAGCCAGCTGCCGCACCGACACCGCCATCCGGCGCAGCGACTTTGCAGTGATGGTATCGTTATATTTTTCGTAGCTGGTGGACTGCACCTTTACAAAGTTGATGGTGCGGTCAAAGTATTCCTCGGTAGCGCGTATGGACTCCCGCCCGGAGAAGAGGGTCACTGCCAGCAAAAGCAGCACGCCCATCAGCAGATAGAGCACCGCCACCCGCATCCCGGAGGGGAACGGTTTCTTGTTACGGTTCAAGTGCGTCCACCTCCAGATATTTTTCCGGGTCCGGCAGATACTTGCCTACGATCTGCTTCATCGTGCCGTCGGCGCGCATGGCGGCAAAAGTCTCGGTCAGCTTTTCGTCCAGCCCGCGGGTGTCGTTCAGCGCAAAAGCCACGCCGATGCCGGTGACCAACAGCGGCTCTTCCAGAATGCGGAAATCGGCATTGCAATCCTGCATATACTGCAAAATGGCGGTCTCGTGGGCGGCAATGGCATCCACATAGCCGCAGTTCAGCATAGCGTACTGCACACTGCGGTCCTCGGCGCTCAGCAGTTCACCAAACTGCGGGATGCGGGGGTCGGTGCCGGCGAGGAAGATTTCCTCCGGCTTGGTGGTGCTTTGCACCATCATGGTCTTGCCCGCAAGGTCGGCAAGCGTTTCAATGCCGCTGTCGGCATTGACCGCCACCACCTGACGGCTGACCATATACGGCCCTGCCCAGCGGTACAGCTGCTCCCGCCCGTCCATGGAAAAGCAGCCCCAGATGCAGTCGATGGCACCACTTTCCACCAGATTGGTTTTCTGCTCCCAGTCAATGATTTCAAACCGTACCGCATACCCTATGCGGGCAAAGGCCTCGGTGGCAATGTCCACATCAATGCCGGTGGGCGTGCTGTCATTGTTCAGGTAGACAAAAGGCGGGTAGTTATCGCTGCCCACCGTAAGCTCGGGCAGCGCTGCCGCCGCCTGCGTTTTGCCGCAAGCGGTCAGCCCGGCTGCCGCTGCCGCCGCGCACCCCTTTAAAAAGGTGCGGCGGGGTATTTTATGGTTGAATCGCTGTTTTGTCACGCGTAGATGTCCTCACATTACCATTGTAAAATTTCCTGCTTCAGTTCCCCCTGCACGTCCAGCAGGCACTGCCGCAGCAGCGGGTTGAAGGCTCCGCACTCGCCGTTCGTGATCATCTGGACAGCCGTCTCGTGCGGGAAAGCCTTTTTATAGCACCGTTCGCTGGTCAGCGCGTCATACACATCCGCCATGGAGACCAGCTGTGCGCTGATGGGGATATCGTCGCCCTTCAGCCCGTCCGGGTATCCCCTGCCGTCCCAGCGCTCGTGGTGCCAGCGGGCGATCTCGTAGGCGGTCTGCAACAGCGGCTGGTCTGCAAAGCTTTCAGTCTTTTGCAGCATCTCTGCGCCCAGCATACTGTGGGTCTTGATCACCGCAAATTCCTCTGCGGTCAGCTTGCCGGGCTTGTTCAGGATGGCTTCGTCAATGCCGATCTTGCCGATATCGTGCAGCGCCGACGCCAGCGGGATATTATCCTGCTGCTCGGGGGTCAGGTCGTAGCGGCTGGTCAGCTCCATCAGCCGGTGCAGCAGCGTCTCGGTGATGATGCGGATGTGTCGCACATGAGAGCCGGACTCGCCGTTGCGGAACTCCACGATCTGGCTCAGCACGCCCACCAGCACATCGGTGTTCTTTTCCCGCGCGCGGATCTGGTCAGACACCATCTGCACCAGCCGCCGCTGCTTGGCGTACAGCTTGATGGTGTTGGACACCCGGCGATAGACGATCTTTGCGTCAAAGGGGCGGTTGACATAGTCGCTGGCACCCAGCTCGTAGGCCTTGCGGATGGCTTCCTCCGAGTCGTCACTGGAGATCATGATCACCGGCACGTCCTCGATGGTGTGGTTGGTGTTCATGGTGCGCAGCACCTCAAAGCCGTCCATGACCGGCATGTTGATATCCAGCAGCACCAGCGAGATTTGCCCGGCGTTTGCCCGCAGCAGCTCCAGACACTGCTTGCCGTTCTCGGCTTCCAGAATGCGGTAGTCCTCGCCCAGAATGCCGGCAAGCATCATGCGGTTCATCATGGAATCGTCCACCAGCAGGATCACGGGCTTTTCCCCTAAGACATCCTTCTGTGCAGCCAACCGGCTGTCCTGTGTGTCCATCGCCACTGCGTCCTTGTGGTTTTTGGCCTGATACATTATAAAATCTGCCCGGCGCACCACGTTCTCCATAGGGTCGGCAAGGGTCTGCAGCGCGCCGCCGATGCTCAGCGACAGCCGGAAGTGGGGGTAGCCCGGCACCACCGTTTGCTGCACGGCGGTGCGGATCTGCTCCAGCTTTACCTTGAAATAATCCGCCGGGATGCCGGGCAGCACCAGCAAAAACTCGTCGCCGCCGTAGCGGATCAGCAGATCTGTTTCCCGGATGCAGCTGCGGATGGCCTTTGCAACGGTTTCCAGTGCCAGATCTCCGGCGTGGTGGCCGTAGGTATCGTTGCAGATCTTGAAATCGTCGATATCCATCAGAGCGATGCCCGCCGGGCCGAGGTTATTGCGCACCACTTCCTCGTAAAAGCGGCGGTTGTAGGTGCCGGTCAGGGCGTCGTGGTTCAGCCGCTGCCGGTAGCGCTTTTCTTTTTCCATGCTCCGGGCAGTAGTCTGGGCAAACTGCGCCTTCTGCTCCTCCATCTGCTGCATCATCCGCAGCAGATTATGGTTGGCGGTTTCCAGCGCCTCCCGCTGGGTACGGTTCTGCTGTTCCAGCTTTTCCCGCAGTTCCATATAGGGGGTGATATCCGTGATCGTGCCCACGATATAGCCTTTGCCGTACCATTCCACCTGATTGGCAGCGTTGGTGACCCAGCGGTAGCCGTTTTTGCCCAGAATCCGGAAGATGCTGTCACCATTCTTGGCGTAAGTCGCGCTGTTTTCCGCGTTCCGGTAGCGCAGCCCGGTCGCCAGATCATCCGGGTGCACCAGCGCGGTGTAGCGGTTATCGAACCTTGCCGCAAACTCTGCCCGCTCCCAGCCCAGTATCTCCAGAAAACGGTCACTGACATAAGCAAACGGATAGCCGTTTTCCGGATCCTCTGCGCAGCAATGAAAGCCGCCCGGTATATTCTGTGCATAGCGTTCCAGCCGCAGAAATCCTTTTTTTATTGTCTCGTCTGTTTCCATTTTACCTTTCCTGCCTTTTTCTCCGCGCATTGCAGCACGCAGTACCCCCTGTTACCGCAATTTCAAACTTTACCTTCCTGTACGCCCCGCTTTTGGGCACACTATAACATTTTGATTTTATCATCAAAACCGCCTAGATGCAAGCATTTTTTGCCAATGGAAAGGCAGGTAAGGCAACGCAAAAAAGCCGCCGCACAAAAAGTGCAGCGGCTTTGCGGGGCGTCACCTCACAGCCAGCGCTCTGCGATGATCCACCACATACCGGGCAGGTTGATCCGACCCAGCAGATGCTCCAATACGATCAGCATGGTATTCTCCTTTCAGACCGTCCGTTTCAGCCGAACAGCCCCTTCAGTAAAAACAGAAGCAGCTTAGTCAAGCTGCCGCCGCCCAAAAGGCTGAGCAGCGGCCCAAGGCCTTGAAACATGGAAGGTTTGCTCCTTTCGTTTCATTCCGTCCCGACTGCTGCCGGGTGCCGGTCTGCCTTATATACGAACCAGTCCGCCGCAGGATTGCAAATGCCGTGGTGGTAAATGATGGAAAGCTCAGAATGCTTCCATGCCGGGGTAGACGGCGCTTTCGCCCAGCTGCTCCTCAATGCGCAGCAGCTGGTTGTACTTTGCCACACGTTCGGTGCGGCTGGGCGCGCCGGTCTTGATCTGGCAGGTGTTCAGCGCCACAGCCAAGTCCGCAATGGTGGTGTCCTCGGTCTCTCCGGAGCGGTGAGAGCTGATGGCGTTGTAACCGGCCTTGTGTGCCATTTTGATGGCTTCCAAGGTCTCGGAGACAGAGCCGATCTGGTTCAGTTTGATCAGGATAGCGTTGCCCGCACCCAGCTGGATGCCCTTTGCCAGACGCTCGGTGTTGGTCACAAACAGGTCGTCGCCCACCAGCTGTACCTTGCCGCCCAGCTCGCGGGTCATCTGCTGCCAGCCCTCCCAGTCCTCTTCGTCCAGACCGTCCTCGATGGAGATAATGGGGTACTTTTCCACAAGGCTCTTCCAGTGCGCGATCAGCTCGGCAGAGGTGAACTCGGTGCCCGCCTTGGGCAGCTTGTAAAAGCCCTTGCCCTTGGGGCTCTTCCACTCGGAGGCAGCGGCGTCCATTGCCAGCATAAAGTCCCTGCCCGGCAGATAGCCCGCCTTTTCGATGGCTGCCAGAATGGTCTCGATGGTCTCCTCATCGCTGGAAAGGTTGGGCGCAAAGCCGCCCTCATCGCCCACGGAGGTAGCCAGCCCCTTGGACTTCAGGATGGCAGCCAGCGCATGGAACACCTCGGCGCACCAGCGCAGCGCTTCCTTAAAAGAGGGTGCGCCCACCGGCATGATCATAAACTCCTGTGTATCCACAGTATTCGTTGCATGTGCGCCGCCGTTCAGAATGTTCATCATGGGCACGGGCAGGCGGTTGCCGTTTACGCCACCCAGAAAACGGTACAGCGGCATTTCCAGCGAAGCGGCTGCTGCGCGGCAGGCTGCAATGGACACCGCCAGAATGGCGTTTGCGCCCAGATTGGATTTATCCTTGGTGCCATCGGCTTTGATCATGGCGGCGTCGATGGCGTAAATGTCGGAGGCATCCATGCCCACCACTGCGTCCGCAATGACCGTGTTGATGTTCTCCACCGCCTTGGTCACACCCTTGCCCAGATAGCGGCTCTTGTCGCCGTCCCGCAGTTCAAGCGCCTCAAACTCGCCGGTGGATGCACCGGAAGGGGCGCAGCCGCGCGCCACGGTGCCGTCCGCCAGCGTGATCTCGGCTTCTACGGTGGGGTTGCCGCGGGAGTCCAGAATCTCGCGGCCAACAACAGCTTCAATTTCCAGATAATTCATCTTGAAACCCTCCTGAATATCATTTTCTCTCCCATACTGCCCGGGCGGGCAGACGGGGAACTGCTCTATTTAGATAGTTATACATAACTAACCATCAATATCCTACCACGCTTTGCGCCCCGGCGCAAGAGCCGGTGCGTATGTTTGCAGACCTAAATTTTTAACGGGAACGCAAACCGCCGTGGAAAACCTGTTTACAGTCTGCCCCCTTGCGGCAGCGGGGATACGTTATGCTTACCATGTGTTTTTTATATGGCAGATGTGCCAAAAATTTTCTTTACTTTTTGGCGATTCGGTTCTATACTGGTTGCGGCGTTTTCGCTGTTTTCCCATTTATAGTCGTTATAGAGGAGGATTTTTGCAATGAATAAGGATCTGACGGTGGGCAAGCCGTCACAGGTATTGTGGCAATTCTGTCTGCCAATGTTCGGCAGCATCATTTTCCAGCAGTTGTACAACATCGCGGATAGTCTGGTAGCAGGCAAGTTCATCGGTGAGAACGCGCTGGCTGCGGTGGGCAACAGCTACGAGATCACCCTGATCTTCATCGCCTTTGCCTTTGGCTGCAACATCGGCTGCTCGGTCATCGTGTCCCGCTACTTTGGCGCAAAGGAATACCGCGAGATGAAGACCTCGGTCTACACCTCCCTCATCGGCTCTGCCGTGCTGTGCGCCGTGCTGATGGGCATCGGTCTGTTTGGCTGCGACGCCCTGCTGGAGCTCATCAACACCCCGGAGGAGATCCTTGCAGATTCTGCGCTGTATCTGGACATCTACGTTCTGGGCCTGCCCTTCATGTTCTTCTACAACATTGCCACCGGCATCTTCTCTGCCCTTGGCGACAGCAAGACCCCCTTCTACTTCCTTGCAGTCTCTTCTTTGTCCAACATCGGCGTGGACATCCTGTTTGTGGCAGGTTTCAAGATGGGCATTGCCGGTGTAGCATGGGCTACCTTCCTGTGTCAGGGTGTCAGCTGCGTGCTGGCCATGGTGGTGGTGTTCCGCCGCATCCGCGCTTTCCACACCGAGGGTCATGTGCAGCTGTTCTCGTGGAATATGCTGGGCAAGGTGGCCGTGGTGGCTGTGCCCAGCATCCTGCAGCAGAGCTTTGTCTCGGTGGGCAACATCATCCTGCAGAGCATCATCAACACCTTTGGCGCCAGCGTCATTGCAGGCTACTCTGCCGCCGTCAAGCTGAACAACATGGTCATCACCTCCTTTACCACCTTGGGCAACGGCATCTCCAACTACACCGCCCAGAACATGGGTGCAGGCAAGATGGACCGCGTGAAGGAGGGCTTTGGCGCAGGCCGCAATCTGGTGTGGCTGTTGTGCGTGCCGCTGGTGGTGCTGTACTTCTTCTTTGGCCGCTTTTTGCTGCTGCTGTTCATGAACGACCCGCAGGGCCCTGCCATTGACACCGGTATGCTGTTTTTGCGCATTCTTTCTCCCTTCTACTTTGTGGTGTCGGTCAAGCTGGTGGCAGACGGCATCCTGCGCGGCTGCGGCCTGATGGTGCGGTTCATGATCGCCACCTTCACCGACCTGATTTTGCGCGTGGGCATTGCCGCCGTGCTCAGCGCCACCGCGCTGGGCTCCACCGGCATCTGGATGGCATGGCCTGTGGGCTGGTGCATCGGTACGGCGCTTTCCATGGTGTTCTACGTCACCGCCATCCGCAAGGCACTGGCAGAGCCGTTGGCTGTTGCCGAGGCCGAGGGACAGGCCGCCGAAGTCCGCGCCGAGGCCGAATTTGCCGCCGACGCCGAGATGGAGACCCTGTAACCATTTTGCAACTTGTGAATTTGTTTCATGTCACAGATAAACAAAATGAACAATTTGAAATAGTGCACAAAATCACGCTTTAATTTTTGTATAAAGTATCAACAAAGCCGAGAAAATGCGCCCAAAAGTATGGACGGTTTGTGAATTGCGGATTTGAACCCAGATAGCTATAATAACAGACAAGAACAGAAGCAAGGCCGCTTTAGAGGGGAAGGGCCTTGCTTCCGTTTTTATCAATTTACTTTATAGAACACTCCGAAGGAGGAGATTTTTATGAAAAAGATGATCACTCGTCGTCAGTTCATGGCTGCTGCCGGTGTTGTTGCCGCAGCAAGCGCTCTGACTGCCTGCGGCGGTTCTTCCGCAAGCACGGCCGCTTCTTCTGCTGCCGGTTCTACCGCCGGTTCCGCTGCTGTCTCCGGCAGCACCATCAAGGTGGGTGTTCTGGGCCCCATGACCGGCGATGCTTCCGTTTACGGTCAGGCTGTTGTAAACGGTGCCAGCCTGTACATGAAGCAGGTCAATGCCGATGGCGGTGTCAACGGCAAGCAGCTGGAGATCATCGCCATGGACGAGCAGGGCGATGAAACGCAGGCTGTGACCTGCTTTACCAAGATGGTGGATCAGGGCATCACCGCTCTGGTGGGCGATGTAACCACCGCTCCCACGCTGGCTGTTGCCGCCGAGAGCGCCGATTACAATATGCCTATGGTCACCGCTTCCGCTACTGCTGAGGCTGTTACCTACGATGCCGAGACCGACACCGTGAACGGGAATGTGTTCCGTGCCTGCTTCACCGACCCCTTCCAGGGCGTGAAGATGGCAGATTACGCTTACGAGAAGCTGGGCTACACCAAGGCAGCCGTCATCTTCCTGAAGGGCAAGGACTACAACGAGGGTCTGGCCGAGAACTTTGTCAAGGAGTTTGAGGCAAAGGGCGGCACCGTCGTGGATCAGGAGAGCTACTCTGAGGGCGACGTGGACTTCAAGACCCAGCTGACCAGCATCCTTGGCAAGAACCCCGAGATGGTGTTCTGCCCCAACTACTATCAGGAAGTGGGTCAGATCCTGGCTCAGGCTGAGAGCATCGGCTTGACCGTTCCCTTCCTCGGCGGCGACGGCTGGGATGGTCTGGAGGGCTACGCCACCGCCGACCAGCTGAAGGACTCCTACTTCTGCGCCTGCTACGCTAAGGGCTCCAGCACCGCGTTTGAGGATGCCTACAAGGCCGAGTACGGCGAGGCCTACCCCAACGGCTTTGCACCCTTGGGCTATGATGCTGCCATGACCGTCGTGTACGGCATTAAGGCTGCCGAGGAGCAGGGCCTCGAGGCCGGCTCCGACGAGTACAAGCAGGCCGTCATCGATGCCATTGCCGGCGGCACCATCGAGGGCATCACCGGCACCTTTACCTTCGACGAGCACCACAACCCCGTCAAGAGCACTGCCATCCTGACCTATGTGGACGGCAAGCCCGAGCTGAAGGAAATGTTCTGATCCGCGCTGTTCCATCCACCGGTGATGGAGCCGCCCGCACAGAGCAAACCCCATGATTTTTTTGGAGAACGCCGGAACAGCTTTTTTCTGGTCAGGCGTTCTCCGTTTTTTATATCAAAAAGTGTAAACGCCGCAAAGAAAGGAAGTATCCAACCATGACAGTGTTCTTTAGCCAGCTGATCAACGGCTTGTCCCTTGGCAGCATCTATGCACTGATCGCACTGGGCTACAGCATGGTGTACGGCATTATCCTGCTGCTGAACTTTGCCCACGGCGATGTCATCATGGTGGGCGCATACATGTCCTGGTTCGTCATGAACCAGCTGGGTCTTGGCCCGGTCACCGCTGTGTGCGCCACCATCATCACCTGTACGCTGCTGGGCGTGGTGATCGAAAAGATCGCCTACACCCCCCTGCGCAGCGCACCCCGCATCTCGCTGCTGATCACCGCCATTGGTGTCTCCTTCTTTCTGGAGTACACGGCAGAGCTGATCCTCGGCTCGGGTGCAAAGGTGATCCCCGCCTACTACACCAACCAGACCTTCCGTCTGGGCAAGGTGCCGCTGGGTCTTACCTCCATCATCACGCTGGTGGTCACCGTGCTGTCCATGCTGGTGCTCACCTTTCTGGTGCAAAAGACTAAACTTGGCAAGGCCATGCGCGCCGTCTCGGAGGATATGGATGCTGCCCGCCTGATGGGCATCAATGTCAACAGCACCATCTCCTTTACCTTTGCGGTCGGCTCTGCACTGGCCGGCATCGGCTCGGTGCTGTACTGCTGCTCCTACCCGCAGGCCACCCCCACCATGGGCTCCATGCTGGGCCTGAAAGCCTTTGTTGCCGCCGTTCTGGGCGGCATCGGCTCCATCCCGGGCGCAATGATCGGCGGCATTGCCATCGGCCTGTGCGAGTGCTTTGTTTCCGCCATCGGCCTTTCCGCATGGAAGGACGCTGTTACGTTTGCAATTCTGATCATCGTGCTGCTGGTCAAGCCCACGGGCTTCCTTGGCCGCAAGGTGCAGGAAAAGGTGTAAGGAGGGCATGAAGATGAACAAGAATCGCAAAACGCTCAAAATGCCCGTGCGCTACCTCATGAACGCCGTGCTGGTGGTGCTGCTGTTCCTGGCCCTTTCCTACATGACCGGCAACATGCTCTCCACTTACCAGAACAAGGTGCTCATGACCGTGGGCATCAACATC
>OLPO01002356.1_pt1 | contig 11855 bp, 8 predicted proteins | sample 1672831 | NCBI WGS metagenome assembly OLPO01 (sample SAMEA3136728, study PRJEB25190) | human gut metagenome
AAAAGCTGCCGCAGCCGGAGGAGCAGGCCTCGTTCAGGAAGATGTTGCTGATGGCGCCGTCCTCGATCTTGAAGCACTTCATGTCCTGCCCGCCGATGTCGATGATGAAGTCCACATCGGGCAGGAAGTGCTTGGCAGCGGTAAAGTGGGCCACCGTCTCGACAAGGCCGCGGTCGCAGTGGAAGGCATTTTTGACCAGCTCCTCACCGTAGCCGGTCGTGGTCACACTGGCGATCTGCAGCCCGGGGTGATCCTGATACAGCTTGAGCAGCGTCTCCTTCACAAGCGGGATCGGGTTGCCGAGGTTGGGGCGGTAGCTTTCAAACAGAATGTTGGCGCTGTTGTCAATGACGACCAGCTTGATGGTGGTCGAGCCGGAGTCGATGCCGATATGCACGGGGCCGCAGTCTGCGCCGAAGGGCAGGCAGGGCACGGTGGCCTTCATGTGGCGGGCGTGGAACGCCTCGTACTCCTGCTGATCGGCGAAAAGCGGCGGCAGACTTACATAGGTGGCGGCGGCGCTGTAGTTATCCAGCCGCTTTGCGACCTCGCGCAGGTCGGATTCCTCGTCAGCGTAGAACGCCGCGCCCATTGCAACGAAGAGCAGGCTGTTCTCCGGCAGCGTGCCGGTGACGCCGAGGGTCTTGTCAAAGCTCTGGCGCAGCGTTTTGGAGAAGGTCAGCGGGCCGCCCAGATACAGGATATTGCCCTTGATGGGGCGTCCCTGCGCAAGGCCGGCGATGGTCTGATTGACGACCGCCTGATAGATCGATGCTGCGATATCCCCTGCCTGCGCGCCCTGATTGATGAGGGGCTGGATGTCACTTTTGGCAAAAACGCCGCAGCGGCTGGCAATCGTGTAGGTGCGGGTGGCGCCCTGGGCGGCCTTGTCCATCTCATCGGCACCCATCTTCAGCAGGGTGGCCATCTGGTCAATGAAGGCGCCGGTGCCGCCGGCACAGCTGCCGTTCATGCGGACCTCGGTGCCGTTGGTCAGAAAGAGGATCTTTGCATCCTCGCCGCCCAGCTCAATGATGCAGTCGGTGCCCGGTGTCAGGCGGTTGGCAGCCACGCGGGTGGCAAAGACCTCCTGCACAAAGGGCACCCTGCAGCTGTCGGCAAGGCCCATGCCGGCAGAGCCGGAGATGGCCAGATACGCGCGGCCGTCAGGCAGATATTCGGCGGCGACTTTTTCCAAAAGCGCTCTGCCCTTTTCTAAAATATGGCTGAAATGACGCTCATAGGTAGAATAAACGATCTGCCCGGCGTCATTCAGCACGACACATTTAATGGTGGTGGAACCAATATCCAGACCAACTCTCATAGGCTATAGCCTCCTGCGGGTCAGGCAAACCCACTGAAGCTGCGCGCCGTAGGGCGGATAAGCGGGGTTGCCGTTGGGGTGATTGCGGGATACCGAAGGCCGGGTCTGCCCCAAGGCGCTACAATATCAGCATATATTATACAGGTTTCTTGAAAATTCGGCAAGAGTGCCGCCGCATAAAATCGTTGTCAAATGACAGAAATTGTACAAAAACACGGAAGCGGTGCGAAAAAAATCCGCACCGCTTCCGCGTCAAAAGAAAAGAGGAGTATGGATGAAAAACTTGGGGTCCTGTTCATCAGGTCGGGTCCCTGCTCCCTTCCTGAGAACATCTATAGTATACCCCGGATTTGTGTTAAAGTCGTGAATGAATATTCAATAAATTAAGAAGGGTTTGTGAACAAACGGGAGGGGCGAAAAGGCTTCCCCCTTGGGGGAAGCTGTCCGCAAAGCGGACTGATCAGGGGCGGCCTTGCCGCGATTGCCTCTTCACGGGGCTCTGCGGCACACGCGCCCCTCATCCGGCCCTGCGGGGCCACCTCCCCCCCTCGGGGGAAGGCAAAGAAAAATCTCACCCAGCTGCATCGCCGGGTGAGATTTATGTATTGAAGTTTACTGTTCTTCCTCATTCAGCCGGTCGATCTGGTCCTGTAGCAGCTGGGACACAGGGCGGCGCGTGTTGCGCAGCCGGTGGGCCGGGGCTGGGGGCGTGTGGTGCGCGGACTGGGCCTTCTTTGCCTTTACGCGCAGCCGGTCGGCGGGCTTGGCTGCCGGGGTCTGTGCGGCGGCGGGGCGCGGCGGCACAGGTGCAGGCGGATCCGTCTCCGGTGTGCCCTGCGCAAAGCTGCGCATGTCGGTGCCCAGCTCCTTCAGCTCGGCCTCAGTCTGGTCAAGGGCCTGATAGATGGCCTGCGTCAGACCGTCCAGATCCAGCGTGGCGGCGCTCAGCCGTTCATCCACGCGGGCCAGACGCTCCCGCACGAGCATGACACCCGAGGCGATGCTGCGGGCATTCTCGGCCATGCGGTTCTTCTGGCTGTCTGCCTGCTGCTTCAGCTCCTTCTCGGCGCTCTCGGCGTACAGGCGGGCATCAGCCAGAATCTTACCGGCCTCAAGCTTTGCCTCCCGCACCAGATCGGACGCGGGGGCGCTCAGGGACGAGGTATTCAGCTGGCGCGCTGAATCCAGCTGCTTCTGCAGCTCCTCGACCTGCTTTTGCAGATCGTCATTCTTCTGCTGCAGATCGTGGTGCTTCAGCTGCCAGATATTGGCGTTTTTCTGGGATTCGCGCTGGTTGGACTGGTAGGAGGCAGTCTGCTTCTGCAGCGCCTCAAGCTGCTCCTCGCTCTCGCGGCGGCGGGTCTCGGCGGCCTCGGCGCGCTGGTTGGCAGCGGCCACCTCGGCCTTGAGGGCCTCGATCCGGCTGTCATCGCTGCTCTGTTGGCTGCGCAGCTCGTCCAGACGGGACTGCATCTGCTGCAGCTGGCGGTTGTACTCCAGCTCATGCTGCTGGGCCTCGTTGGCCAGCGCGTTCATGTAAGCCAGCACATCATTTTTATCAAAGCCGAACAAGCTGGAACGGAAGCCCTGTTCCTGAATGTTCATAGGTTCAGACGGCATGGCTTTTTACATCCTCTCGCAGAAAATTGATCAGGAACGCTTGTTCAGGATGCTGAGCAGATCGTCAAAGTAATCGCCGTCATCCTCTTCCTCAGCCGGGGCAGCAGGCTGGGCAGCCACGGGGGTATCCATGCCGGTGCTGAAAGACTGGGTGAAGATGGGGTTGGGCATCGGCGGGTTGATGGGCTGCTGTGCGGGCTGCACGGGGGCGGCGGGCTGCACAGGCTGGACAGGCTGTGCGGGCTGCTGTACAGCGGTCTGCTGGGCGGCGCGCTTGGCGTCCACATGGGCCTGAATCGGCTCGTCCACCTCGGGGGTGCTCTCAAAGCCGGTGGCCACAACGGTGATGCTCATCTCATCGCTCAGGCGCTCATCAAAGGCAGTACCCCAGATGATGTTGGCATCGGGATGGGCGCTCTGGGTGATCATGCTGGCAGCGGTCTCGACATCCTCCAGACCAATGTCGGGGCTGGAAGTGATGTTGATGATGACGCCGCGCGCACCGGCGATGCTGGTCTCCAGCAGCGGGCTGGAGATGGCAGCCTTGGCGGCGTTCTCGGCCTTGCCGGCGCCCTTGGCAACGCCGACACCCATGTGGGCAAAGCCGGCGTCCTTCATGATGGAGCGGACGTCCGCGAAGTCGAGGTTGATGAAGGCGGGGATGTTGATCAGGCTGGAGATGCTCTCAACGCCCTGACGCAGCACATTGTCGGCGGCCTCGAAGGCGTTCATCAGGGTGATCTTCTCCTGGCTGATGAGCTTCAGGCGCTCGTTCGGGATGACGATCAGAGAGTCGACATGCATCATCAGGGAGGCAATGCCCTGCTCGGCCTGCGCCATCTTGCGCTTGCCCTCAAAGGCGAAGGGCTTTGTGACGATGCCGACGGTCAGGATGCCCAGATCATGGGCAGTCTCGGCCACGACAGGGGCAGCGCCCGTGCCGGTGCCGCCGCCCATACCGGCGGTGATAAAGACCATCTGCGCACCCTTCAGGGCGTTGGTGATCTCGTCCTTGCTCTCCTCGGCGGCGCGCTGGCCGATCTCCGGGTCGGCACCGGCACCGCGGCCCTTGGTCAGCTTGGCGCCAAGCTGGACCTTCTGGGTGGCCTTGGAGTTCAGCAGGGCCTGCTGGTCGGTGTTCATTGCAACGAACTCGACCCCGGACAGACCGGACTCGACCATGCGGTTGACAGCGTTGCCGCCGCCGCCACCTACGCCGATGACCTTGATATTGGTTACATTTTGCATTTCTTCGTCGAGAACGAATGCCATGAGTGTATCCCCCTAAAAGTGAAGTTGTTAAACCGGACCCGATGGGTACTGCACCCCGCGCAGGGGCACACTGGTCCGCTATTTTTTACATATAACTGATTATTAGAATATCAAATTTTACATGCAATTTCAATACCCTGAGGGCAAATTCATAAAAAATTGCGTTTCTCCCTGCGCTTTTGCCGGACAAGCACGGGATAGAAACGCGAAAATTCGGCAGATTGCTATATTTTAAAGGAAAAAGCAGGAAGTTCCCACAAAAAAGCGCCGCAGGGGGCGGACCGGGTCTGCCCCTGCGGCGCGGGTCTTGGATTACGCTTCACCGTGCGCGGCGGTGCAGTCTGCCCCAAGGCTGTGCAGCTCTCCGGGCAGGTCGGCGTAGCCGCGCGGGATATGCCCGGGGTCGCGCAGCGTGGTCTGCCCTTCGGCGGCAAGCGCCGCAATGAGCAGCGCCGCACCCCCGCGCAGGTCGGGGGCGGTCACGGCGGCTCCGTGCAGCGCCGCACCGCCGTCAATGCGCAGCCGCCGTCCCTGCGCGGTGCAGCCGGCCCCCAATGCGGCAAACCCTGCTGCGCAGGCAAACCGGTTGGCGAACAGGCGGTCATAGATCTCGCTCTCCCCTGCTGCCGTCAGCAGCACGGCGGCCGCCAGCGGGGCAGTGTCGGTCGCAAAGGCGGGCCAGGCGTCGGCGGTCAGTCTGGCCCCGCCCCGCAGCAGCGCGGCGGGGTCGCGGGCAAGCCGCACGCAGTCCCCTGCCCGGGTCACGGTCACGCCGGTTTCAGCTAGAAAGCGCAGAAAGGCCCCGTAAACGGCCGGGTCGCAGCCGCAGATCTCGATCTCGCCGCCGGCGGCGGCCAGTGCGGCGGCATAGGTGGCGGCAGCGATGCGGTCCGGCAGCGGGCGGTGCGCGGTGCCCGTCAGCGGGCAGCCCCCGTCCACCGTCAGCACCGGCGTGCCGCAGCCCAGTATCCGGGCACCGCATGCCTGCAGAAAATGCACCATATCGCCTATTTCCGGCTCCTGCGCGGCGCCGCGCAGCACGGTGCGGCCCCGGGCGCAGCAGGCAGCCATCAGCAGCGTGAGGGTCGCGCCAACGCTCGGCAGGCGCAGCGTAAAGTCCACGCCATGCAGCGGGCCTTTGCGCCGCAGCGTCACGGCGATGCCCTCCAGCTCGACCTCGGCCCCCATGGCGGCCAATCCGGCCAGATGAATATCCACCGGCCGCGGCCCCAGACGGCAGCCGCCGGGCAGCGGCAGCCGCACATACCCTGTGCGGCAGAGCAGCGGCGCCAGGTAAAACACCGAGCTGCGCATTGCCCCGGCAAGGGATTCGGGAATCTCGCCGCAGAGCGTCTGCACCGGCCGTGTACACAGGTCCGCGCCGCACCGCCGCACATCGGCCCCCACGGCCTGCAGCAGCGCAAGGCTGGTCGTTACATCGGCAAGGGCCGGCACCTCCTGCAGGCGGCAGGGGCCGCGGCAGAGCAGCGTGGCCGCCAGCAGCGGCAGCGTGCTGTTTTTGGCGGCCGCCGGGCGGATGCGCCCATGCAGAGCCTGTTTGCCGGTAATGGTGATCATCTGCATGAGCGGGCCTCCCCCGAAGAAATATAGAATTGTATGCAAAAAGGCTTCCCCCGAGGGGGAAGCTGTCAGCGGAGCTGACTGATGAGGGGCGTGTTTGCCGCAGCAGTACATTGCCGGGCAATGATGGAAAGCCTGCCCCTCATCCGGCCCTGCGGGGCCACCTTCCCTCGAGGGGGAAGGCTGGGGTATATCTTCTACCCTGTTATATGCCGCCTGCCCGGCAACATATTACACCAGCATCGGCTGCAGCTGCACCCCGCGCAGGGCAGCGTCCAGCGTATCGGGCAGCAGGGTGAAATCACTTTTCAGGCTGCGGGGCTTTTTGTAACAGTCATCCTGACCGAAGGGCACAAAATAGTAGCTGCGCCGCTGCAAAAGCTGGCCCAGCGCCGGGGCGCTGCCCGCCAGACCATCGTTGGTGGAGGGGGCCAGTATGACCGGCCGGCCGCCACGCAGCAGGCTTTTGGCCGCCAGCGTCACCGGGGTCGCGCTGATGCCCGCCGCCAGCAGTGCCATCGTTGTGCCGGTGGCGGGGGCAATGATAAGGGCATCGGCCAGCTTTTGCGGGCCGAGCGGCTCCACGCCCTGCAGTGTTGTGAGCGGTTCATGACCGGTCAGCTCCAACAGGGTCTGCCGCAGGGCTGCTGCAGTGCCGAAGCGGGTGTCCAGCCCTGCCGCGCTGGCGCTGAGAATGGGCAGGATCTCCCACCCGCGCGCCGTCAGCACCTGTATCTGGGGCAGCACGGCGGAAAAGCTGCAAAAGCTGCCGCACAGCGCAAAGGCGGCAGTGCGTTTCGGCCGGGTCGTCATGGCTCGCTCCTTTCTTTCTGTTCTTCGCGTTCTTCCAGAATGGCCAGCACAGTCTGGGCAATCAGCGCTCCCGCGGTCTGCGGGGCGCAGCGCCCCGGCAGGGCCAGTGCATGCTCGGCGTGCAGGCCCAGCTCCTCGGCGGCTGCAAAATCGGTGCCGCCGGGCAGGCTGGCAAGGTCGATGATCAGCGCCCCGGCCGGCAGCTGCTGCAAAAGCGTGCGCGGCAGCACCGGCGCGGGGATCGTGTTGATGACGGCATCGAACCGCGGCAGCAGCGCGGGCAGGGCTGTCAGCGCAGCGGCGCGGCAGCCGCTGCAGCGGGCGTTGGCACGCTGCTCGGGGCTGCGGGCAGCCACGGTGACCCGCCCGCCCAGCAGCGCCAGCCGACGCGCCACGGCGCGGCCCACCCGGCCGTAGCCCAGCACAAGAAAGGCACTCTCCCAGATCGTGCGCTCCCGCAGGCGGAGCAGCAGCTCAAGGCAGCCCTCGGCCGTGGGGACGGCGTTCAGACATTCCAGCTCGGGCCGCCGGAAATAGTCGATCAGCGGCAGCCCGGCCTCCCGCGCGGCCAGCCGTACCGGCAGACCGGGGCGGCCTGCCAGAATCAGCGTCCCCTGCCCCGCACCCTGCAGGGCGCGGGCAACCTCATCGCTGACGCGGCCCTGAGACATCGGCAGCAGGATATAATCCGCTGCGGCGGCGTTGTCGGCGGCGGTTACGCCGCAGCCTGCACGGCGCAGCACACGGGCCGCCGCCTGCTGGCGGGCATCGTGGCCCACCACACAGAAGGTCTTTGGCATACGCGCTCACCTCGTTTTGTTTTGCGCCATACTATGTCCTGCCCGCGCAGAGTGTGAACATCCGCTGACGGCCCGCCCCTTCGGCTGCGGATGAGCGGTGACAGCAAAAAAGGCACCCATCCCGTTTGGGATGGGTGCCGTGGGATCAATAGAGCTTCAGACCATCGCAGCGGCTGCGCCAGACGGCCAGCGGGTCGATGGGAACGGTGCCAATGCGCATCTCTGCCACAACGGCCTTGCTGCAGCCGCCCAGCAGCTGGCCCTGCTTGACGGTATCACCGGTCTTGACATCCAGTGAGGCGAGACCGTAGAAGATGCTCTTGAGGCCTGCGCCGTGCTCGATCACGAGGGTGTTGCCATAGAGGCCGCCGAGGTCCTTCGCCAGCAGCACACGGCCGCTGGCAGGGGCAATCATCGAGCCTTTGCCGTTTTTGGGGCGGATGATCACATTGGTCGAGGTGCGCCCGCCGTAGCCGTAGTTGGTGCCCCGCTCACTGTAGGAGCGGCCTGCGTATTCAGTCATGCCGTAGGTCAGCGGGGTGTCAAAGCTGTCGAGGAAGGGCTGCACAAAGCCGCCTACGGACCACTGGATCTTGTCGTCCACAGTGGCAAACAGCTTGCTGACCGCCGCCGGGGCATCATCCTCGCCGATGTAGGGCGCGGCCATCTGAGAGGTTTTGCTGTAGTCCTTGTAGCTGAAGGAGCCTGCGCGCACCGACAGGGAGAGGGTCTCTGTGTAGCCGTCGGCCGATACCTCCAGATCAATGCTGCCGGGCTTCTGGTTCCATGGGATAGGCAGGTAGCAGATCCAGCCGCTGCCGGCCTTGACAAAGCCGACATTTTTGAGGGTGGTCTTGATGGCCGGGGCATCCTGCCCGAGGGTCTGGCCGACCCGCACCGCCGCCACACCGCCCTGCGCCACGCTGTCGGTCGCCAGCTGGATGGACGGCTTGATGCTGACCGTAAAGCGGAACTGCCATGTCTCGGTGCCGGTCACGGTCGCCTCGTCAGCGGGGGTGCCGCTTGTGCTGACGATCAGCTTGGCATCGTAGGTGCCGTTCTCAGCAAAACGGTAGCTGCGGAAGCCGGTGGCGCTGCCGTCATAGATGGATTCCCCGGCGGCATCGGTGATGGTCAACTGGGCGCTGTAGCCGCCCGGCGTGACGACCAGATCGGGGGAAGCACCGGATACCGGCAGCGCCAGCTCGGCCGGGGTGGGGTTCAGCGTTTCGGCATAGGTGCGGCGGAGCCAGCTGCCGACGATCGGCACATGCCATTTGTAGGCGGTGGGGGCAAGCTCCTGTCCGTCAAAGGTGGCCTTGATCTGGGGCAGCATATCGGGGGTGGCATTGTGGTAGAGCCACGCTACGCCGCCGCACGCGATGACCAGCACAAAAAGCACGACCAGCAGCAGCCAGCGCAGCATGCCGGTCACACCGCGCCCAAGCTTTTGGGTAAGGGTGTCCGCAGGCTCCTCCTCGGTGTCCTCCTCAGTGCTGTCCGGCTCGGCGGGCGGCGCATCGGGGGTATCCTCGGCGGGGGTGTCTGCCAGCCCGGCCATGATCTGGGCGATGGAAAGCTGCGCCGTGCGGGCGATGGTGTCCGCACGGGCCTTTTTCTCGGGGGCGTCCTCCTCTGTGGAATCCTCCTCCGGGGCATCCTGCGGTGCATTGGCCGCACCCTCGTCTGCATCGGGTACAGGCTGCTCCGGCTCTGCGGAGGCAGTATTTTCGGGGGCAGGCTCGGCCGCCGCTGCTTCATCGGTGCCGGTATCCGGCAGGGCTGTCTCGGCAGGCTCTGCCGGTTCCGGCTGCTCGGTAGTCTCGGGCTGTGCCGGGGCCGATTCAGATGCTGTTTCAGGGGTTTCCGGCAGTGTCACGGGGACGGTGTCGGGCCGCGGGGCGTCCGGGGCCTCGGGTACCTGCAGGGCCGCAGGTGTAGCCTCTGCGGGGGTCTCCGGGGTATCGCTCACAGCCGGCTGCTGCTTCGTCTCTGCCGGGGCGGCGGGCTTTTTGGGCTTGCCCTTGGCCGCTGACTTTTTGCGGCTGCGCCTGCGGGGCGCGGCGGGGGCTTTTTCAGCCCAGTCCACGCCGGCTGCGGCTTTCTTCTCTTCTTCCATGCTTACTCCCACTCTCTTAGCGCACCCGGCCATACACACGGCACGGCGGGCCGGGGGCACCGCGCCGATCGTAACATTCTATGGGCGGCATCGCCGTGCGATGCCTGCGTTATTCAGCCTCGCGGAATTGCAGACCGCTGTTGCCGTTCAGGGCAAGCTGCGGGTCGGTGGATTTGCTGCCGATGCGCAGCTCATAGATCAGGCTGTGGCTCGTCCCGGCGGTGCCCAGCGGGTCACCGGTGGAGACCGACTGCCCGCGCACAACGCCGACCGTTTCCAGACCGTACAGATAGCTTTTTACGCCGCAGCCGTGGTCGATGACCACGGTGCCGCCGGTCAGGGTCAGCGTACCGGCAAACACGATGTTGCCGGCCTGAGGGGCGGTGACAGTCTCGCCGTCTGCGGCAGCATAGGTCAGGCCGGTGGCCTGGCCGCTGCGCTGGCCATCCACCATCTGGGTGGTGCCGTAGGCCAGACTGACAGCACCGGCGCTGGGAGCCTCGAACCGGCCGTTCCATAGCTTGGCGGAGCTGCCGGTGGTGTAAAGCGGCCAGATCGCGTTGCGGAACTCCTCCCCGCCGCCGGCATCCTCCTCCGCCGGGACGGAGACGGTGTCGTACAGTGTGCGGGTCACCGTCAGGGTGATCTCCTTTTGCAGGGTGCCGCAGGTCAGCTGCAGCGTATGGTCGCCGCCCTCGGCGTTGTAGGTTACGGGCAGGTAGCCCATGTACCCCGTGGCGGTCTTGCGGAACCACACCTCGCCGAGATCGCTCTCAACGGTCGGCTCGCCGTCCAGAATACCGGACAGCTGGATCGCCACGATGCTGCCCTGCGGCGCGCGCTCGCTGCTCAGGGTGACCTTGGGGTTCATCGCCATTGTGTAGCCTGCGCGGTAGGCGTACCAGCCCACCGGGTCACCGGGGGCATCACTGTCGCTGTGGTGGGCGGTCACTATGATCTGATACGCGCCGTTCTGGGTGTAGGTATAGGTGTTGCAGTCGGTCAGGCCGCCCGACCAGACGGTGCCGTCTGGCGCGGTGATCTGCACCTCGGCCGCTGTGACCCATTCGGGCAGGGTCAGTGCGGGGATCGTATCGGTGAAGGTGCCGAGCTTCTGCACGGTCAGGTTGGTGGGGCTTTCATAGGTCTTGCTGACCTTGTCGCCCAGCACGGGTATGGCCCAGTCCCAGCCGTTGGCGGTCAGCGTCAGCCCGCCGAACTGCACGGGCTGCTGGGGAAGCCGGTCCTCGCCGGTGCGGCTGTAGAGGAACGCCGCTGTTCCGCCAAGGATCGCGGCAACCATGGCGGCGACCATCACCAGCCAAAGCAGCAGTTTGCGCATGATCTAGTTTTCTCCATTAACAAAAGACTGGGCGCCGTCAGGTCAGCGCCCAGCCGGTTCGTATTCGGTCACACAGGACCCCGATGGGGATTACTCCTCGGTGTTGGGGGCGTCGGGGATCTTCTCGTAGGTGGTGGTGTCCTCGGCGTTGGTGTCGTCCTCGTCATCGAAATCGTCATAATCATCGCTGAAAAGCAGGCGCTCGTACTCGTCCAGCTCCTTCTCACGGTGATGCAGGTAGAGGGCGGCGGCGGTCAGGGCACCGGCAGCGGCAAACAGGAAGGCCAGAGCGGCACCGAAGGTGGTCTTTTTCATCATGATAAAAACTCCTTTGTAAAAGCTGCGCTGCTGCGTCAGCTTGGTGAAATGTTCCCAGCGTGTCAAAAAATCACATTCTTGCCCTATTGAATGTGTAGGGGCGACCATTGGTCGCCCGCCAACTTGGCGCAGCAATGCGTTTCCCAAGAAGGCTTTTTCACAGACAAACGGACACGGGCGAGCAATGCTCGCCCCTACAAGAGCTTTTGACAGCTTGATGTTCCGATTTACTGGTTTTATTATACCCGACATCCCGCGCAAATACAACAGCGTAATTGTAAAATATTGCGCGCAGCGTCCCCCGGCAGAGGCATCAGAACAGCCGGTCGGTCGGGTACAGCCCGGCCTCGCTCATCTGCTTGAGAGCGGCGACAAGCTCGGGCTTGTCCTCGCGGTAGGTGATGCCGTGCCATTTGTCGGCGCTGGTCAGTACATGGACATCGGCCTCGCCGCGCTGCAGCGCCGCCGTCACAACGGTGGGCAGATAGTACTCGCATTTCAGCGGGTTGACGGGCAGATTCTCCTGCAGGAAGGCTGCAAAACCGGCCTTGGCCTGCTGCACATAGCCGGGCGTGAAGCCCCACAGATTCATCGAAACAACGGCGTCTGCAGGCAGGTCGCACCAGCTTTTGCCGCCGTCCTCGCTGTAATGGATGCCGCCGTCAT
>OLPO01002360.1_pt1 | contig 11839 bp, 10 predicted proteins | sample 1672831 | NCBI WGS metagenome assembly OLPO01 (sample SAMEA3136728, study PRJEB25190) | human gut metagenome
TCGGAGCAGATGCCGTTGTCCAGCAGGTAGTCGACGAGCAGGCCGATGGCGTTGACGGTCCCGGCGGGCATCGAGGCGTGGCCGCCCTTGCCGTGGGCCGTCAGGCGGACCATGCCCTCGCCCGCGGCCTCGACGTCGATCGCGTCGGCTGCGGGAAGCGCGTCGGCGTCGGCGGACACGAGGGCCGTGGCAAGGCCGCACACGGCGTTGGCGACGGTGCCGCCATCGAGCTCGGCGATGCGGCCGCCAGTAAGGTCGGCAGAGGTGAAGGCTGCCTGCACGCGGCCCTTCTCGCCACAGATGAGCGGGAAGTCGGCGTCCGGGGTAAACAGGAAGTCGGGCTCGTCGTAGTGGGCCAGGTAGTAGTCGACGTCGGCCATGCCCGTCTCCTCGTTGCAGCCGACGATGCAGCGCAGGGTGTGGGGCAAAGGCTCGCCGGAGGCGTCGGACAGGCGCTTGAGGTAGTGGGCGGCATACAGCGACAGGACGAAGGGGCCCTTGTCGTCCATCACGCCGCGTCCGATGAGGAAGCCGTCCTTGCGGGTGAGCTTGAGCGGGTCGAAGTGCCAGCCCAGACCGACGGGCACGATGTCGGTGTGGGCGATCGTCGCGATCTGGCCGGCCTTGCCCTCGATGTCGCCGAAGCCGATCCAACCGTCACAGTTGGTCGTCTTGAGGCCAAGGCGCTCCGCCATGGCCAGGGCGCGGTCGAGCGCCTCGCGCGGGGCGGGGCCAAAGGGCATGCCCTCCGCGGCGTGGTCGCGGTCCTCGACGCTCTCGACCTGGATCAGGTCGTCGATGTCGGCGACGACGTCCTCCCAGACCTCGTCCACGTACTTCTCGACGTCGCTCATGAGCTTCTCGTCGGCCATGTTGGCTCCCCTTTCGCATTTTGTTGGCACGGCATGGCAGCGCCGAGGGGCCGCATGCCGCACGTCTTGTTTCATACGTCTCTCAGTGTATCGCGTGCGCATGCTAGACTTTCCCGCATATGCGAACGACCGAGAAGGGCTGACGATGTCCGAGCTCCACCACAAGGCAGGGCCCGTGCCGGCAGGCGTCGTCGGGCATGCCGATGGCGTGGCCTGTGCCGGATGCGTCGCGTGCGCCGGCGGCAACAACGGCGGCCTGCGCGAGGGTCACACGCGACGCGAGGTGCCACGCGAGCTGTGGCCCTTCTCGTTCGGCGCCGCGGTCTTCGACTTTGACGGCACCATCGCACGGTCGGGTCACGTCTGGTCGCAGGTCGACCACGTCTTTCTGGAGTCGCGGGGCATCGAATGGACGCCCGACCTGTCCGCCGAGCTCGCCTCGCGCGGCTTTTCCAAAGGCGCCGAGTACGTCATCGAACGCTACGGGTTGGACGAGACCCCCGAGGCGATCTGCCGCGAGTGGGATGCCATGGGAAGCGAGCTGTACCCGCGCCTGGTGGAGCTTCGCCCGGGTGCCGAGAGGTACGTCCGCTCGCTTCGCGCCGCCGGCGTGCCGTGCGCCCTCGCGACCACCAACGACTCGCGCGTGCTTGGCTCGCTGGCGCCGCGCATCGACGTCGAGGACCTGTTTGACGCGGTCGTCTACGGCAACGACGTCACCCGCGACAAGAACCACCCCGACATCTACCTCGAGGCCGCGCGGCGCCTTGGCGTGCCCGCGAGCTCATGCGTCGCCTTCGAGGACATCGCGCCCGCGCTCAGGAGCGCCCGCGCGGCAGGCATGGCCACCTGTGCCGTGTGCTCGGGCGACGAGACGCAGGACGTCCCCGCGGTATCCGCGGCGGCGGACATGCTGCTGTGTGACTGGCGCGACCTGGGCCGCTAGAGGATGCAGGCACTTCTCGCCAGGCACTTCTCGCCTGGCATTCTCGAAATAAAAAAGGGACCCCCGACGAATCGGGGGTCCCGGCTAAGTCAAGTATCTATATACGAGACTCGGGCCAGCTCTTAGAGCTTGTGGACGTTGGAAGCCTGGAGCTTGCCGTTCTGGCCAGTGGTGACCTCAAACTCGACAGCCTGGCCCTCGTCCAGGGTCTTGAAGCCGTCCATCTGAATCTCGGAGTAGTGGACGAACAGATCGTCGCCATCCTCGCGAGAGATGAAGCCGTAGCCCTTGTCCGGGTTGAACCACTTAACAGTACCCTGTGCCATGACGTGCCTTTCTTTCTTTGCCCCGCGGGGCAACACGATTGCGCCTGGCGGCGCGATACAGCAACCACGCTCTCGCGCAGCCACGCGGTTTAGTCTACCCCATGAAACTCACTCGCCTGCCGAGAAATACGATGCTCCGCCCAGCGGGGCACATCCCGCGCCGGCGCAACCGGCGATTCGCCGCCACACGACAAGCGAACCACGGCCCGCTGCCGAGAAGGGCAGGCGGGCCGTGGCCAATAGGCGAAAGGCGTCTGGTCGCAACAGGTTAGAACAGGCCGACGATCTTGCCCTCGGGCGTCACGTCGATGTTCTCGGCTGCCGGGACCTTGGGCAGGCCGGGCATCGTCATGACGGAGCCGGTGAGCGCGATGGCAAAGCCGGCGCCTGCGGCCACGCGAACCTCGCGCACCGTGATACGGAAGCCCTCGGGGGCACCGAGCCTGTGCTGGTCGTCGGTGAAGGAGTACTGGGTCTTGGCCATGCACACGGGCAGGTTGCCAAAGCCGTTCTCCTCAAGCTGGGCGATCTGCTTCTTCGCGGCGGCGGTGAAGTCGACGCCGTCGGCATGGTAGACGCGCTTGGCGACGGTCTCGATGGCCTCGGCGACGGGGGTGTCCTGCTCGTAGGAGAAGGCGAAGTCGGAGGGCTGCTCCACCAGGCGCAGGACCTCACGGGCAAGCTCCTCGCCGCCGGCACCGCCACGGGCCCAGACCTCGGACAGGGCGACGTTGACGCCGAGCTTGGCGCACTCCTCGCGCACCAGCTCGATCTCTGCCTCGGTGTCGGTCGGGAAGCGGTTGATGGCGACGACGGTGGGCAGGCCGAAGACCTCGGTCATGTTGGAGACGTGGCGCAGCAGGTTGGGGATGCCGGCACGCAGCGCGTCGAGGTTCTCGGCGTTCAGCTCGTTCTTGGCGACTCCGCCGTTGTACTTGAGGCTGCGGACGGTGGCCACGACGACGCAGGCGTCGGGCTTGAGGCCGGCCATACGGCACTTGATGTCACAGAACTTCTCGGCACCCAGGTCGGCGCCGAAGCCCGCCTCGGTGATCGCGATGTCGCCGAAGTGCATGGCCAGGCGCGTGGCCATGACCGAGTTGCAGCCGTGGGCGATGTTGGCGAACGGACCACCGTGGACGAACGCGGGCGTGTGCTCGAGCGTCTGGACGAGGTTGGGCTTGAGGGCGTCCTTGAGCAGGGCGGCCATGGCGCCCGCAGCCTTGAGCTGGCCGGCGGTCACGGGCTTGCGGTCGAAGGTGTAGCCCACGACCATGCGGGACAGTCGCTCCTTGAGGTCGGTGATCGAGGTTGCCAGGCACAGCACGGCCATGACCTCGGAGGCGACGGTGATGTCGAAGCCGTCCTCGCGCGGCATGCCGTTGGCGACGCCGCCCAGGCCATCGATGACGTTGCGCAGCTGGCGGTCGTTCATGTCGACGCAGCGCTTCCAGGTGACGCGCCTCGGGTCGATGCCCAGGGCGTTACCCTGCTTGATGTGGTTGTCGAGCATGGCCGCAAGCAGGTTGTTGGCGGCGCCGATGGCGTGGAAGTCGCCCGTGAAGTGCAGGTTGATGTCCTCCATGGGGACGACCTGGGCGTAGCCGCCGCCCGCGGCGCCGCCCTTGATGCCAAAGACGGGGCCCAGGGAGGGTTCGCGCAGGGCGACCACGGGGTTCTTGCCCATGCGGTTGAGGGCGTCGGCCAGACCGATGGTGGTCGTGGTCTTGCCCTCGCCCGCGGGGGTCGGGTTCATGGCCGTGACCAGCACGAGCTTGGCCTTGGGGGCGGGGTCGCCCGCCAGGACGTTGTAGTCGACCTTGGCCTTGTCGTGGCCGTAGGGGATCAGGTACTCGGGCGCGATGCCGATGCGCTTCGCCACGTCCTGAATGGGCTCGGGAGTGGCTGCCTGCGCGATCTCGATATCGGAGAGCATTCGATCGTCCTTCCTCGTCTATGACGCGTGGTTATGTGCAACGGGCCTAGCGTACAACGCCGGGCCCGTCGTATCTGCCGAGAAGTGCCTTGTGCGCGGCTGGCGGCCTAGCCCCTCAGGCGCTTCTCGAGGTCCTCGAACTCCTCGGGGATGTCGGAGAGGTTCCAGCCGAAGGCAACGGCGACCTTTCGCGCCTGGTCACGACGGACCCCGGCGGTCTGCTTCTTACCCATGCGCTCGTAGGAGTCCGCGATACGCGCGAGGGCATAGCTCGCGTAACCCGCGACGGAGTCACCGATGCCAGAGAGCTGCATCATGGTGACGAGCGAGTCGGGCGACAGGGCCAGCGCCGTGTCGGCGTCGAGGTCGATGAGCTTTCCGACGGCCTGCTCCACGGTGTGGACCGAGTCGAGGTCAAGCTCCTCGAGCGCCAGGCGCAGGGGCTCCAGCACCGTCTGGACGAACAGGTTGATCTGGGCAAGGACGTAGTCGCGCTGCAGCATGCTTCCTCCCGAGCAATACGACCCGGTCAGTCGGCCGGGGCTTCCATTCCCAGGTGCTCGAAGGCACCGGGTGTTGCCCTTCTGCCCTGCGGCGTACGGATGATGAGTCCACGCTGCAGCAGATAGGGCTCGTAGACGTCCTCGATTGTAGACGCATCCTCACCCACGGCACTCGCGACCGTCGAGAGGCCGACCGCGCGACCCCTGAACGTCGAACACAGGGCCGTGAGGATCTTCACGTCCATCCAGTCGAGGCCAAGCTCGTCGATCTCGAAGAAAGACATCGCCTCCGAGGCAACCTGCCAGGTGATCGTTCCGTCGGCGCGAACCTGCGCATAGTCGCGCACACGCTTGAGCAGCCTGTTTGCCAGTCGTGGCGTGCCACGGCTTCTGCTGGCGACCTCGATGGCGGAGTCGTGGTCGATGCCGACGCCAAGAATCTCAGCCGAACGTTCCACGATCTTGGCGAGCTCCTCGACCGTGTAATAGTCCAGCCTGAACGAGATGCCAAAGCGGTCGCGCAACGGCCCAGTGAGAAGGCCTGTGCGCGTCGTGGCACCCACCAGGGTGAAGCGCGGGATGTCCAGCCTGATGGAGCGGGCGGCGGGCCCCTTGCCAATGACGATGTCGAGCGAGAAGTCCTCCATCGCCGGGTACAGGACCTCCTCGATCGAGTGGTTCAGGCGATGGATCTCGTCGATGAACAGAACGTCGCCCGCCTCGAGGTTGGTCAGGATGGCGGCAAGGTCACCCGTGCGCTCGATGGCGGGGCCGCTCGTCGTATGCAGCTTGGATCCCATCTCGTTTGCCAGGACCGTTGCCAGCGTCGTCTTGCCAAGGCCCGGAGGCCCCGAGAAGATCACATGGTCGAGCGGCTCCTCGCGCGACTTTGCAGCGTCGATGAGAACGCGAAGGTTCTCTCGGACGCGCTCCTGGCCAACGTACTGGTCGAGGGTCTTGGGTCGTAGCGTGCGGTCGACCTCGAGGTCATCCTCGGTGAGCTGCGAGGTCACGCTGCGCTGCTCGCCGGTCACGCGCGACATGCCACCCGTCTGTCCGGGTTTGGCTCCAGAGCCAAACAGGTCCTGCATGGGGTTTGCCTCCCACATCACGCACCACCTCCAAGCCTGCGCAGGGCATAGCCGACGGCAGCCTCGACCGTGGTGGCGCCCGCCTCCTCATGGCCGGCAAGGGCGACCTCAACCTCCTGGGGCGAGAAGCCCATCGACAGCAACGCCGCCTCCACGTCCTGCTCGACGGTCGAGGCTGCGGCAGCCCCCGTCTTTGGCGCGGCAGCGGGAGCCTCCGAGCCCGCCAGCCCAATGAGGTTGGCGTCCTTGGCAAAGGCGTCCTGCAGTTCGGTGACGAGCCTCGTCGCCAGCTTCTTGCCAACGCCGGGGACCGTCGCCATGCTCGTCACGTCACCCGCGAGCACGACGCCCGCAAAGGCTGACGGGGAGAAGGTCGACAGAACCGAGAGCGCCAGCGAGGGACCCACGCCCGAGATGGCGACGAGGCGGTCGAACAGGGCGCGCTCCTCGCGCGAGGCGAAGCCAAAGAGCGATACGGCGGTGTCGCGCACGTTGAGTCGCGTGAGCAGCGTGACACCCGCCTCCCCCACCGCAGGCAGCGACGCCGCCGTCTGTGCGGAGCAACGCATCTCGTAACCGACGCCGCACACGTCGAGCACGACATGGCTCGGCGACGCCTCGATGAGAGTTCCCGTGAGCTGTACGATCACTTGACTGCCCTTCCGTCGGAGGTTGCGATCGACTTCGTGCGCGAGGTGTTGGCGTGGCAAACGGCCGCCGCCAACGCGTCCGCGCAGTGGTCGGGCTTGGGGTCGTGGTCCAGCGCCAGGATGCGCCTGACCATGTAGGTGACCTGGTACTTATCGGCAGAGCCCGTACCGACGACCGACTGCTTGATCTGCATGGGGGTGTACTCGCCCACCTCGACGCCAGCCGACGCGCACGCCGCGATCGCGGCACCACGCGCATGCGCCGTCCAGATGGCCGAGCGGGTATTCTGCCCGAAGTAGATGCCCTCGATGGCAACGGCGTCGGGGTCAAAGTCGCGAATGGCATGACCGATCGCGTTGTAGATGAGCCCAAGCCTGTGGTCCAGCTTGTCGTGCGACGAGGTGTGGATGCAGTCGTACGCACGGGCGCGCGCAAGCGTGCCGCGCGTCTCGACGATTCCCCACCCCGTGTTTGCCAAGCCCGGGTCAATGCCCATGATGACCACTCGTTCACCTTTCCTCGAACATCCGTTCGAGTGTATCACAGGCGAGGCGCCGCCGGGGCATGCCCGCGAGTCAGTTTTCCGAGAAGAGCCCCGAGCCCCAGGGGTCCTCCCCCTCGATCTTGAGACCCGCACCGTCCATCAGGTCACGCAACATCTCGATGACGTCACCCACCTGCTCGTCGTTTCTGGACCCCTGCTCCGCGGCGACCCTCCTCACGGCGTCCTGGGCGCCGTCGGCCAGCGAGTCGAGGGCCTTGCCGTCGCGCGAACGCTCCTCGGTGTCGCGCGGGTGGTCGCGCCAGGCAAACCCGAGCGGCCACGCATCCTCGGACAGGGTGCGACCAGAGACCGTGGGACACGCGGGCATGTCGCGCGCGGCGGACACGGGCGATCGCAGACGATCGCAGACCCCCTCGGCAAGCTGGGCGTGGGCCTGGCCGGAAGCGACCTCGCCGACGGGTACGCCCTGCTCCACCGTAAGGAGAAGGACCGCGTCGACCGCGCTCACGCGCGACTCGCGCGTTATGCCCGCAAAGCCGATGCCCGCCACGTCGGGCACACGATAACGGGCGAGGCATGCCGCGGGGATGACGGGCGAGACGGTGTTTCTCGCCAGCGCAAGCGCGATCAAGTCGCTTCGGTAGACGTCGCCCACCGGCGCCAGCGACCCGGCGGCCGCGCGCGCGAGGTCACCCTCGAGCGCCCACTCGGTCTTGTCCGCACAGGAAAGGGCGACGTAGCCCAGCCTGCGGGCCATACCCGCAAGGGCACAGGCGACCACCGAGGCCGCAGAGCATGGGTCGGACGCGTCCAGGCCAAGCGTGGAAACCGCGTCGGACACGTCACGCATCGTCATCTCGCTCGTCTCGATGCGCAGGTTGTGGGCAAGCTCGCGTGCGTCGACCACGGCGTCCGCATCCCCATGGCCCACGATCAGGCCGCGAACCCTGGTCGGGCCCAAGGCGTCGCAGGCAATCGCGGCGACGACGGAGCTCGCCAGGTCTCCCGTAAGGGCGACACAGGCGCCGCACCCGCCAGCCTGCCCGGCGGCCGACGCAACCAGGTCTCCCGAGAAGACCATGTCACGAACCGCAAGGACCAGCGCCTCCCACAGGAAGGGGGCACGCTTGTACGGGACGCAGTTTACGGGCTTGTCCAGGGGTCCCTCGAAGCTGATGTCGACCTCGCAGGTCACAAGCGCCTCCTCGAAGGACGGCAACGCGCAGGCCAGCTCGCCCCACGGGGCCATGACAAAGCTGCCTCCACAAAAGACCTGCTCGCCATAGGCGCCCACGGCTCCGACCGCGACCATCCATGCGTTGAGCGACGACGCGGCAGATGCCACCGGGCCGCCGTTTGCCACCGCGGGCGCAAGCGCTGTGGACTCATCATCCGTCGAGAAGCCCGAGAAGGGCAGGTACAGCACGGCATCGAGGTCGAGCCCGGAGTCCTTGAGGTCGTCAAGCCCGTCCGGTCCCAACGCGACACCGAGGCTGGCGCCATCCACCGTGAACCCGATCGCACCCTGCGAAAGGTCGGCAGCCGTCGCCTGCTCCGAGTCGTCTCCGCGAGCCACCGCGGCGGCCATGCGCAACGGCACGAGACGGCCCTCCTCGATATAGACGACCTCCTCGTAGGGCGCGTCGGCCGCCTGGGCAAGCACCGGCACGACCGCGCGGATGGGCAGGTCGCGGGCAAGGTCGCCCAAGGCATGGGCGCAGTCCGAGAAGAACTCGTCGTCATCCGCCAGGGCACGGGCGTCGCAGCCGCATAGCACAGGCGCGGGATACGCGATCAGGCGGGCATCCTGGCTAGCGGCGACCCTCGCCTGCGCCAGCATGCGCTCGACCGTCTGGGCAAAGGAGCCCGCACGGCTTCCCATCTGGGCAATCGCGATCCTCATGGTTCCTCCCGTAGCCCCGTTCCCTCCCTTAGGCGACGGCATATACTCCGTGCTCAGCTGCGCTTTTGGCGCAGAAGTCGCACTTCGTATATGTCGTCGCCCCGCGGGAGCGGGGTGTCGTGACTGGCTCTTGTTTTTTGCACCCATTAGGCTAGCGCAGATTGAACGGACGGCCATGCAAAAGGGTCGCACCTTGGCGATGCGACCCTTCGCTGTCGGTCGCTCGGCCAGGGTGGCCGGCGAGCCGGTTGTGAGGCCCGGAACTACCGAACCCGATTGCTAGGCTTGGGTCTTCCAGAGTCCGTGCAGGTTGCAGTAGGCGTAGACCGTGGCGCCCTCGACGGCGTGGGCGCAGAAGCCGACCTCGGGCGCGTCGCCCGGGTGCAGGTGCTTGACGATCAGCTTGTCGCCGTTGGCGACGGCCACCCACTGGATGTAGTGGGCGTCGGTCATCGGGTGGGCGACCTCGCCCACGCTGACCTTGGCACGGTCGCCGTCGATGGTGACGACGGGGACGTGCTTCTCGACGGCGGCGTCGACCTCGCCCGCGACCAGCAGCTGCATGGGCTCGCCGCAGCAGACGGGCACCGGGCCGCCGTCCTCGATGACGGCAACGAGGTTGCCGCAGTGCTTGCAGCGATAGAACTTGACGTCGGACATGGCCTCTCCCTTCCTCGTGCGCCCGACGGGGCTTTGCCGCCCGCCGCGCGCATTAAATGTTACTTGCTTGGTGTCATTATTGCCGAGAAGTACCGTTCTATTCACGACAAACCCGAACGGTTCGCCTTACGCATGAAAAAGGGCCCCGTCTTCATGGGGCCCACACATGACGCGTCATGTCGGAACGCCCGCAACTCGCGGACGCGGCAACACGACCTACTCGACCGAGACAAGCTCGATCTCGAAGGTCAGGCTCTTGCCGGCCAGCTCATGGTTGGCGTCCACGACGACCTTCTCGGCAGTGACCTCGGCGATGGTGGCGGGAACGGGCATGCCGCCCGGGCCCTGCAGCATCACACGGTCGCCGGCGTGCATCTCGGAGATGTTGGGCACCTCGCTGGCCGGGAAGTCGATGACCATGTCCTCGCGGCGCTCGCCGTAGGCGTCGGCGGGCTCCAGCCTTACGGTGCGCTTCTCGCCCGGCTCCATGGTGCGCACGGCCGCATCGAAGCCCTTGATCATCTGGCCGGCGCCGCAGGTGAAGTCCAGGGTCTGGCCGCGGTCGTACGAGCTGTCGAACTGGGTGCCGTCATCCAGGGTTCCGCGGTAGTGGACGGAGCACTTCTTGCCGTCGTTGTCTGCCATGGTTCTCTCCTTGTCGGTTCGTCTCTATCTGTCAAACGATGTTCGATTGTACCCGCCCAAAGGGACGCCGCCTAGCCCACCACTGCCTTGCCATCACGACCGAGAAGGTCGTCGACCTCGGCAAACAGAACCATGTTGCGTGCGTCGATCTTCACGGGCAGCTCCATGCGCATGGTCTCGCCCGTCGACATCTCCACGCGAATCTCGGCATGGTCCATGCCCTCGTAGTGCGAGAAGATGCTCGACAGCTGCTCCATGAAGCCGCGCGTGAGCCTGTGCGACGGGATGATGACCTCGAGCGTCCTGGGACGGTTGGTCTTCTCGTTGAGGGCGAGCGCCTCGACCCTCTGGGCGATGACCTGCACGCCACGATCGCCGCGCTCGAGCTTGCCACACACGCGAATGAAGGCGTCGCCCATGGCCTCGCCGGTCGCCGGGTCGATCTCGCCCGTCAGCGCGGCGGCACACTGCTTGTACAGCTTCGGGAACACGACGACGGTGACCTCTCCCTCGATGTCCTCGAGGGTCACGATCGCCATCGAGTCGCCCTTCTTGGTGTTCTTCTTCTGCAGGCCACTGACCATGCCCGCGAACCAGATGTCCTTGCCCTCGGGCACCTTGTAGACGGACTTGGCGGCGCCCGTCACCGGGTCGACGACCTCGTCGGACTCCTCGATCTGGCCCATGGTGTAGTCGCGCGCCTTGGACAGCGCGTACTCGAACGGACGCAGCGGGTGGTCCGAGACGTAGATGCCCAGGACCTCCTTCTCCAGCGCGAGCTTCATGCGACGGTCCCACTCGATGCCGTCGGGTGCGGGCGCGTGCTCGTCGAAGCCCGATCCCTCGACGTCGCCGAACATGTCGAACAGCGAGGTCTGGCCGGTGGAGCGGTCCTTCTGGCGCCTCGTCGCGGCGTCGATGACGTTCTCGGGGTTGTTCTTGTCGACGAAGTGCATGCACTGCATGCGCGTGTAGCCGGTCGAGTCGAAGGCGCCGGCCTTGACCAGGGCCTCGACCACTCGACGGTTGGCCTGCGACGAATCGACGCGGTCGACGAAGTCGTACAGGTCCCTAAAGGCGCCGCCACGCTCGCGCTCGGCGATGATGCAGTCGGCCGCGCCCTCGCCCACGCCACGGATGCCGGCGAAGCCAAAGCGCACGCCGTCCTTGGTCGCGGTGAAGTCGCGTCCGGACTCGTTGACGTCAGGCGGCAGGATCTGGATTCCCTCGTGCCGGCACGAGCTGACGTAGTGGACGATCTTCTCGGTCTTGCCCATGTAGGACGTGAGGACCGACGCCATGTACTCGCGTGGGAAATAGGCCTTCAGCCAGGCCGTCTGCATGACGAGGATGGCGTAGCCGGCAGAGTGCGACTTGTTGAACGCGTACGAGGCGAACTCGAGGACGTCGTCCCAGATGCGCTGGGCGGTCTCGCGCTTGTAGCCGTTGTCGACGGCACCGTTCATCCAGTGGTCGTAGGTCGTCTCGTCCTTGCCGTTGTCCCAGTGGAACACCGTCGAGGTCAACAGCTTGATCTTCTTCTTCGCGACCGGCTTTCGGATGCGGCTGTCAGACTCTCCCGCCGAGAAGTTCGACATCTTGACGGAGATCTGCATGACCTGCTCCTGGTAGACGATCGTGCCGTACGTCTCGTCCAGGATCTCGGAGAGCCTGTCGTCGTAGAAGACGATGGGCTCCTTGCCGTTCATGCGGTTGATGTAGCTGGTGACCATGCCCGCGCCCAGGGGACCGGGGCGGTACAGGGCGATAAGTGCGACGACCTGGCGGTACTCCTTGGGCT
>OLPO01002367.1_pt1 | contig 11825 bp, 8 predicted proteins | sample 1672831 | NCBI WGS metagenome assembly OLPO01 (sample SAMEA3136728, study PRJEB25190) | human gut metagenome
CGCCCACTGCGGTGCCAAACGAGATGCCGACGTTAAACGCCATGGGCTCAACCGAGCTTGCGAGTACCATCGACTTGGGATGGCGGCTGCGTGCTACGTCCATAAAGTGCGTGATGCACGATACCGAGAACAGGTACATGAGCAGCGCCAAGCTAAAGACAAAGACAAGTGCGAGCGGCATGGTGCCGCCCACAGCAAACAGCCCGAGTAGCGCCGCAGCCTGCAGCACAAACGTCACAAGCAGCGCCTTCATGCCAAAGCGTGCATCGATCCATCCGCCCAGGATGTTCGAGATCAGACAGAACACGCCGTAGGCCATAAGCGTGGTGCTTGCCTGAACGGTGCCCATACCCAGCACCTGCTCAAGATAAGGCGTCACGTAGCCGTAGAATACGTAGACCGATCCCACGCCAAACAAAAAGATGAGCATGCCGGTGATGATGCTCGGCTCGCGTAGCAGACCCGCCTGCTCGCGAAAGGTGGCAGGCTCGTCGGTTTGCCCGGCGCGCGGCATAAACGCCACGAGCGCTCCGCAGATCAAAACGGCAAAGGTCAGCGTGCCGTACATGGCCACGTGCCAATCGAGCGTGTCGGCCACAAACTTGCCAATCGAGGTCACAAAGACCATTGCTACGGAAAACGCACCATATACCACCGAGATGGCAAGCGAAGTTTGCTGCGGGGACAGCAGCTCGGGGATGTACGTCACACCAACGGCGAGCAGTGCGCCCGAGACGGAGCCCAGGACAATGCGTGAGATAAACAGCACCTGGAAGTTGGGCGCCAACGCCATGACCAGGTTGCCGAGCACAAAGACGATGCTGTAGCACACGAGCAGCTGGTAGCGGCGAAAACGCCCCGTGCTGAGCGCAAGCACCGGCGTGGCGATAGCGTAGACAAGCGCGAACACGCTGATAAGCTGGCCCGCGGTGGCAAGCGAGATGCCGAGCTCCGTCGCCAAGTCGCTTTCGATGCCGATGACCACGAACTCGGAGCAGCCGAGCGAGAATCCCAACAGCACGAGCAGTGCCAGGCAGAGCTTGGTGCGCGCGGGGGAGAGCGCGGCAGCGGTTGACTTACTTTTAGGCGTGGTTGCAGCGGTCAAGGTTGTCACTCCAATGTCGCATGAATAAGCGGGATTCAATCCCTGCAACTCTAACAGAATGCGACAAAGGACAGTCCCTTTGTCGCATGGAGGGCTTGCCTGCATAGTCGCAATACAGGCGAAGATGGTCTCAGGTACATCGCGGGCGACAGGAGATCCCATGGGTATGCACACGACAAAGGTTGCAGTGGGCGAGGGCATTCGTGCCATCGTGGCCTGCATGGACGAGCGCGCGTTCCAGTCCATCGGCAATGCCTTTGACTTTTGCTACTTGGACACCACGAGCTACGACGAGTTCCGCAAAGAGGACTTATGCTGCATCCAAATTTCCGTTGTCCTCACGATGTGGCAAAATTTGACAAGGCAAGTGACAGGGCTAGCCCCTTGTCTTTTTGCATGGCGAGGGGGCTTGCCATCGTCTTTGATTTATTGGCATGAGGGGAGTCTTACAATGGTCGTTGACAAGGCAAACAGGAAAAAGATATCCAGGGTGGCGGCAACCGCGGCGCTCGTCGGCGTCCTTGCCATCGGCGCGGGCGGCTGCGCGGCTGCAAAGCCTGCGGGGTCGAGTTCTGGTAGCGCACCGGTGCACAAAGAGCAGGCCAAGAAGACTCCCGCGCAGCTGGCGGCCGCGGCATACCGCGAGGTCCTCGAAGACCCGCAGGGCTACTTTGGACGTAATGACGGGCTCGATGAGCAGTTTGTTGCCGATGCGGAGTACACCTACGCTCTGGTAAACATGTCGACAGGCGAGCTGCCACAGCTGCTTGTCTGCGCAACGGGCTCGAATGACGCGTGGAATGGCATGGAATCCGTGCAGGTATTTTCCTTTGACGCGAAGAGCGGCTCGCTTATCGTGCCGACGGGGGATCTCGCGACGGGCGTTGCCGGTGCCGGCGGGTTCCGTGGTGGCCTGTCGTATTCGGCGGCCGGAAACGGGCTGCTATATTCCACGCTTTCGTCTGGAACGGGCACGGGTTCTATTGTGCGTATCACGCTCGACGGTGACCAGCTTTCCCAGACGTTTGCCGCGCCCGTCGACCTCTCGTCCGATTCGGAGCTTTCTTCTGTCGTGAGTTCTGAGGGCAGGGAGATCACGTGGACAGATGTTGCCGACGACTCGGCTCTGAAGGATCTTGAAAGCGGAAGCTGGAAGAGCACTGTCGAGAAGGGCTCGAGCGCGGCCGATGCCGCGCGGGCTGCCGGTTTGGCGACGTTTACGGGCACGGTGCGCATTCTTGACGACGCCGGCGTGTGCGACCTGCAGGGAGTGGCGAACCCCAACCCGGATTACCCAAGCGGCCACAGCTATGTCGTGCTCGATTTGGGAAGCGAGCAGCAGGTGACGTGTCTCAGCGGTGATGGCTCCAGCCTGCGCGACGGAAACGCCTCGCTGCTTTTGCTCGACACCACCGATTCCGGAAACTCATGGAGCGCCCTCGATGGCAAGACCGTCACGGTCGCCGTCGATACGCCCGAGTGCTCTTGGCCGTCGGATACCGGCTTGCCACTGGGCTCGCCGCGGTGCGCCGGCCATGTTGCTGTCATCGGTTAGATTGCATAATGCGGAAAAGGACTTAGTTCTTTTCCGCATTTTTATGCTCCGTACCTGCGGTGATGGGTATACATATACCAATTATGAGTAGGGTGGAGGTGCAATATGGCTGTCGGCGAGCACGGGTTTGATTCCGATTTTGAATGGTGGTATAGCGAGGGCGAGGCTCCGGACGAGGAGTGGGACGAGCCCGCGCCGCGTGACGTGTCGAGCGACGAGGACGAGACCGGCAACGACGCCGTCGAGACGGACGCCGCTTCCGACTCCGCCGAACCCCTAACCTTTGAACAGGCTTGGGCCCAAGCCGAGGCCGATGAGGCTAAGGCCGATGCCACGGCTACACTCGGTGAGCCGGCGGACATGTCCGTCTCGCCGGCAAAGACCCCGCAGCCGCGTCACACTATCGACCCCGACAGTACGGCATCCTTCAGCATTCTCGACGTGCCCTCGCAGGGCGCTCAGGCGCCCGCGCCCACGCATCGCCCCGACCTGGCTCGCGAGGAAGATGCTGGCCGCCGCTCGCCGCTCGGCCCCATCCTTATCGCCTTTATGGCCGGCGTCATCGCTTGCTCGGCGATCGGAAATGTCTGGAGCCATGTGGAGCAACAGCGCAAAGACGCCGCCAAGGTCGAGATGTCTGTCGAGCAATCGCTCAGCCGCACGCGCTCGGTACATGTGTCGGTCGAGGTCAAGGACGGTGCGACATGGGACACCGTCCGCGGCGACAGCCAGATGCTTATCCGCATCGTGGGGCGCACACTCAAAGGGCAGACGATTGACGAGTATCAATACGTCAATTCCGCTGGTGACGGCATCGAACTTAAGCCCGGCGACTACGAGCTCACCGTCGATGAACCGCCCGTCGCCACCGACGGCACGCGCTTCCGCGCCTCAAAGCGCATGGTCCCCGTGAGCTTTAACTCGCAGGCGCCCGATACGGTCGACACCACGCCTCAGGGCGGGTTTGACCTTTACGTGGATACCCAGTAGGCGCTCGCCGCTCATTCCGCTATGGCTACTCAATCATCGCTTGCCGTCCCGTCCCGCCGCCAAGAGTGGGACAATAGCCCTCGACACTATTGTTTACTTTTGGAGGAAGTAGCATGTCTACCGTCACTACTATCAAGCGCGGCGGCCTCACCGCGGCCATCGATTCCATGGGTGCCCAGCTCACGAGCCTTGCCCTCAACGGCAGCGAGTATCTGTGGCAGGGCGACCCCGCCTTTTGGGGCAAGCATGCGCCCATCCTGTTCCCCATTGTGGGCTCGCTGCGCAACAATACGGCAACGTCTGCGGCCGGTACCTGCGAGATGCCGCGCCACGGACTCGCGCGCATCGTCGAGCACAAGCTGGTCGAGGTTTCGGAGGACGGCTCCTCGGTAACGTACGAGATCACCGACACGCCCGAGTCGCTCAAGGCCTTTCCGTACCACTTTAAGCTCAACATGACCTATGCCCTGATTGGCGACGCCACGCTTACCCAGACCTTTGCCGTTACGAACACCGGCGACGTGGACCTGCCGTTCTCGGTGGGCGGCCACCCCGCGTTTAACGTACCGGCTCCCGGTGCCGAGGACGAGGCATTCGAGGATTACGAGCTGGCGTTTACTGAGGCTTGGACGAACGAGGCTCCCATCATCACACCCGACGGTCTTATGACGTTCGAGGGTAGCTACAAGGCTCCCGATAACTCGGACGTGCTGCCCATCACGCATCGCAGCTTCGATAACGATGCCATCATGTTCACCGATACTCCGGGCTCCACGCTCACGCTGCGCGGCCGCAAGTCGGGCCACGGCGTCAAGATCGACTTTGAGGGCTTTAAGTACATTGGCGTGTGGTCTGCCGCCAACGACGCTCCGTTTGTGGCGCTCGAGCCCTGGACCGGTCATACCACCATGGACACCGAGGACGATGTCTTTGAGCACAAGGCCAACACCATTACGCTGGTGCCGGGTGAGACGGACGTTCGCAGCTTTAGCGTAACGCTGCTCTAGAGGCTCCGCCGTTCTGACGAACGGCGGGCCGGTCGACGCTGCGCCCCACCCAGAGCGACAATTTGTCATTCAAAAGGCAAGGCATGACCAGAAGGTCAATGCCTTGCCTTTTTCATGCCTAGTCGTTGGTGCCTAGTCGTTGGGGACGTTCTTAAACGACTAGTCGTTAAGGAACGTCCCCAACGACTACATCCAATCATTCCGTGCGGGTTATATGCAGGTTTGCCTGCGCACGCTATCATGTATGGGTTAGACCGCAATTATGTACCCCATACGCGAAGGGATGCGCATGTATCTGAAGATCGACATGCTCTAGCTGGACTTACCCCCGCAGCGGCGCCCCGCGCCCCATCAATTCTGCCGATTTTCACCTTCACGCATATAAAGGAGTCCCGTCATGCGCGACAAGCTCGAAAAGATCATCAAGGCCTACGAGGAGCTCGAGAAGAAGCTTTCCGACCCGGCCGTCGCCTCCGATATCAAGGAGTTCACGCGTCTCAATAAGGAGTACGCGCACCAGTCCGACCTTATTGCCGCCTCGCGCGAGTACATCGGCGCGCTCGATGACATCGAGGCTGCCAAGGAAATGCTCCACGATACCACCGATGCCGATGAGAAGGAGATGCTCCAGATGGACATCTCCGAAAACGAGGCCAAGCTTCCCCAGCTCGAGGAAGATATTAAGTACATGCTCATCCCGAGCGACCCCAACGACGACAAGAACACCATCGTCGAGATTCGCTCCGCCGCCGGTGGCGACGAGGCGGCCATCTTTGCCGGCGACCTGTACAAGATGTACCAGCGCTTCTGCGAGTCGCGCGGCTGGAAGACCACCGTGCTCGATTCCAGCCCCAGCGAGGCCGGCGGCTTTAAGTCCATCGAGTTCAAGGTCGAGGGCGACCGCGTCTACTCCGTCATGAAGTTCGAGTCCGGCGTGCACCGCGTCCAGCGCGTCCCCAAGACCGAGTCCCAGGGCCGCATTCAGACCTCCACGGCTACCGTCGCCGTGCTTCCCGAGGCCGAGGAAATCGACGTCCAGATTAACCAGTCCGACCTGCGCATCGATACCTACTGCGCCTCCGGCCCTGGCGGTCAGTGCGTTAACACCACCTACTCCGCCGTGCGCATCACCCACCTGCCCACCAACACCGTGGTGCAGTCGCAGGAACAGCGCTCCCAGATCCAGAACCGCGAGGTCTGCATGCAGATGCTGCGCGCCCGCCTGTACGAGATGGAGCTCGAGAAGCAGCAGGCAGAGCTCGGTGCCGAGCGTCAAAGCCAGATCGGCCACGGCAATCGTTCCGAGAAGATCCGTACCTACAACCAGCCCCAGGACCGCGTGACCGATCACCGCATCGGCTTCAACTCCACCTACAACGGCGTCCTCCTGGGCGACCAGCTCGGCACGGTCATCGAGGCACTCGCCGCCGCCGAGCGAGCCGAGAAGCTGGCACAAGCAGTTTAAGTTACGGCGTTTTACCAAACGCCGTAACTGCTCGACGCTGCGCGCCGCCCAGAGCGACAATTTGTCATTCAAAAGGCAAGGCATGACCAGAAGGTCTATGCCTTGCCTTTTTCATGCCAACTTGTTCGCTCTGGACGCCGCTCGCTGTCCGTCCTCTACCTGCGGCGTTGCCTTGCTCTGGATGCGGTAGGGTAGTCATTGGGGACGTTCTTAAATGACTAGGTTGGGTAAATTACTTTTCGGGTTTATTTAATCTACTTTGTTAGAAATTATGCTATTTACATGCTTTAAGAAATTATCGGCATTCATCTGTTATTGAAAATATTGCTCCAAAAATCGTCCGAGAAGTCGCGGGGTGATTTTTACCGCGTCGCGCGTCAAGCGATGTGGCAAGCGTTTGGTTAGATATTGGTCAGTTTTGGGGCAACCTTACCAAAAACTTGACGAATGCAAATCTAGACGTCGACGAATGAACACTTTGAGCGAGCTCGGTGCAAAATTCTGGGCTGATTATCGATAATCGCCTTCAATCGTCCCTTGCCAAGCGCTGGCCTCGCGTACAATCTGCTCCGACATTCGCGCGCCGCCCGGCGCATAAGAGGGGAGGACCCCATGGCAAACGAGATCTGGACCATCAAGCGTTGTCTCGAGTGGACCAAGGAGTACCTGGCCGAGCGCGGCGAGGAGCACCCCCGTCTTTCTGCTGAATGGCTACTGTGCGCAGCCACGGGTCTGGCGCGCATCGACTTATATATGCGTATGGACGAGACGCTCGGCTCGGCCCAACTCGAGACCATGCACGCGGCGGTCGTCCGCCGCGCCAAAGGTGAGCCGCTGCAGTACATCACCGGCAGTACACAGTTCCGCATGATCGACGTTGCGTGCGCCCCCGGCGTGCTCATTCCGCGTCCCGAGACCGAGATGCTCGTCGAGGAAGTCCTCAATTATCTGGATGCCGAGGTACTGAGCCCCGAGGCTGCCACCCGCCAGCGCGCTGAGCTGCCCTGGAACGACGAGGTCGAGCAGGCGCGCAAGGCCGAAGCCGCATTGGCCGACGAGCGAGCGACAGCCGAGCGCCGTGCCGCTAACCTCACGGCTGCCGACGAGGCGGCGCTGGGTGGCGATGTGCTGGGCAGTCGCGCCTATGCCGAGGAACTGGCTGATCGCGAGGCCGAGGAAGCCGCCGCGCAGGCCGAGGAGGCCGAAGCTGAAGAGCTCGCTGAGCCCGGGCTCGACGAATACGGCATCGCCATCGAGGATAACGCCGACCAAGAGGAGACCCTCGAGCAGTATGCCCCCGCGCTCGCCCCCGCCGACCCCCGCGTCGCTCGCGTTCTCGAGGTCGGCTGCGGCACAGGCTGTATCTCGCTTTCCCTTGCCTGGGAGCGCCGCGGCCATGTCACCTGCGCCGCTACCGATATCGAACCGCGCGCCATCGACCTGGCCACCAAAAACCGCGACGCGCTCGGTCTCACATCCGACGAGGTCACCTTTAGCCTCACCAACCTGGTGAGCTCCATTCCCCGCGAGGAGTGGGGCACGTTCGACGTGCTCGTCTCCAACCCGCCTTACATTCCGACCGACGTCATGCGCTCGCTGCCGCACGAGGTCAAGGACTTCGAGCCCGATTTGGCGCTCGAGGGCGGCTCCGACGGCCTCGATATCTTCCGCCGCCTGCTCAATGCGGCGCCCTATATGCTGCGCGCCGGCGGCCTGTTTGCCTGCGAGCTCTACGAAGGCGCCCTCGACGCCGCCGCCGAGCTCTGCCGCCAAGCGGGTCTTTCGGACGTGCGCATCGTCCGCGACCTCACCGATCGCCCCCGCATCGTCCGAGCCATCGTCACCGAGCCCAAACAGCGTCAGTAAAGTACGAAACGTATGAGCGGCGCGGCGGACGGAACCGCTGCGCCGCTCATACAAAGAGGCTTGTCACGGCCCAATGACCCCCTCACTTTCACCGACTACTACAGCCGCTCACCAAACCAACATGCGCTCTGGGCAAATGGGTTAAACGTTTCGTGCGAGAATGCCCCTCAGTAAACAAACTTTCACCAGAGCGTAAGGGGCTGGCATACACATGCAGACGGTCTATCGGGTATTCGAGGGAGCGCGTGAGCCGCATCGGCTTGCTGTCGAGCGTACGGCCGAGGTGCTCGGCCGCGGCGGCCTGGCCCTGATCCCGACCGAGACGGTCTACGGTGTCGCCGTGGCGGTCAACGCTTTCTCCGATGCCGTCCCCCAAGATGCAAGCGAATCCTTGTTGTGGCCGCGCGATGCGCATGCCACCGTTAACGGCGCCGCGGTCCCTGCGCTCGGTACCGGCTACCGCCGCATCTTTACCCTTAAGCAGCGCGAGCTCACGCAAACTGTGGCTTGGCTGGTTGATGGCGCCGAGGCCCTCGACCGCTACGGCGTGGATATCCCCGAAGAGGCTCGCGTGCTTGCCCGACGATGCTGGCCGGGCGCCCTGACTATCGTGGTCAAGGCGGCTCCCTGCGTGCCGACCTTTATGCGCGCCGCCGACGGCACGGTGGCACTTCGCGCGTCGGCCTCGCCTGTGGTGCAGGCGCTCATCCGCTCCTGCGGCAGTCCACTTGCCTGTACCAGCGCCAATACGCATGGGGCGCCCTCGCCGGCAAGCTTTGCCGCCGTCGAGGGTCGCATCCTGGAGGGTGTCGATGTTGCCGTCGACGCCGGTGAGACCCCGTGTCGCGACGCCTCGACCATCGTGTCGTTCCAGCACGGCGGGCTCCAGATCCTGCGCCAAGGCGCACTTCCCGCATCAGAGATCGAGCGGGTCCTGTCCGACCCGATGCAATAGAAAGGTGTAAGCGATGTCGTTGAATCTGGGCAGCCTGGGCATGGAAGATGCCCCGTTTAACTTTGGCGGTTCCTACATCATGGCGCTCGACTGCGGCACCACCTCGGTACTTGCGACCATCGTCGACGAGTACGGATGCATCGTCGCGCAGGCACGTCGCAGCGTCAAAACCAGCTTCCCGCGCCCCGGCTGGGTGGAGCAAGACCCCATGACGGTCCTTGCCAGCCAGATCGCGGTCATGATGGAGGTTCAGTTTAAGAGCGGGATTCATTCCGACCGCATCGCCGCCATCGGTATCTCCAATCAGCGTGAGACCACGGTGGTCTGGGACCGCGTGAGCGGCCAGCCCATCTATAACGCCATCGTATGGCAGTGCCGTCGTACCGCGTCTCTGGTCGATAATTTGGTTGAGCAGGGCGCAGAAGAGCTGGTGCGCTCCCGCACGGGGCTTACGCTCGACCCGTATTTCTCGGCCTCCAAGGTGCAGTGGATTCTCGATAACGTCGACGGCGCGCGCGAGAGCGCGGCGGCGGGCGACCTTATGTTTGGCACCATCGACACGTGGCTCATCTACAATCTCACCGGTGGCCAGGTCTTTGCTACCGACTACACCAATGCTAGCCGTACTGCACTCTTCAACATCCATACGCTCGAATGGGACGACGACCTGTTGGCGCTCTTCGACATCCCGCGCTCCATGATGCCCGAGGTTCGCTGGAGCTCGGGTGACTACGGCCGCGTCGCGAGCGATATTATGACCAACATGCCGCCCATCATGGGCGTGGCGGGCGACCAGCAGGCTTCGTTGTTCGGCCACTGCTGCTTCCGTCCCGGTCAGACCAAGAACACCTACGGTACGGGCTGCTTTATGCTCATGAATACCGGCGACGAGATCGTCGAATCCAAGAACGGTCTGGTTTCCACGATTGGTATCGCCGCGGACGGCAAGATCAGCTATGCGCTCGAGGGCTCCATTTTTGCCGCCGGCTCCACCATGAACTGGCTGCGCGACAACATGGGCATCATCTCCAACGTGACCGAGTCGGCGCAGCTTGCCGCTTCGATTAGCGACAACGAGGGCTGCTACTTCGTTCCCGCCTTTGCGGGCTTGGGTGCTCCCTGGTGGGATCCGCATGCCCGCGGTATCGTGTGCGGCCTGACTGGTGCCTCGAGCCGCGCAACCATCGTGCGTGCCGCCTGCGAGTCCATGGCCTATCAGAGCTATGACGTGCTGCGCGCCATGGAGCAGGACGTGGGGCTTACGATTGAGCGCCTGTCTGTCGACGGCGGTGCCTCGCGCAACGAGTTCATCATGCAATTCCAAGCTGACCTGCTGGATATCCCCGTGCTGCAGTGCGAGACGGTCGAGACCACGGCGATCGGTGCCGCGTACCTGGCGGGCCTTGCCGTCGGCTACTGGGAGGACTTGGAGGAGCTGGAGCAAAACGCCCAGATCGTCAAAACCTTCCATCCTCACATGTCCGCCGAGCGCCGTGAGAGCAACCTTGCTGGTTGGCGTGATGCCGTCAAGCGCTCGCTCAGCACCGTACAGTAGGGCTGCGACGGGCCGCTCGATACAACAAACCGCTAAACTTATGCATGGCGCGCAGCGGCAACATCGCTGTGTGCCATGTCAGCAAGGCCGTTTTGCGGCCGCAACGAAAGGGGCAATCAACCCATGACCGTTACCTACGATGTGTCTCGCGTGACGCTTGTCGACCATCCGCTCGTCCAGCACAAGCTGTCGATCCTGCGCGACAAGTCGACCGGCACCAACCAGTTCCGTCAGCTCGTGCGCGAGCTTGCGCTTTTTGACGGCTACGAGGCCATGCGCGATCTGCCCATGGAAGACGTCGAAGTCGAGACCCCCATCACTACCGCCACGTTTAAGCAGCTTGCCGGCAAAAAGCTCGCCATCGTTCCCATCCTGCGCGCCGGTCTTGGCATGGTCGACGGCATCCTCGACCTGGTGCCCTCCGCTCGCGTGGGTCATATCGGCATGGAGCGCGACGAGGTCACCCACGAGCCGCACGAGTATTACTGCAAGATGCCCAAGGATATCGACCAGCGCATCTGCCTGGTTGTCGACCCCATGCTCGCCACGGGTGGCTCGGCTGAGATGGCCATCAGCTACCTGCGCGAGCGCGGCGTTAAGGACATCCGCATGCTGTGCATCGTCGCCGCGCCCGAGGGCCTCAAGTCGCTGACCGAGAAGGACCCCGACGTACATATTTATACGTGCGCCATCGATGACCATCTCAACGAGGCCGCCTACATCGTTCCCGGCCTGGGTGACGCTGGTGACCGTATTTACGGAACGCTCTAACCACTGAGCGATATCGGCTTCAGCCGCAAATACGAAGAAATGGTGCGCGCGGGCGAGCAAAAGGCGTCCGCGCGCACTCCTGTTAACGGACGTTTTGCCCTGCAGGGTTCTAGAAAAACGTATTACCGTACCTGCGGCATAAAGAAGGTCTTAAGAAAACGAACAGGTGCGTATTAACCGATGCTTTTTCGGTTGTACTTTAGCGATTGGCTCGTACAATAGTCACCAATGTTTGGCGGGAACTGTTCTGTGGAGCGTTAAAAAGGAAAGTGAGGACGCCAGTGTTTCAGATAGCCAATCTGCTCGCTATCGTTGCAGGCGCCATCGCGGGCGCGGTCGCCTTTCTTCCCTTTGTTTTTACGCTCAAGCCGGTTCTTGACGATAAACAGAATGCGGACATGCTCAAGGGCATGGTGAGTCTCGCGGTCTCGGCGATCGCGTTGCTTGTCTTTACCCTGGTCGTGTTCGCGTTGTTCGGAGAGGCGTTTCGTATGTTCCTCTTGGGCGAGGCGATCGGCTTCGTGGCCTTTATGGCCGTCTGCACGGTTCGCGTCGC
>OLPO01002370.1_pt1 | contig 11821 bp, 7 predicted proteins | sample 1672831 | NCBI WGS metagenome assembly OLPO01 (sample SAMEA3136728, study PRJEB25190) | human gut metagenome
CGGACATGGATATTCCGAATTACTATAACTACTAATTTGTAGATTTCGTATAGACAAAAAAAGAAACCATACCATATCCCAGATGTGGCTTCGGAGCGAGTTTAAGATGCGGATGAGCATCTTAAACACAGCGACTACAGAGCAGATGGGATATGGTATGGTTTCTTTTTTCGTCTGTTTTCTCTTAATGAATCGTAATCCATTTCAAAATTTTACTTTGGGTTTCTACGAATTGTTCATATTCTTCCCGGCTGTTTTGCTGATATTCCAGCGTGATATACTTTGGTGCTACGCGCTCTACAAATTCCCGGACACCTTCTCCGATAAAAGGCTGATGCAGATCAATATGACAGGCATGGTCATATGCAAGGCGAAATAGTTCATAAAATGGAATCTTATCAAAGTCTATCGGATGTTCTCTCCATTCTTTTCGCTGTTTTCTTACATAATCCCCTCCAAGTGACAGCTGCAGGTGCATTCCTTTAAACCAGTGGAGCATCTGTGCTTTTTCGTATTTGTCTATCATTTTATTCAGATATGCTACGGCATCTTCTGGAGTCTTTAGCTGTGTTGTTGTATTCATATAATGTCCGGTATCGAGCATGATTCCCTTTTTTTGTGTATGCATTCCTTCTATAAGCCGGCGGGTAAGGCGGACATTTTTCAAGGTAAGCCCGCTCCACCAGAGATTCTCTACAAGAAAGTCGAATGGATATTCTTTTTCATCAAGGAGGGTATTGATGACCTCTAAGCTTGCATCAATCACTTCTTTATCTGTATAGCGGTATTTATAAATATAGCTCTCCCGGAGTGTCACTTCTGAAACATGGAAAACTACATACTTTGCTCCAACTTGTTCTGCATAGGCAAGATCGTCCCGCAAACTGTTCAGATAAGATTCCCTGCTCATTCCTCCAAAGTATTCCAGCCACTGCTCTCTTGAATCAAATTCCTGATCTAGGCGTTCATAATTCCCCTTCCACCAGTCCATCCAGAAAATATGAAAATACAGATGTACCCCATTCACCATATCCGGCAGAATCTTTCCTTCATCTGGCTCGCCTGCCCGAATCACTTCCAGTCCATTTAATCCTCGTGACTCATAAGACTTTCTAATATCTTCACTATCTTTATAACGATTTAGCATCCCTTCATAAATTGAAAAATTCATGGAACGACATTCTGGTATTTTCTGCATAGTTTCCCCCTTCAATCTCGTATACTCTCAGAATCTTTCTAAGAATACATTTTATCTATACTTATCATCCATACTTATCATCTATGCTTATTTCAAAAATGCCCCATCATTCTGGCAATCTTTCTGAAATTCAAAAACGTCCCAGCTATTCATCTCATCAGATCATATTTTATTTTTATCCGCTGCAGCTTTTCCAACAATGGCTTTGCTCCAATCCACAGAAAAATAAATGTAGAACTGGCATGAACAAGATCTACCGGAATACCTGAAATATAGATTGCAAGCAGTCCTTCCCATGTAAAATCATACACACTCATAAAGAGAGCCGCTGGATTCATGATTCCTCCATAAATGAACACCGTCACAAGGAATCCATATATACAAAGGCTGAGCCGTTTGGTCGGAAGCAGTCCTATTCGGTAAAGGATTCCTGACAAAAATCCGATAAAACCCATCGCAAACATCTGCCATGGGGTCCATGGTCCCTGCCCAAATAAGAAATTGCTGACTACCATCGTCATGGCACCAACTAAGAATCCTGCCTCGCCGCCAAATGCGATTGCACTGATGATCACGATTGCTATAATCGGCTTAAAGCTCGGTATCATAAAAAATGCTGCCCGGCCGGCGGTTGCCAATGCTACCATTGTTGCAAGAACAACTAGCTCTCTCACCTGAGGTTTTCGTCCCTCAAATACCATAAAAAACGGTAATAACGAGTATATAATGATTACCAGGCTAATAAAATAATACTTTCTTGGACCAAAAATCTTTTCAAATACTGTGCCAACGGCGGCAACATCCATAACATAAAATCCGACAGCAATTGTGAGGGGAATCGCTACAAGCAAGAGAAAGAGACTTACTCTGGTACGAACAGAAAGCCTGCGTTTTTCCTGCTTTTTCCAGATTTCGGTATCCATCTCAAACATATCATTATCTAAAATGACATCTCCCGCCCTGCCTTCTCCTGACAAATCTCCTGCTAATTCTTTTAAAGCAGAAGCTTTCCTGCTTTTTGGTAAAAAGATACGCTTTATCTTTGCAGAAATCGTATCTTCATTCACGATCGGAGAAGCGTAAAATTCTTTCAAGAACTCCTGACTTGATTTCCAGTCTGCCATTGTTCACACTCCTTTTTTAAGACATTTCACAACGTCCTCCCCGGTAACCGCCATGGGAAAATACCTTCTAGCCATTCGGTTTGCCGCTGTTGTATAAAAATTATTTCCGGCAAAGAATTCTCCCGGAGTTCCACATGCCACAATATTTCCATCAAAAAATAAACCACATCGGTCTGCATAAGAAGCGCAGAACTCAATATCATGAGAAATCATAAAAACAGTTACGCCCTGCTCTTTGAGTAATGCCAGTATTCCGGCAAATTCTTTTTTAAAATAGCTGTCAAGTCCTTTGGTCGGTTCATCCATCAACAAAAGCTTTGGCCGCAATAACAAAATCTTAGCCAGGGCAAGCCTCTGCTGCTCTCCCCCGCTTAAGTCATACGGATGACGATGCAGTAATTCTTCCAAATGTGTTACTTTAATGATTCCTTCCACCGCATCCTTTTTATCCATGGCAAGCTGATATTCTTCATCCTTTTTCTCTTTTACACCGCCTACCATTTCAAACAGTTCTAATTCCACACTTTTCTTTACAAAAAGAGACTGCGGGTTTTGCGGCAGTACTCCAAGAAAATTGCGGAACAGTTCTTTATCGCTGTAACGACGGATATCCTTACCTTCTAAAAGTACTTTTCCACGATATGGCTTTCTCAAACGGCTCAAAAGTGAAAGTGTTGTTGACTTCCCGGTTCCATTTCCTCCAAGCAATGCAAAGAATTCTCCTCTTTTTAAGGAAAAGCTTAGTCCCTTTACGACATCCGGCAGTTCTTTATCATAGCGGAACCACAGATCATCACACGCTAAGATGATATCTTCTTTTTTCTCTTTAAACTTTTCTGTAAACTTTTCTGTAATCTTAGAAAAAGAAGATTTTCCTTTTTGGGAATCACTCTCTTTTCTATATGAAGAAGATGCATTTGCTGGTGAAATGCCTTTTTTCTTACAAACTATATCCAGCCACTTTCGCCCGTCACGAACAGTAATCGGGCAGGGCTGCTCTGACTCTACTTTGGCATAAACCTGCATCGGTACCGGCATAGCTAAAAACATCTCATGATTGCGCTTCTTTAATTCTTCTCCGATTTCCGGCGGTGTGCCAACACATAAAATCTGCCCTTCATCCATGACCACTACCCTGTCAGCAGAAGGAAATACTTCCTCTAAACGATGTTCCGTAAGAATAATTGTCGTTCCAAGATCACGATTAATCTTCTTTACTGTTTCCAAAAAATCAGAAGCTGCAATCGGATCAAGCTGAGAGGTCGGCTCATCAAGAATCAGCATATCCGGATGCATGGCCATGATAGATGACAGATTCAAAAGCTGTTTCTGTCCTCCAGAAAGTTCCGATACATTTTTATAAAACCAGTCCTGAATCCCAAAATAACTTGCCATTTCCGCTACCCGGATACGGATATCTGCGTTACTGTATCCAAGGCTTTCCAAACCAAATGCCAGCTCATGCCACACTTTATCTGTCACAATCTGATTATCCGGATTCTGTAATACATAGCCAATCCTCTGACTCTGCTCCCGGTTACTCATCTCCCCGATTGGTACTCCCTGAAAAAGAATCTCTCCTTTTCGCTTTCCATGCGGCGTTAGGGGAGTCTTTAAATGTGTCAGAAGTGTACTCTTTCCACATCCACTCTTTCCGCAAAGAACAAGGAATTCCCCGTCCTCCACATGCAAAGAAACATGATTTAGCGCCCTCTTTTTTTCTTCTGGATAAGCAAAACACAAATCATTGATTTCTAATATACTATTTTTCTTTTCTGACAAACCATTCGCTGTCACCCTGCACCTCCAAACTTGCTTTTTATCTCCTGTATATACGGCTATTCAACTTCCCACAAACGGTACCCAGCCGGTGCTGCACTTTCTACCTGTCCTCTTCTCGCCTTCCACATCCTTCGGTCTAAAATCTCCATCGCTGCTGGCATGATACTAAACAATAAAAAAGCGGCAAAGACAAGCAGGCTGCCTGCTGTAAAGGGTACTCCCTTTACAACGATCCGAGGATTATAAGAACAAAATGCATACCCCTTTGAAAAGCCCCACATCGCTGCTCCGAATGTAATGATCATAAAAATAAGGCACAAAAAATCCCTTTTATCGAAATGATATAAGGAAAAGGCGGTTCTGCCCTTCTCTCCATATCCCCGGCACTTCATTGAATCCGATGTTTCAATCGCATTCTCCAAAGACCAGGTAACCAGAATCGAAAAAATTGTAATTCCATGCTTTGCTCTCTTAATAAGGCTCCCATTCTCTACACTTCGCCCGACACACTTTTGCCCATCAGAAATAACAGATGCTTCTTTGATAAACTTCGGTACAAAGCGAAGGCACATGGAAAGTACTAAAGAAAGTGCCGGGATGATCCTTCCAAAAAGATAAATAAACTTATCTGATGTCATAACAACTGTGTAGCAGGAAAACCATACAAGAGTACATACCAGCATCACTGCCATCACAAGACCGTACACACAACTTTCTAATGTAAACGGATTTCCATTATGAAGATATCCTATAATCGTTACTCCATAATGATTAAACATCGGATTGATCAGGGCAACAATAATCATCATCGGTAATGAGAAGAGCAGATTAAACTTTACTGTCTTTTTCCATCCTTTTAAAACAACGGAATACGCAACAGCGCATATAAATGAAATTGCCAGAATCACAGGATGAACAACAAACATCGTCACCCCGATTGTCCCGCAAAAATACAGCATATTTAAAACAGGATGATATGTCGAAAATGTATCTTTCATCTAAATTAAATCTCCATTACATCAAATTTCTATTACATTAAATCTTTATTATATCAAGTCTTTATTATATCAAATCTCTATTTCATACATCCTTAATACATCGAATTATCTCCAACATCCTTACCAAGATTACATGTATAAACCCAGTTGATCACATCACCGTCCTGTACCGTATACTTACTGCATCCGTAGTTAGGAAACCAGCCATTTACGTTATACATCCATCCGGAAAGCTGTCCGCAGTCGAATTCATACAGATTATTAATTCCTTCCACATAAGCTGAATTATAAGCCGGCGTAAAAGAAGACTCCATCTGGATTCCTGCATCCTTACATACACGCTGTAATACGTCATGTACAGACTCTCCTTCCGTAAATTCTACCTCGGAAGCTGCCAGAATCCATCCATCAGAAGGAACAAATTCTTCCTTGCCACTTTTTAAATCACTCATGTTATTAAGAATCGTCGCGCAGCTGATCGAAATCGTACACGTATGGGAAGAACCTGAAACTTCTTCATCATTTGCAACATCCTGCTTGCCGGAAGAACCAGAGGAAGAAGCGCCTCCATCAGAAACATCTCCACTTCCTGAACTACCTTCTTCGTTATAAGAATTCTCTCCTGAATTTCCCGATTCATCACTTCCTTCCGATTCACTGTTCGTTGTTCCGTTTTCCGCCTTATTCGCCGATGCCGCACCTTTATTCTGCTGCTCCGTAATTCCTCCAATAATATAACAATCTCCATCCAGTGAAGTAACACTCATTTTTAAAGATGTCGTTCCTTCTTTTGGCTTCGTATCTTTCTTTGCCTGTGTTGTACTTTCTGCGGTTTTGTCCGAAGAATCTTCCTCTTCTGTCTTTGTATCCTGCGTCTTTTTATCCTGTTTCTTTGCATTCTCTTCCTTCACCTGTGCTGTTACCACAACATCGCTCATCCTTGCAAGCTTTCCAGCCTGTTCCTTTACAAGATAAGCAGAATTCGACTGCCACGCTTCCGGAAGCTGTACCTCAAGATCCGGTACACAGATCAGCCCTTTCCCGTACATTGTCATCTTCAATGCATCATTTGCATTGTTTGCCTGCTTCTTTAAATCATCAAGACCTTTCTCTGAAAAATCAATCTTCAAATTCTGATCTGCTGGATTCTGAATCTTTGAACAGTCATACGTCCAGATATATGTAATTCCATCATCTGTTGTCCCTTTAAACTGTACCTTTTTATTGTCTCCTGCAACGGTCTTAAACTGTTCCTTCGTAATAATTCCATCCTCCGGAATCTCATTCATATCCGCAAGTGTTGCTGTCTTGCCGGACTTTTTACCGGAAGAACTTCCTCCATTACCGGACTTTCCACAACCGGTTGAAACAATCAATAACATACTCATAAGCAGTGCCAGAACGACACGCATAAATCCCTTTTTCTTCATAAATACTTTTTCCCTTTCTTTGTATATCCTTAGCTTTAACTCTGCTCACTATACACCTTATTTTTCTTTAAAAAACAGATTATCTTTTTAATCTATTCCTTATCTCCGCCTTTTTGAAAATTGCGTAATGCACTTGCAATCCTATGACGCTTTTTATATAAAATGAAAGCAATAATCACTACCACTGCAATAGCGCAAATCCTTTTGACTATATAAAATATCCCTAAACCAGCCACAATCTTTGAGGTATCATTATCCTTTTCGGCTGTGGTGTCCGCTTCCGCTGCATCTGTCTCATCCGCCGCATAAGTATCCGGTACGTAATCCTCTCCGCTAAAGTTCCAGCTTCCTGTCGTTGCCTCTGCTGCCGTATCTTTCTTCTTCGCTGTCGTTCCTGTTGCACTCTTTGACGCAGTACTTCCCGTACCTGTACCGGAAGTGCTTCCGGAAGAAAGTGTCTTTGTCGTTCCCGAAGCAGTTGGTGTTCCACTTCCTGTACTTACTGAACGATTCGTTGTTCCCGATGTCGGTGTTGTAATTCTTTTTGTCTGACTTCTTGCTGCTGTAGTTGTTGTTGTCTTTTTGGCGGTTGTCGCTGTTGCCGGTGCAGTCACCACGACCTTACAGGTTGCTTTCTTTCCGCTTCCATCCGTTGCCTTTACTGTAATCGTCACAGTCCCTGCTTTCTTTCCTGTCACCTTTCCCTTTGCATTTACCGTTGCAATCTTTTTATTAGAAGAAGACCATTTCACTGACTTCTTCGTGGCATTTGACGGAGAAACCGTCGCTTTTAACGTCTTGCTCTTTCCTTTTGTAAGATAAATCGTACTATAATTTAATCCCACTTTTATTACCTTTACTTTAGAAGCTGCCGGTTTTGTTTCTGTCTTTTTTGCTGTCGTTGAAGAAGAATTTCCTCCACTATTACTCCCCGTATCAATCGTCGGACTGACTACCGGCTTCGTTCCTGCCGAAATAGCCACATCACTCATATCATAAAGAAATGTCTCTCCATCCAAAAATCTACGGTAAGCAACTGTTGCATACAATCCCTGTTCCGTTGCCATTCCATCGATAATGCCACCGGCACCGCCACCATTATTCCCGGCATCAGCAGCTACATGCATAAATCCCCCTTCTGGCATATAATACTGGAATAATCCTGTCATCGGCCATTTCCCATTCTTAATAAAACGGGCATCTTCCCCACAATCTATTCCCACACCGCAAAGAGCTGTGATAATCTGTGCCACACTTTCCGAAGTTTCTGTATTCATCGTGCCAAAACCACCACTGGAAAGCTGATTCTTTTCTATCCACGCAAGACCCTTGTCAATTGCCGCTGTAACATCCTCATATCCATCTTTATTATAATAAGAAGCCAGCGCCTGCATCGCCATTCCTGTCATATCGGAATCTCCGGTTGTTCCCATCAATGTCCAGCCACCATCCTGACACTGCATCCCTACAACCTTCTTAACAAGTAACTCCTCTGAGTTTTGCTGCACTGCAGAAGGGTCTTTTGGAATCTCATATGCCGGATTACTCTTTAATGCGATCAACGCCCAAATCGTGCCGTTATTCCCCTGTCTGCTTACATTCTCATAATCTGACAGATACGCTAATAGGTTATGTCCCATCACATCTCTTGCATCAACACCAATCGCTGTTAATGCAAGAATAAGCTTTGAATAATCCGAATACTTTGCTCTTGTAATCTGCCAGTCCTTACTCTCACAGTATGCAATCACATTACTGTAAAAAAGATTTATATAAGATTCCGGCACATACAGCCCACTCCTTTTTAAACCAATAACATTCCATATGCTACTGTAATCCGGCTTCGTATCTTTACTTAAGATATAGCTTCTTACCTTAGATAAAACCGTATCAATATCCGGGCTTAAGACTTCCGCCTCTGCTTCCGTCTGCACTGCCACTCCTGATTCATCAGACTGTCCCTGTGCCGCATCTTCCTCTGCACCCCAAGCATAAAAACCATAACTTCTTCCAAGCTGCAAATTCTTACGGACAATCTTTCTCTCTTTTTTTGTTAATGTCTGCTCTTGTGTACTTTCCTGTACATCTGCCTCTGTATTTGTTGATGCATCTGCATCTTCCCTGGTCTGCTGCTCCTCCTCTTCCGAAGACTCCGTCTCCTCCCTTTCTGATGTCTCACTTTCTGACGTCTCACTTTCTGACATAGAAAAATCGCCTGTACTCTCTGCAGCAGAAGCTGCCGCGGCCGGTTCTGCCCCATTATCTGCCGCATATGCATAGTATGGAACTATAAATGCCACAAGCAGAGCAAAAAGTACAAGCGATATACATTTTCTTTTTAACCTTTGATACATCTTGTTCATTCTACCCTCTCCTTCACTCATTTTACAAAATATCCAAGAGAAATTGAGAGTTTTCCGTAGAAAAGAAAGGCCCATGCATTAGGTGCACAGGCCAAATACTTTTATAAAACTGTTACATTCTCTAGCCCAGATATTTGTTTTCATTCTAAAATCAAATGGCTGGCAATTCAGAATGAAAATAAGGAGCGTTCCCTAAGTGAGCCTGAGAAGCAAGCCATGTACATATTATAACATAGACTTTAAAAAAAATATGCCAACCAGACGGGTGTATTTGCTTCATTTTAGGAAATTAAGCGGGTAAAATTGTCCTACAATTATTTCACCTTCATTTTCTTTACATTTGAGTAATTACCGTAATAAGTTGTTCCTCCTGCTTTACGATAAGTACGGATCTTGAAGTAATAAGTTTTCTTTTTCTTTAACTTTCCGGCTTTATAAGTCACTGTCTTATTTTTGGTAATTGTCTTCACTTTCTTATAGCCGCTGTTTTTCTTCATGGACTGGTATACTTCGTAACCAGTTGCATTTTTTACTTTCTTCCATGTAAGCTTCACCTGATTCTTTTTCAGCTTCTTAATGGATTTTATAGATGTTTTAGATGGGGTGTATTTCTTTTTCAGAGCTTCCTGCTGAGCTTTCTTTTTCGCGGCTTCTTCTGCCTTTTTCTTTGCCTCATCCTGGGTTTTCTTTTCAGCTTTCAGACTGACAATTTTCTTCTCAGCATCAGTTAATACTTTTAATGTATCTGCAGAAATAAGTTCCTTTTGTTCACTGGTTAACGCATTATAAGACTTTCTTGCCTCTGCTATCTGAGATTCTTTAGATAAATCTACTGTACCGATAGCGTTAATGGTTTTTGTCACACTTTCAGCAAATTTTGCATTATATTCTGCTCCCCACTGAAGAATTTCTTTCTCTGACGGAAGTGCAGAAAATACTTCTTTCATTTTCTTTTCTGTTGTATTCCAGTCAATCACTGCATTATATGCTTTCTGATAAGCCTGTTTATAACCATGTTCGTCACAGCTTGCTTTATACTTTAGCATTACTGCAAGTCGTTTTGTAATCGCATCCCTATCCGGTAATTTCAAATAATTGTTATCTTCTTCATCTGCAGGTTTTTCTCCGAGGTCTCTTCCATAATCGTAAAGCGTAAACTGCAAACGAATGATGTCTCCATCTTTTGGTTTTACTAAGGACATTCCTGTCGGAAATACATTGTTTACCGTATACATCCAACCAGACATATTACAATACGCGAATTCTCCTAATGCATAATGTCCCTTTTCATCGCCATACGGATTACCATCATTTTTTGTATTTGTAGGAATTGCTATAATTTGATTATTTGCATTTTTTATTGGTTTGAGCTGTCCGTTAGAAATTATAGAAGGAATCTTCAATCTTCCGGTATCTGCATAATAAATCTGTTCAAGATAAAATCCATCTTGTATCTTTCCCTTATTTTCGTAACCATATCCTTCTTGTGTAAGTACTCTATCCACTACAGATGCAATATTATCTGTATCATAAATATCTACCTGACATGGCTCTATTAAATACCCCTGTCCAATCGTAAAACGTTCAATTGAAAATGTAACGGTACCTGTTTTTTCTGCTGCATTTACATCCTTTCGAAAAAAGAATGTAAATGCTATCACAAATACAAATGTCATCATTGTCAGCAAATATTTTTTGTTTTTCTGCATTCGGTCTCACCTCTCACTTTATAAAGTACTGCAATTACCTTTCAGTTATCACTATAGTACCCTATTACAGAACAGGAACTGCTCCATCTAAGCAGTCCCTGCTCCTCATATCATCTGATATTTACTTCTTAATTGTAACTGTTTTTGCCTGACCTTTTCCTTTAAATACTTTTTTATAAGCTTTGTATTTTTTAGAAGGGACTTTAATGACTGCTTTTTTATTAATGCCCTTAAATGCTTTTGCCCCTACCTTTTTAATAATACTACTCTGTACAGTAATCTTCTTTAAATTCTTACATCCATAGAATGCTTTCTTTCCAATTGTTCTAACATTCTTTCCAACTACTACTGTTTTTATTTTCTTATTATTTTTAAATGCATTATCTGCGATAGCAGTTACTTTGTATACCTGCTTGCCTGATTTTACTGTTGCCGGAATTGTAATCTTTGCTGCCTTTTTCTTTTTAGTTCCTTTATAAGAAACTGTTTTTGCTTTTACGTTTGTTACAACAAAAGTATTGGTTCCTACTGTAAGTTTTGTTCCCTTCTTAACCGTTGCAACTGTCGAAGTTTCCTTCTCTGTTGTAGGCTGTGAAGGTTTCGCTGGGTTTGTTGGGTTTGCTGGCTCTTTCTCTGCTTCTTTTACTGTTACCTTTACGGTCTTTTCCTTACCGGTATCCATTGCTTTTACGGTGATATCTGCTATTCCAAGTTTCAGACCACTTATGGTTCCATCTTCTTTTACAGAAGCAATCGTATTATCAGAAGAAGTGTACACTAATGTTTTATTAGTAGCATCTTCCGGTGTTACAGAAGCCTGTAATTTCATTGTTTTTCCTAAAGTTACATTTAATGTTTCCGGAACTGTGATATCCGATGTTACAGTCATGTTGAAAGCTAAATCTGGATTTTCTGTGTTCTGGTACCATACAGTTTCTTCTACACCATCATTGGCATTTAAGGCATCTACTACTGTACGATCTTTGAACTGGGCTTCTGTCTGACCAATTGTTCCTTTTGGAGATACTATCTCAGAAGAATCCGTTTTAAAATAAACATTTGTATATTTATTACTCTCATTAAAAATAATATTGCCAGAAGCACTATTTACATTACCTAAATTATAACTATTAGAAACCGTTGTACCTGTATACTTACTACCTCCAGTAATTTTTGCAATAGCATCTACATTATCATCTTTAGAAACTATATTACCC
>OLPO01002372.1_pt1 | contig 11817 bp, 13 predicted proteins | sample 1672831 | NCBI WGS metagenome assembly OLPO01 (sample SAMEA3136728, study PRJEB25190) | human gut metagenome
ATGTACAGAAAAAGCTACTGGAAGCAGATGGAATTGAGGTTGTCAATGGAACGGTGGATTTAAAAAAATATGGATTAAAAATATTTCGGTAATCCGCACTTATTTCTTCACTGCGTTCCCGGATTCTTATTTATGGAAAACATTGTGTAAGGCCTGATTTTACAGCTGCAAAATCAGATAGTGATCCTAAACCAGTCTTTCTCCTCAAAATCTACTACAGTGCAGTCATTTGCATAGGTGCATTCCGGGAGAACGATCATGGCATGGAGTACCTCATTGCTTAAAGGAAGTGGACATAAATGCCAGATGGCGGCATTGATTTTTACCATAGTTCCCTTTGGAACTATAAATGCTCTGGTAAGTTCCGGAACAGGTGTGCCTGCAGAAGCCGGTGCTACATGTATAATCATGTCATCATCCAGTGCAACAATACCCTCCCAGGTAGTTGTGTGATATTCAGCTGCTTTAATGATGCGTTCATCCTTATGTACTGCAATTGGTGAAAATCCCATGGATCCTATACAGTTACCTGAAATACGGTCTGGATAAAACTTATGTATTTCGCCCTGTAAAGGATAGCCCTCCGGCTTTGTCATGCTGCAAAATGTACCGAAGGGTGCAAAATCAGCAGTGTTGATTTTGGTTGCTTTTAATTCTCTCATTGTATAATACCCCCTTGTATAATATTTTATAAAAAAATTGAGAGCTTTGTTTGATATATTATGTATTATAGAGTAATTAGTATACAAAATCAATAAAATATGCTGTCTGTTTATGAAAAGAATATCAAAATAATATATAAATTCAATCAGCAAAATGATATAATTGAGATGTGTATAAAATATAGTCCAGTAGAGAGGCAAAATTTATGCAACAGAAAAATATGAAAAAGAATTCAAGAATGACAGAAGGAAGTATCTCCGGAAAAATCATCCTTTTTGCCATTCCGCTATTTCTCGGAAATCTGTTTCAGCAGTTGTATAATACAGCAGATTCCCTGATTGTAGGTAATTTCCTCGGAAGTAATGCGTTGGCAGCAGTTAGTTCTTCCGGAAATCTGATTTTTTTGATGGTGGGGTTTATCAATGGTATTGCCATAGGAGCAGGAGTTGTTATTGCCAAATATTACGGGGCAAAAATAAAGGACTGCCTGCAGAAAGCAATCCACACAACCGTAGCATTTGGACTTGTGGCCGGTGTAGTGCTGACGGTTATGGGAATGTTTCTGGCACCCAGGATCCTGGTATTGATGGGAACACCCGGCGATGTGCTGCCAGAATCAATCATGTATTTTAGAACATATTTTGCAGGATCCATAGGGGTTGTTATGTACAACATTTTTGTTGGAATTCTGCAATCTGTCGGAGATAGTCGTCATCCGCTGTTTTATCTGATCATCTCATCCTGTATCAATGTTGTGTTGGATATCTTTTTTATTGCAGGCCTTGGTATGGGGGTTGGGTCAGCAGCACTGGCTACGGCGATTTCTCAGTTTATCAGCGCCATTCTTTGTATGATCCATTTGATGCGTGTGGAAGAAGAATATCGTTTAGAGTTGAGAATGATCCGTTTTGACAGACATATGCTAAAACAGATCATTCAGAATGGCGTGCCGTCCGGGTTCCAGAATTCAGTGACCGCTATTGCAAATGTTTTTGTACAGTCAAATATCAATGCATTTGGGAAAATGGCAATGGCAGGCTGTGGTTCCTATTCAAAAGTAGAGGGATTTGCTTTTTTACCAGTGACATGTTTTACAATGGCCCTGACAACTTTTGTCAGCCAGAATCTTGGTGCCAGACAGTATGAACGTGCGAAAAAAGGTGCCAGATTTGGAGTCATTTGTTCGGTGACTATTGCAGAATTGATCGGCATTATCATATATGCGGCGGCACCGGTACTGATCGTCGCTTTTAACAGAGATCCCGGTGTAATACACTATGGTGTGATGCAGGCGAGGATTGTTGCGTTGTTTTATTGCCTTCTAGCCTTCTCACATTGTATTGTGGCAGTGCTCCGCGGATCCGGGCATGCGGCAGTTCCCATGATCGTTATGCTTTGTGACTGGTGTCTGTTTCGTGTGAGCTATATTACGGTAGCAGTTCGCCTTGTCTCAGATATCCGGGTGATACTCTGGGCATATCCCCTGACCTGGAGCATCAGCTCTGTGATTTTTCTGTATCTGTTTTTGCGTGGAAAATGGGTATACGGATTTGAAAAACAGAAATAATAAGCAACGTTAAATGAGGAGAAAGCAATATGGATAGTAGAGCGTTTCTGGATTTTCTTAAAGTAGCGGAGAAATTAAAATGTAACACCAGACATTCTTACACCTCCTCCGGGAGACATGAGAGTGTTGCAGAGCATAGCTGGAGACTTGCTGTAATGGCTTATTTTGTGCGGGATGAATTTCCGGAAGCGGATATTGATAAGGTAATACAGATGTGCATATTCCATGATATGGGGGAGGCAATTACAGGAGATATTCCGGCATTTGATAAAACATCTGCTGATTCAGATCATGAAGCTCATGTGATGGATAAACTGTTGGATACTTTGCCGGAACCATACTGCAGGGATTTGAAAGAGCTATTTGCTGAAATGGAAGCTCTGGAGACATTGGAAGCAAAAATATATAAGGCACTGGACAAACTGGAAGCGCTTATTCAGCATAATGAGGCTGATCTTTCTACCTGGATTCCACTGGAATATGATCTTCAGATGACATATGGAAATAAAGAATGCAGCTTTTCGGAATATATGAAAGAACTGCGGGATACAGTAAGGGAAGATTCAAAAAAGAAAGTCCGACAGGAAAAAATAAGTAATACAATGGATGGAGAATAATTCAAATGATAGTTAACAGGTGTTCGGAAAATTTACTTACAAAATCAAAAAAATTATATGAGAATTACAGAGATAACTGTACAGTGGTCCAGAGAATGCTGGAAAAATATAAAAAGATATATCCCAATATTTCTGATTATTCTATTATGCATTTTATAGATATTGCAGAATTTTGCGATTTAATAATGGACAGACAGAAGCTGGAAGATTTGAATGGAGATGAATGCTACTGCCTTTTGATGGCGGCTCTGTTTGCTCATACCGGATTTGGTTTAAATCAGGAAATTATGAATAAATATATAAACAAACTGGGAATCCAAAAGCAGACCCAATCGCTTTCATTCCTGCAAATCATGAGTAAATATCATGTTTTGTTCAGTGTGTGTCTGATAGAAGAATATGGAGATATATTTGAATTTCCGTCAGAGATACATAAGCATGCCGTAATCAGTATGCTGCGTTTTATTGGAAAAAATAGTGATGATATAAATCAACTGGAAGAAATTTTGGCATTAGACAATAAAAAAACTGTCAGATTGAAGGGTCTGGCAGCAGTTCTTGTGGTTGGAAATCAGCTTGCAGAATTGAAAAACATAAATCCTGACCTGGATTATGAGGATTTTGATAAATATAATTCGGAAGAGATTGTTGGATTTGTTGAAAGAAATGTGGTAAGAAGCATCACTGTTAAAGATGGTAAACTTGTGATAGAAGCAGGCGGCTCGGATTCCGCCTATGCATTGATTGAAAGAAAAGTAAATTTAATTACCAATAATTTTGAAAAGATTCTCAGAAGTCTGACTCATGGGTCGGGTGATAAAGCCAGTCTTTTTGGTATTGATTCCATAGAACTTAAGTGTGTTCTGTCTGCTGAAAATTCAGAGAAAATCTATCTTAATAAGGAAATTGAAGAATCATGGACAGAAGAAGATATAGAACTTTTTCATAAACTCTCTTTTGAAGAAAGAGTGTTTTATGCGGATTATCTGTCTACAGAGTTTGAGATCACCAAGTTTCTTGTGGACTTTGCAAAGACAAACAACGCAGTACTTGCGGGATTAGAGTATAGAGTAAAATCACCGAAGTCCTTATATAATAAGCTCTATCAGAGAGTAGAGAAATCTTTTTTCGATTCAATAGCGGATGTTATTCGTTATACAGTAATACTGGAGCCGAAAAATTATGTTGAACAGATACGCTCTGTGACAGATGCTCTGTATGAGAAAAACTGGAAAATCTATTCATTGAAAAATTATTGGGTTAATGATAGCTTTCCATATAATGGTGTAAATGCCAAGTTTAAAAATTCACGTAACTATCGTATTGAAATCCAGTTCCATACGCAGGAAAGCTTTGATGTGAAGATGAGTGAAGAAGATCACAAATTGTATGAGCAAAGAAGGGTTTTGGAACCTGGTTGCGAGGAGTATAACAGAATATTGCAGTTGCAGCTGAAATTATATTCAGACATGGAGTATCCTGAAAACATTGCGGATTTAGAAAAAATTTAACGAGTCAATTTTGTGGGATTGTGTTGTATTTTGTGAAATTTTGTGAGATTTCGGTGGGAAAAAGCTTGTAATTATAATGAAAACAAGGTATACTGGTATAAAAGAAAACAGTCGGGAAAACTATGTTCCCGTCTTGTAAGGAGGATAAAATGGCAAAAAACTATGATGGTATGGCGGTTGGGGTGTTTGAACTGGATAACCTGGTAGCTTGCTTTGTCGCTCTTGATGCAGCATCTAAGGCTGCAAACGTAACAATTCAGAGTGTGGAACGAAACCGACTGAAAAGTGGGGCATGTGTCAAAATGCGTGGTAGTGTGTCCGATGTAAATGCTGCAATGGAAGTAGCTTTGGAGACAGCTAAACCACTGGGTAAAATTGTTTCCCACACTGTGATCGCAGCACCTACGGCAGATACTGAAGTGGCAATTAAGATGACCATTAACAAATAGAACATGTCAGGAGGATGTAGAAGATGTCATATGGAGCATTAGGATTAGTGGAGGTTCTGGGAAGTTGTAATGCAGTAGTTGTCCTTGACCAGATGCTGAAAACATCAGAAGTGGAATTCCGTACCTGGCATACCAAGTGTGGAGGCCATGCAACCGTATTCTTAAGCGGTGACGTAGCCGCAGTAAAAGCTGCAATAGATGCTGTAAAGGGAAATCCGCCCTGCGAAATTGTAGCAGCAGCTGTAATCTCAGCTCCGTCAGAAGAAACATCAAGGCTGGTGGAAGAAGAGGAAGCGAAACATCATAAATAACCATGAAAAGGACTTTCTGCAGATCAGTGAATAAAGTGCAGAGAGTCCTTTTGTATATATCAAAATCCAGTAACATTGTTGTTTGAGGATGAGATTAACTGTAAGGAGTTTCAACTTTACGCTAAAATAGTTTTATGTTATCATTAGCGTAGCTAAAAAACATTTAAGAGGAAACTGTTTTTGAACAGGAGGTGCTGCATATGAAGATAAAGCATTCACAGATGGGATTTTACATTAAAGTAAGCAGCCTGTTTATTGTTATGGTAGTTGTCGGCTTTCTGGTTTTCTTTGTAATATCCAGAATGCTGTAAAAGAAAATTCGCAAAAATCTATGATAACCAATGTGTCCAGACAGAGCGAACATTTGAGAGAGATTGTGAAGATACATTATCAGTATCTGAGTGAGATTGCGGAAGAAATGGGAGAGGAAGAAGAATTGCTTTCAGAAAGAAATCTGAATGATATAGTTTCCTTGCAAAAGCATACGGATCTTGAAAGAGTAGCATTGATAGAGCCTGATGGAACCTCCCATTATGACAATGGGGATGTTAAGAACGTTTCCCATAGGAGATATTTTAAAGAAGCTATGAATGGAAAGGTGACATTAAGTGAACCTTTAAACAGCAGTGTTGACGGGAAAATAAGAGTAGTTTTTGGAGTGCCTGTATATAAAAATGAACAGGTAATAGGAGTCCTGGGAGGCTCTTGTAATGTATCTGCAATAGGTAAGATGCTTTTTGAGAATCTGTTTGGCAAAGAGGGAAATATCCTGATCCTGTCCAGCAATGGGATGGTTATATCCTGTGATGACAGTTCTAATAAAAGTATAAAGATTGCCAGAGAGTCTAATTTGTTTGAATATTACAAAAAAGAAAATCTGCATGATTGGGCAGAGAAGATAGAGGATGATTTTGAATCTGAGAAAGAAGGCTTTGCTCAGTTTCAGGTTGTTAAGAATGAAAAAACAGATTATTTTCTTGCATATATGCCGCTGGGGATGAATAACTGGATGATTGCCTATATTGTGCCTGCAAACCTGGCTATAAGTAATTACAGCTTTGTCAATCAGTATGCGATTGCTTTTCTGGGATATTTTACTATTCTTGTCCTGCTTCTGATACTGGCAATTTTCCGCAAAAGCAGGAAAGAAAAAGAACAGCTGATGGTACGTGCACAGAGGGATTCTCTGACTGGCTTGTACAATAAAGAAACAACGCAGAATCTTATTTCTGAAATTGTGTCAGATGGTAAAATGCATGGTTTTATGATTCTGGATATTGACTTTTTTAAATCTGTGAATGATACCTATGGACATGCTGTTGGGGATAAGGTCCTTAGTGCGGTTGGGAATTTGCTTCAGATGCAGTTCCGAAATCAGGATATTGTAGGTCGAATTGGCGGTGATGAATTTATTATCCTGATGCGGGATATACAGAATAATGAGATCATAGAAGAACGGATAAACTGTTTGTTTGAGCAGGTTCGTAATTTATCTGTACCTGAGCTGGGAGAAGCCAGGATTACATTAAGTGCTGGCGTTGCGATTTCTCCAAAGGACGGAAATACTTTTATGGAATTATACAGACATGCGGATAAAGCACTTTATAAAGTGAAAAGTGACGGAAGAAATAATTATCAGCGATATAAAAAAATGTGATTGGATAGACAGTAATCTGTAAAATGTACATAAATGGTTTGTAAACATCAATAACAATTTATGATGGGGAGTGATGGATCAATGAAAGATACACATACAATATTAAACGAAATTATTGTCGCTGCAAAAGAATGTGGACAGGTTATGCTTCAGGCAGACAGAAATAATTTTGGGATTAAAGACAAAGCAGGAAAAGCAAATTTTGTTACAGCATATGACTGCAAAATCCAGGAAATGCTGCAAATCAGGCTGTCGCAGATTCTTCCGGAAGCAGAATTTCTGGGAGAGGAAGAGGATTGCCGGATTGACAGAAATGCGGAATATATTTTTGTGGTGGATCCAATTGATGGAACTACCAATTTTATTAAAGATTATCATATGAGCTGCGTGTCTGTTGGTCTGATTCGAAATGGGAAAAGGTATCTGGGCGTGGTACACAATCCTTATCTTGATGAAACCTTCAGTGCGATTTCCGGTGAAGGGGCATATATGAATGGAAATGCCATTCATGTATCATCGGATGATCTGGAAAACAGTATTGTTTTGTTTGGCTCTTCTCCCTATAATACGGAACTTGCAAAAGCTTCTTTTGAACTGGCTTATGAGTATTTCCAGAAATGTCTTGATATCAGAAGGAGTGGTTCAGCAGCTCTTGACCTGTGCTCTATAGCATCAGGAAGAGCAGAACTTTACTTTGAACTGATATTGTCCCCATGGGATTTTGCTGCAGGTGCACTTATTGTTGAAGAAGCTGGTGGGATAGTAACAACTGTTGAGGGAGGTGCACTTCCGTGTCTGGAGAAGAGCTCGGTTTTGGCACGAAATAAGTGAGGGCTCAGATCTCCGGATAATGGTTATGAATATTTGCTTTAGTAACGTAGAAAGGTGAGTTTTCAGAAGATGAATTATAAAAATGTAAAAATATCAGAGGATGCCAGAATTGCAAAACAGTCGGTAGTGATTGGAGATGTAACGATTGGACGTGACAGTTGTGTTCTGCATTATGCGGTGATACGTGGGGATGATGCCCCTGTTGTGATTGGTGAAGAGTCAAATATCCAGGAAAATTGTACCATCCATGTAAATCATAATATGCCGGTGCATATTGGAAATAATGTGACAGTAGGACATAATGCAGTGCTTCACGGATGTGTGATTGGAGATCGGACATTGATCGGAATGGGAGCTGTTGTCCTTGACGGCGCCAGAATTGGCAGGGACTGTATTATTGGAGCAGGAAGCCTTGTGACAAAAAATACAGTAATCCCGGATGGTTCTCTTGTAATGGGCAGTCCTGCCAAGATTAAACGAAATCTTACCTGGGAAGAGAAACTGAGTATTATTGAGAATAGTAAGGAATATATCACAGTGTCTGCTGAAATGCAGAGACAGGGAGTATTATAAAACTGGAAAGATTCCGGTTATAAAAGCTTTGAAGGATAATTAAAAAGACAGAAGGCATCAGATCGGATTACCTTCTGTCTTTTTTGAACTTATTCTTCCGGAACTTTCTGGATAACAGTTCTGTTTATGCTCATCAGGAAGAGCACAGATATGATCAGTGAAATGACTTCTGCAATGGGGAAGGACCACCAGACTGCGTGGAGTCCACCGATGGATGCCAGGATGTATGCGGCGGGAACCAGAACGAAGAGCTGTCTCATAATAGATACGATCATACTGAAAACAGCCTTTCCCAGTGCCTGGAATACAGTTCCTGCAATGATGCAGAACCATGCGATCAGATAATGGATACCGATGATCCGAAGTGCAGGAATACCGATGGCAAGCATATCGCCAGAGGCACTGAACATTCCCAGGAGAGCCTCTGGTATGAGTTCATACGCCAGAAAGCCAACAAAGGTAAAGCAGAATGCAATGAACATGCTGACCTTGATCGTCTGGATCATACGCTTTTTGTGACGGGCACCGTAATTATAGGCAATGATTGGTGTAATACCGTTATTAAGACCAAAAACAGGCATAAAGAAGAAGCTTTGCAGCTTAAAATAAACACCAAATACTGCAGTTGCAGTAACCGTAAACTGTACCAGGATCAGATTCATGGAATAAGTCATAATGGAGCTGATAGACTGCATAATGATGGAAGGAATACCAACTGCATAAATATGACCGATAATTGTTTTATCCGGGCGGAAGCCTCTGAAATTAAGACGAACCTCAGGATTAAATTTATGGTTACAGACCCCGGCAACAATGCAGGCTACAAATTGCCCGATCACTGTGGCAACAGCTGCTCCTGTAACTCCCATTTTGGGTGCTCCCAGGAGACCGAAAATCAGAATAGGATCCAGGATAATGTTAGTGAATGCACCACATAATTGAGAAATCATGCTGAAAATAGTTTTTCCGGTAGAAGCGAGAACGCGTTCGTAGAAAAACTGGCCAAACATACCAAGGGAAAAAATCATAACTATGCTTAGATATTGAATTCCATATTGCATGATTTCCGAATCTGCCTGGTTGACCTGGCTGGCGTAAAATGGTTTTACTACCAGAAATCCCAGGATCAGGAATACCAGAAAACTCAGAAAATACAGAAAAGCAGCATTTTCAGCGGTCTGGTTGGCTTTTTTGAAATTCTTTTCCCCAAGGGATTTAGAAAGCAGAGCATTCATACCTACACCGGTACCGGCACCTACAGCAATCAGAAGGGTCTGCAGGGGAAACGCCATGGACACGGCCGTCAGGGCATTTTCAGAAAGCATGGCAACGAATACGCTGTCTACAATATTGTACAATGCCTGTACCAGCATGGAAATCATCATGGGTAGAGACATGTTCAGTACAAGCCTGCCTACAGGCATTGTACCCATTTTATTTTCTGCTATAGGAGCAGAGGTGTTTTGTTGATTCATAGTTCCTCCATTTTGTGAATTATAGCAATCCTCATGAATAATACATCTTAAGCATTATCTACGAGGATTGCTATGGAATGAAAAAAATATAACATGAATAGCAGAGGGTTTCAAGAGTTATGTAAAAACCTCAGGAAAGTTCTCAGGATAACTTTATGACAAGCACTGGAATAGGAGGATGATTGGGGCGGTTATAATATTCGCTTTTTATAACCAGATATTTATGAGAATCCAGTTGCTTAAGCCATGCCAGAATCTGATCTCTCTCCTCAAAACCGGAATCACCACCGCTGTAGATGCAGAGAGATATCATACCTCCTTTTTTCAGAAGGACTAAAGCCTGTGACAGTGCCTGTACGCTGGTTTCTCCTCTGGTGGCCAGAGCATGGTTTCCTCCCGGCAGATAACCAAAGTTAAAAACAATACAGTTTACACTGCCAGGTTCTGCATATTGAGCCATATTTGCGTGAGATTCCAGGAGAAGGGTGTAATTGTCTGGAGCATTGGCGGTATCCAGACGTTCTCTGGTTGCGTTCAATGCCTGTTCCTGAATGTCAAAAGCAAGCACTTTACCGGTACTACCGCAGAGTCTGGAGAGGAGGAGGGTATCATTGCCATTTCCCATGGTTGCATCAATGCAAAGATCCCCATCCTGTACCTGGTTTCGGATAAAACCGGAACACCACGCAGTGATTTGATAATTATTCATATAATTCCTCCGAAAATCAGAAATATTTGTCAGTTGATACGTTGTGATGTTTTCTATTTTGCCAGAATCTGTGGAAAAGTCAAGAATTTATAGGAGATAGTAATAAATAAAAAGTTTGCGGACTTATTTTGGATAACGTGTTATACTATATTGAAACTAACCGAAGCAGTTATTCGGTTATGAGCAAGTAGCAAAGCGGATTGCGAATATCCGCTTGACCTGTGATCCGTGGATTATTGCGGATTGTTTATGAAAATTGAAAACTTCAAAAGAGGAAAAGCTTATGATTACATTAAATGATTACCTGTATTCAGGAGATACGGTCTTAAAAATTTTACAGAAATATACCCGGGATCTGAGAAAAGAAGCGAAGCTCACCCATAATGAGATTGATCTGATGCATGTGAATTTCCTGATCCAGATTACAGAGCTATTAGAGCACAATGATTTCCTTACAGCGCAATCTCAGAAAATCAGGGAATTTTATAAATATATGGCTCATGAGTATCCCTTTCTTGCATTTACATTTAAAGGAAGGATTAAGTCGCTGATTCGGGCGGAGGAGAAATTTAACGGTTACATTGTGGAATATATTTACGATTATTATACAAAACATGGAACCTATCCTTCTGTGCCGGAACTGAAAAATAAACTCAGCTGTTTTCGGGATTTTATTGCATACAGGATTGTGTTGTGTATGCCCAAGTGTCATCTGAAACCAGGAGAAGATCAGGAAACGGCGTCGATCCGCTATCTTTATGAGATTGCCAATGTTCTTCCCGGGTTCCTGGAAGAACGAGGGTTTACGGTGGAGTCTGCCTATGGAGTAAAGAAAAGTACGTCGCCACTTCTTAATGAAGATGTGAAGATGTATTACCGGGATTATATCTGTGGAACCAGCGGGGAAGGATATCAGTCATTACATATCACAGTTTATGACAACAGTTCCCGCTCTTTCATGGAAGTGCAACTGCGCACCAAGAAAATGGATGATAATGCAGAAATTGGTTCGGCAAATCACCTGGGATATGAGAAGAAACAACAGGATGAGCGTGCAAGACGTGATGCTATTCCAGAAGGCGAGTGTGTTTATTTCGATGAAGCTTATGAACGGGGCATGCGTCTTTTGCAGCTGGAACTGGCAGATCTGGATGTAAATATGTTTTCCGCAGTAGATAACAGCCTGATCAATGATGGGTGCGGACTGTTCAGGGGAAGACTGATCTTACCTTATGAACATTTGTCAAGATTTCAGAATGATGTGATTGATTGAATAAAACACCTATCTTTTGATGTATAAAAATACAGGGAAATGACAAAAATTGATAAAATATGTAAATTTTTAGTTATATTTTAGGCATTCTATGGTACACTGATATAGTATATCAAAAATGGGAGGGAAACTCGAAAATGAGCAAAAAAGAAGGAAAAGGGTTAAAGTCTTTTAACAAGGG